>Ga0131853_10028181_pt1 | contig 10062 bp, 9 predicted proteins | sample TergutLab28metaG_FD_92764 | JGI IMG/M metagenome (GOLD analysis project Ga0131853, IMG submission 92764) | Labiotermes labralis P1 segment gut microbial communities from Petit-Saut dam, French Guiana - Lab288 P1 (version 2) (version 2) | ecosystem: Host-associated > Arthropoda: Insects >... | reverse complement strand
GCAAAAGTGAAATACCCCTATAATTATTACAATCTGTTTTATCCCCCTTCTTATGAATAGGTACTATGATCGACTCCTTCCACTCTTCAGGCAATTTCTCCTTCTTCCAAATAGAAGTGATAATCTTATGAATCTCCCCGCAAATTGTTCCACCCCCTGCTTTAGTCAGTTCTGCCGGTATTTCATTAATACCCGGCGATTTGTGGCTTTTTAACTTGCCGATAGCCAACTCAACCTTGTCATAGTTGAAGGAAACTTTAAATTTCTGAACAGATTTTTTAAAAATACTCAAAATATCAAATTTCATGTAAAGCCGTGGTGTGGGAGCATAGTTGTTCCCTGCGGACGGACGGACGGACGGATCGACAAACATACATGAAGAAGCTAATAGTAACTTTTCGCAGTTTTGCGTACGCGTCTAAAGTATATCACAATATAAGTTCTTTTCCAAAGTTAAAATTTGTTCTTGCCTTCCATACGGTGAGGTAGGCGTGTTGATTGGTCGCTTTGCGTGCGGAAAGTGCGCCCAGAAGTTACAGACTTAGTATATAAATCAGCACGCACACAAACACACGGACGAACCTGTAGGAAAAAGTTTGAGCGGGCTTACTTGTTTGTGTGATGTGTAGTTGTGTTGGCACAGACGCCTTTAGACGACTTAAGAATGTATTGTAAGAGCACCAAGTTGGCAGCACTTGCAACTAATTCGAACCGCATGTGGCCCACGACTCGTGGTTTGCTGATGTGCTGTGGTTGTAATTTGCTACAGGCGCTGATTTTAGCAACCGGAGACGACGAAAATGAAAACAGACACACTGCCTCTCCTGTCGTAGGGATGAGACGTCTAGAGTAAGGCTTAATTCCCGCGTCCCTTACTAATGGTAAATCAGGCCTACCATACGTCGAGGAGCTGACTTGTAGGCCTAATCAGGCCTGCGCCCTGTGCGTTGTAACTTGCGGCTCCGGCCATGTGGCAGCGGCAGCTGTAGGCTGTCGGCCTAATGCATAGCGTGCGTTGCAGCACCTCTGAGCGTCATTCTTAGGCGCTTTTGCAAAATTGCGGAAAGCGACTGTTAGCTTTGTCACGTGTATCTGTCTGTTCGTCCGTCCGCATTCAACAGTTCTGCTCCCACTGGACGGATTTTTGTTAAATTTGGTATTTGAGTATTTTTGGAAAATCTGTCGAGAAAATTCAAGTTTCACTTTGATCTGACAAGAATAACGGGTACTTTACATTAAGATCAATTTACTTTTTTGATCATATCTTGCTGAGTTATTCTTAGAATGAAAAATGTTTCAGACAAAAGTTGTAGAGAAAATCAAAACACACATTTCGTTTTTAATACCCGCCCCCCCCCCCCGAAAATCGTGCCGTTTATGAGATAATGTGGAAAAATGGAGGAGTGAAGCCATATTACAGTATGGGTCATGCGCATTACGTGCTGGATACCCAATTCTACAAACACACACTCACAATATGTAATACTCATTGCTTTTCCGCTGCAACAATGGTTGCACGAACGCGCCTGAATGTTGCTTTACACGTACATTGCCTGTCTTTTTAGGCGTTCTTTAACGAAGCAGAAAGAAAGAACACCTGTGACCATCCGTTTGTCTGTCTGTCTGCTTGTGATTTTGTTTCAGAGACTAAGGTGTTTGTCGAATTTTCATGAAATTCCGTATAAAAAGTTGTTGGGCAAGCGCGAGTTTTATGAAAATCTGCGCGGTGATAATGGGTCCTTTAGTTAGGAGCGTTAGTAATATCGCACTCGTTATTGTACTGGCGATCTACAAGAAGATCGCTATAGATTTGTGGCTGTCGATGCAGTGAAAGCCGCGCTTTGGCGAAGAGGTTCAGTTTTATTTTTGCCAGAATTTTGTTAACTTTTCATCCGATTGGGGGGGGGGGGGATATGTCGGTACAAGAAATGTCCATAAAAATTTGATCATGTGTTGGAAAGTGGTGTAGTGCAAACAGTACTTTATTTAGGGGCGTAAGTGAAATGCACTGCGTACTGCCTACATGTGAATGTTTTCCTATTTGGGTGAAATGCTGTATGAAAAAATTTTAATGTGTTTTCAAAATTTGTAACTGTACTTTTCTTTTGGGCGCCAGTGCAATCAGATCGGCGCGTCTAACGTGAATCCGAATGGCATTTTGAAAATACTACGGCACGGTACGCCCCATTTCCAGTATAGTTCTACCAATGATAGGCGGATGGTGGCGGTGGTGGTTGTGTTCCAGCTGTGCCAGCATCTTGCCCTGCAGGAACTAAGAAACGCGGAATCTGCACACCGCAGGAAGCTACTTCAGTTGCAGAACATAGGCACACAGAGACCCTGTCTGTCAGATTGCTCACTTGTCTTTGTTAACAACTTGCCAAGTGTCTGTTACGTACTGGCAGTCCTGTAGCGGTTGGTAACAAAGCTTACCATTGTCTTCAACTAACGAGGGGCAGTGAAGCTTGTCCACAGAGCTGTGACGATTGTGCACAAGCGTCATAAATAACTTCAGAAAGGACAACAGCGGATTTGTCTTCAGGAATGGGCCCCACTTTGCCTCCTCTCGCTCACTTGCCACGGGCCTCCTGCCCTGCACATTGCCGGCCTTGTGACGCATCTTATCCATTCCGCCTGTTAATGTAATCTCTTTAACTACGGCATTGAACATTGACCAGTGGGGATTGCAGATTTAAAATATCTGCCCTGACATGGGCAGCTCTTTGTAAGGATATTCTCATTTTTAGGCGTTTTCGCAAAATTGCGAAAGGTGACTGCCAGCTTCGTCTTGTCTGTCCATCCGCACGGATATCTCGGCTCCCACTGGACGGGTTTTCCTGGAATTTTATATTTTGAGATTTTTTCCGAAAATATGTCGAGAAAATTCAAGTTTATTTAAAATATGACAAAAATAACCGGCACTTTACATAATTATCTCTCTATATTTATGATACTATCTCGCTGGGTTCATCTTAGAATTAGAAATGTTTCAGAGAAAATTTCACAAGAAATCAAAGGACACTTTTTCATGCATTAAATATTTACCGAAAATCGTGCTGTTTACGAGATAATGTGGAAAATTGTGGTAAAGCCAGACAGGCCACAGGTGACAATATGGCGCTTGCGCTCTGCTTGCTGGATATCCAAGACTGCTGACTCACGCTTATAATATATAATACTTATTGCTTTTCTATGGCAATAATGGTTACGCGAACGCGCCTCAATGTTACGTTTATACGTAACGACGGACGGACCGTCAGACATACACATGGGGAAACTAATAGAAGGTTTTCGCAATTTTGCGAACGCGCCTGAAAGCTGATCATATTCAACGCGTTGCAGACATTTGGTTGCTCTCAAGTTCGCGCTGTGATGGACGTTCTTGTAGAGCTGCGGGGAAGTGCGGTCACTGCGTCAAGTGCCGGCTGTATCGCGGGGAAGATGTGGTGAATTTTGTACGTAGATTAACACAAACACACACACACACGACTGTCGTAGAAGGTCTGAGTAAATTTTTAATGATTTCTTATGAGAAATAACCAACCACTTCATGTATTGATATGTAGGTTTATCATATTATATACAGTGTAGCCCGCAACATTTTTCGGCCATCTATTTAGGCCATCTTCAGGGGGCATTTCTGTGAAGGAATATTACATAGAACGCTGAAACGATTTGTAAATATAAAATGTCAAGTTGCAGGTAAAAGTTTAAAATTTTGTTAAAATATAAAAGTTGATACAATTATTTGTGCTGAGTTGTGTGTTGGTGTGCTGTGTGATATGTACCTTCCAACTGGTGCTGCGGTTCCACTGTGCTCTTTAACAGTAGAGGGTTTAAAGGCCATTAAACTTAGCCGTGGATTGGACGTATTTCCAATTCATTGTACGAGGCTGCATGAAGACGAACACGTTGCAGCTACCGGGCTGCTGTCGATATCAAAATACTGACATGTGCGGAATCGCTGGGTGAAGAGAAATTGTGAGACGGTGAGCGGGTAATGAAGCATACAGTGTAACAAGACAGGCGATGTGCACGTGTCGTAACATTGAGGGGCGTTCGTACAACCATTATTGTAGTGGAAAAGCAGTATTACATGTTGTTAGTGTGCGTTGGTAGCCTTAGGTATCCAGAATGCAATGCGCATGCGCCGTATTGTCATCTTTGGCCCGTCCGGCTGTACAGTATTTTTCACATTATCTCACAAACGGCACAAATTTCGGGGGGTGGGGGGGGGGGAGTTACTGAACATAAAATGCGTGTTTTGATTTTCTCTATAAATTTTGTTTGAAACAATTCGCGTTGCAAGAAGAACCGCGTGCGATATGATCAAAAATTTAAATTGGTTTTCGTGTAAAGTGTCCGTTATTTTTGTTAGATTTTAATTAAACTTGAATTTTCTTGACAGATTTTCGAAAAATACTCGAATATAAAATTTCATGAAAATCCGTCCAGTGGGAGCATACGGACGGACAGACGGACATACATGACGAAGCTAATGTTCGCAGTTGGCAATTTTGTGAACGCGCCTCATAAAATGGGTAGCCATAATCATGTAACCTAATGCGGACAGAAAACGGGATAATTAAGTGTTAAGGAATGCGGTAGAATATTTACATTGTATTGTATAAATACGTTTTCAAAGGGGAATAAATTATGTATCGCGGAAAGAAATGTATGCTGTGCGTGTCAGTCTAATGTGTGTGTGTGTTTGTGTGTGTCTCCGTGCATGTGTAATATATATATATATATTCGCGTATTTACATCTTATCTATCTATATCCGTCTGTGTATCTGTATACGAGTATGTATTTGTCTGTATGTCTTATCTGTCTGTGTCCGTCCATCCATCCATCTCTCTCTCTCTCTGCCTGCCCGCCCGCCCGCTTAATTACGTATCTGCCTTCGTATGTATGTGCGTGTATATATACCCTTGTGTGTGTGTATATACGTACTTACCTGTATGGATCAGAGTCAGTTCATTATTGCACACGCATTTTAATGCGTTTTAATATTATCCTTTGAGACGCGTCTGCGTCTGCCAAGTAGTCGTTTTACGCCCTTAATTGCATGCATTTCTCGGTTTCTTATTCGTGCTGCATGCCCTGCCCCTGCTGCCATATTTTCTCGGTGTTTTCCTCGTGCCCTTCACCTGTGCAGCGGCTTACCCAGACTGCCTGCAGCACCAGCACACGGACTGTAATGGTTCTGCCTAGCAGTATTTTATGTCTGTTTTTTCTTGAAACGAATTGTGGCTTGTTTTGTGGACAGCGGGCAGGGGTCGGGGGACAGTGGCATGACCATTATATACAGCTACACAGAGGCAAGGAGTTTCGTGAGGAAGAACAAGAATAAGAATTTATGTGGCTGTCTACCAGAACTGACAGCGAAGGCTTTACGTGACATCGCATCGTGGAACCGGTTGGCCGGCCAATCCGAGGTCGCGGTGCCAAAGCCCGCCCCTCCCATTGGGATCAGGTGTGTATGTTGGCCTGTCACCGCAGCGTCGCGGTGCGTCAGATTCTTGTTTCTGTCTGCAAGACTAAATGTCCACTTCTTCAGGACGTGATGTCCAATATTTCCATCTCAGAAGTTCCTTGTGCCACCTGGTCAGTTTCTGCTATTAGTTTGTGTTCCGGCTGTCCTCCTGTAGGCCTTCCGCATTAAGTACGGCTGTTATTGAGAAGTTTACTGTTTGCAATTGACATCACTGGACGTTGGTGGTGGTGGTGGTGGTGGTGGTGGTGGTGGTGGTGGTGGTGGTGGTGGTAGTAGTAGTAGTAGCGGTGGAAGTAACAGTAGCAGCAGTAGTGTCAGTAGTAACGTAGTATTAATAGCAGCTGTAGCAGCAGCGATAGAAGTAGCGGTAGTACTACCAGCGGTAAAAAGCAATAGTAGTAATAGTAGTAGTAGTAGCAGCGGTAGAAGTAGCAATAGTACTGGTAGTAGCAGCGGTAGAAGTATTAGTAGTAGCAGCAGTAGTAGTAGTGTATTAGTATGTGCAAAGAGCCGAGAGGACACAAGGCCCGTCAGTTGTTCAAAATCAGGCAACGTCGGTAGCCACAATCAGTCGCCAGCAGAACGTTATGTTAACCCAAAACGGCACCTACACAAACCACAAATCACGACAGGCTGTAAAGGGCTCTGCCGTCCTAGCCCTGAAATTCGTGTGGTTAAGGTCAGATTGTTGAAACGTGTGGGTCGCATCCTAACATTTATTTTAATATTATTATTATTGTGTCTGCCGCCGGTAAGTCGTGCATGTCGTCCAGGTCTTTCCACCTCAAATTTTGTGCCAATTTGCCGTTCGGTCCGCCCTTCATGCTTGTCCAGTCCGTGCATCTCGTCACATATCGTCCCATCACCCTCCTGATGTTTGCAGTAAACTAGCCCAGCGTGTTACGAGGCCTTCCATTACGCAGTTTTCCCTCTTTGTGATATGACCAGATGTTCTTGTCAATAGATGTATTGTTCATAGCATAGCTCATATTACTAATATGAGCTGGTCCTTCCATGTCAGACACAAAATTCCACAATCATTCCAGAACAGGAGGTTAAACTGCAGAAAGAGCCAACCGCTGGACACCAGGTGGCTAACTAGGCGCTGTTGTGAGCTGTGGGCCATTTGGATAGGGTTTTATGTTGGTCTGTAGGCCCTCCTGCATTGGATGTTGCAGGACCTTAGTGCCTGTTCTGCTGTTAGATACAACTGAATAGCCCGGATCCAGTAAGAGTATCAGTGCTGTGTGAAATTTTGCATTATCAACCCTCTCTTTGTAATCTACAGCTAGTAATTGCTCTTTGGTTGGGGAAGGTCTGTCCCAGCACGAGCTGGGCTATCTAACTAACCAACTAACTTACGTCCATAACGCAGTCATGGAGGTAAGTTAGTTACCGTTTCTCAGTTTGTCCAGAAATTCCCCCAATTTTATGGAACCCGAAGGTTCATTACCACATTCAAAAAAGCCCCGCCACCTGTCCCTGTTCTGGACCAGATCAATCCATTCCATACACCCATCCCACTTCCTGTAGATCAATTGTAATGTTATCCTCCCGTATACACCTGGATCTTCCAAGTGCTCTCTTTCCGTAATGTCTCCCCACCAAAATCCTGTATGCACCTCTCCCGTCTCCCTTACTGGCCACATGCCCTGCCCATATAATCTCGATTTGATCACCCGAACAATATTTTCTGAACAGTACGCCTGCATGTCAACAGGGACGGGAGACAGACAACTACAGTGGGATCGATCTTTCCCTGTTATGCAGCCATGACGCCAGTGTCTGTGTTAATTGTTGCAGATAACAATGTGTTGTGCGCGCACTGCCGGTGTTATAATGCCATTTACGATAGGCTACGCCCTGTGTATTACATCAGGCAAGCGACGCTGTAGCATGGTACAGTCACGTACATTAATCGGAGATAAACAGAACAACAGTAAACAGGCTATACGGTATACAGCTTTAATTAAGCTTAAGTTTAAATAATTATCAGCGACGTGTTTCGGCCTCTTTAAAAAGCTATCTTTCGAGCTGATTACTTATCAAGGAACGTGTACGTTACATTGCCATAAATATTGAACAAGATCATTTTTTCTTGGCATAAGATTGTAAGGGGGTTATAAGAATCTGTGATGAAGCCTGTTAACACAGTGAACTGTAAACCCTGTTAAGTACCACACAGTGTGCGGACAGCCTTGTGATGTAGGCAAGCAGATTAACTGACAGCACGAGAGTGTGTAATGTGACTTGTTGGTTTTGATTGTAGTGACGTGGCATTGTGTTGTATAGTGGGGTTCTGTGTGTGTTGGTGTGAAGGTGTGTGGCAAGTATTCCGCCTCAAGAGGGCTTTTTAAAAAAGCCGAAACATGCCGCTGATTAAAGTTGTGTGTAGTCTCTGTTTAGTGCTGTTCTGTGTATTAGTGCGTTGTTGACACAGTGGGGTTGGCTTGCCTAAACAATATTATTAGCCGGGTGTTGTATGAGACATCGATCTATCAACTGCCATCAGCAGCAGCCGTGCGAAATTATGTGGTGGGTGACAAGATAATGCAGCGTTAATGTCTTCAATACTTTGGTAAAGTATGAAGCAGCCTTCGTTGAGGTGTGTGTGTGTGTGTGTGTGTGTGTGTGTGTGAGAGAGAGAGAGAGAGAGAGAGATATGGAACAGAACAGTAAGAAAGTAACTGACGGATTGGGGGGGCGGGGGCGGAGGGGGGTGCTACCGCCCCAATTTCGTAGTGTAAATTGTGCTCTAGTTCCTCGACAAATCCAGTTCTCCGGCCTGAGGAAGGTGCTGGCAGGTCGGATTTGGACTGCAACAGCCAGTAATGGTCTTCAGTACAGCCGAAGTAGAGACAGAAGGCTGTCAGGTGAGACGACGAGGGCAGTGGCGTATCTGTTTGGTTACACGAGGTCAGTGGCGTGTCTTCTGCTCAGCTGTATGGTTGCACGAGGTCAATGGCGTATCTTATGCTCAGCTGTTTGGTTACACGAGGATGTCAGTGGCGGGTCTTCTGCTCAGCTGTTTGGTTACACGAGGATGGCAGTGGCGTATCATACCCAGCTGTTTGATTACACGAGGATAACAGTGGCGGATGTCCAGCGTTGTTTTGTTCTACACCTTACGTTTCAAGCACAAACACCGTCAAGGCCTTCGCTTTTCTGAGACCTTACGCGGCGTTGATTGGTTATCGACTTTTGGGAAAGCCTGTCGGGCCGATTTTCAAGGGCTTTTAACAGCCTGCTGATGGCCGTATTGGCCGAAACATGTTGCTGATTGTATAATAAGTAAAGTTGTTGTGTTTAGACCGGAAATGCTGTAGTTCAGATTACCAATGCAAAAATACCGCTGGAATTTCCTGTTCCGCGTAATGTTGGCAGCAGTTCGTATGTTTGTGTCCGTTAAACAGTCGCAGGGATTGCTGTTTGCCGCGTTCAGTCGGCGTGGCTCGCGCTGTGCCTAGCAGCTTTGCGGAATGTGGCAACACTGAGCCTTTCTTGGCGCAACGAGACGGATTTTTGTCTCGTCTTAGCAGCATATTTAACCTGAAATTCTGAGGTTATTACAGTTGATATATGCTTTAATTAATCACCTTGTACATGAATCAGTAAATTTATTAAAGTGACTGATTTAGCTGTAAGCAACCGGAGTCATTTGTGGTCCTCCCAATTTACATTACACGCGGGAGATACATTAGACGCTAATTTGGTGTAAAGTCAGCGCTCGTTTCAAGACCGTTTGTGACTGTCTGAGGCCCACCGAAATATTCGATTTAGGGTCCCGTGCTACGTTGTTTAAAAAAAAACCGCGTTCGCCTGCTTGCCTCTCCTCACCCCTCCCGTTTTCAGTCCTTTGCATTGTCGAAGTCAAACACTGGACAGGCACTGCTGTTCCAGTCACACAAATAGTCACTGCTGTTCCAGTCACACCAATAATCACTGCTGTTCCAGTCACTCGGAGGTCGACTGGGATACAAACTGGGCAATTGAGGAACGGAGGTTTTATTCCTGACAGGCCTCAGGGATTTTTCTGTTCTCCAAGAAGTGCGGACCGGCCCTTGGGCCCATCCGCCCTCTTATGTTATGGGTGCCGGGGGTGGGGCTCGTTCGCCTGGGGTAAAGCTGTTGGAACGTGCAGCTGACAAGTTACCTCCATGAAACGTCAAGGATAAAAATGTGTGGGGCTATACCTCCAGTTCCCCTTGTGCTTAATTTCCTTGCTTTTGGGAAGATTTGTCTATACCTTGATGAGTTCGTACGGACCCACACTGTCATCTGCACATTTTCCATTTTGCAGATAAGCACATAGCTGTTTCTGGAGAAGCTTTACACTAGGTAACTAGCTTTGTGGAGCACATTGTCCTTGACAGTTTGACAGTCGCTGATGTGGGTAGTAAAGAAATCCCCCGACTTTCGTGGAACCTGAATGTTCGTTACCGTGTGCACATAACCCCCCCCCCCCCCAGGCCCACGGGGGCCCAGCCCCCCACCCCCCCCCTTCCTTTTCTAAAACCCTTTAAAATTTTTGCCCCTCCTAACCCTGGGGTTTTTGTTGGTTTTT
>Ga0131853_10028180_pt1 | contig 10062 bp, 4 predicted proteins | sample TergutLab28metaG_FD_92764 | JGI IMG/M metagenome (GOLD analysis project Ga0131853, IMG submission 92764) | Labiotermes labralis P1 segment gut microbial communities from Petit-Saut dam, French Guiana - Lab288 P1 (version 2) (version 2) | ecosystem: Host-associated > Arthropoda: Insects >... | reverse complement strand
TGGCTTTATGTTACTCACAAGTTAGTTTGATGTTAAGTACAGATATTAACATTACAGAAACCACATATTCCTGCCAGTTTTAATATGTATTTGGTAATCAATAAGTGTGTAACAGCTGTCAAACTTTCAAACTTCTCCGGCCATTATCTCCGTAACCGTTCAGTTTAGACATAGGTGTTTTGGGTTATATCGCTATATTTTAACATAAGGAACACCCCCCCCCCCCGAAGTCTGACACATTCCTCCTGGGACACCCTGTATAGTCAAACACAACTCAATTACTGATTTTATTAAGGCGTATTTCTTACATTGTTTCGTTCAACGACATGTTTCGGCTCTAGTTATCAACTATCTTCATGTTGATTACTTTTCTTAGTAAGGCAACATATACAATTAGCAGTGTTGTTGTTATTGTTACGTTTGAGATTTCGTATAACATATAACAATTTAACATTGGCTCACTCAATAGCAGTACTAAAATTAAGTTAGTGGAAGTTAATTATATAGAATATTAAAATTACAGGGTATTGTAATATTTAATTTAATATTTACGTACTGGAATGGAGGCAGTGCAGGACGTTTGACTTTTATCTCGACAAGATACGTAAAAAAAAATCTCTACCGTTGTCGGGAATGGAACCTCGCTCGTCCAGCCATTAGCTACTGTCATCTTTGATACCACATCCTCTACCAGCAGCACCACAACCAACACCACCACGGAAACCATTACTCCTCTATCACTTGGAAGGTCACGGATTTATACCCGGAAGCCGACAGTAGGACTACTACTGAGAGTTCTCGTGTTTGTCTCGAGTCCCTCCAGTCAAGTAACATGATAGTACACCAAATTAGGACACGACACTTTCGTTTCTACATGTTTTGCGTTTCATTATTTAACGATAATCCAACTGCTGGGTGTTACGTGATCCGCGCTCTTGACAACGCCGCTGTAAGTAAACTAGGACAACGCGACGACACGACGACAATATCACTCCCGTTCACAGCATTATACCTACTTTTTGGGTCTGGAGTTTGTTATGTGAATGCATTTTGGAATTCTGTCTGTAAGCTCTGTCAGTGCAAATTTCTTATTTGTTATTCCGTATTTACACGGGTTATTGTTTAATGAAACCTGTTGCATTATCTTGCGGTAACCTCGTCCGTTCGTGGTTCGCGCGCGAACTTTGGGACCGCTGGATCGAGTATTTCTCGAGATATGCATAGATGTGCGGTTTTATTCTTTATGGTAGGCCTATCTGTTTATCCGGAGACCTCGGAGACTGACCGCTCTCCGCCCAAAATAATTTTCCGTAATGTTTAAACGGCGTTATTTCAGAACGAATTCTGAACCGGAACAGATTTAGGAAAGTGCATGGAACATCTAATGAAGAAGTGTGTACTCTCGATAACTCTTGCACTATCGCGAGTTCCTGGTGACTATTGACGAAGGTGGGAAATAACGTGGTGGAGAGTCGACTGCTTGAACAAAATTGTCTGTACAAACAAATATCAGGGGCTGATTACATAAGCAATAAACGCACACTATGCTATGTATGTGTTATGTGTATAATACATAAATTCCAGGTTGATTTTTTATTCCTGGCGTAATAAATTTTATGTTTCTGAATTATCTGTGCAAGTCCCCTTCCTGTCATTTCCGTGGATAATCGAGAGTAAACTGCGTTCTAAATCTGGGGAAGTGCTGGAGGTTGCAGTAGAGGATACAGTCGGAGAATAAGCGAAGTTTTTTCCCTGTTATATTCACGACTTTACACTTTTTTTTGTTTGCGCAGCACGGGTTTCTGTGAGCGTCTCTCTGATAGTCGCAATATTGACGTGATCAAAAAGGCTTTGAAAGGGCGTGCGAACAAATCCGTCTGTAGTGGGAAATATTCTTATGTTTTACTTTTAACACAGACGCTGTGATAGGTGTTCTTTAGTCACGGTAACAGAAAGTAAGAAAGGATCCGTCATCTACAATAAAGATTATCTGTCTTTGGCCCAATTTGAAGGGGCCACGTTTCAGTCGACTCTGAACATCCACTTGAAAGCTGATGACACGATTTGCAGATTCTTCGGAACACAATTTCCTTGTGGAGTCGAGCAGATGTCGCAGCATTAGGATTTTATTTTCATTATTGAAACTCCACAATAACATGTCACATTCAGTTCAAAACTGCATGTTTGCTGGATTTCCGTCTTGTGATGAATCTTCAAGTATCCAGTTTTATGTTAGAGTCCATTTGAAACGTGATGACACACGGTGACGCACGGGAGGGGGATTGAAGGGGAAACTGGTGAATGGAGTCTGTAGCCAGTACCCTCCCACTACCTCAGAACATGGTGTATCCAGCATTACTACCGCTGATGCGCACACCTCGGCTGCCAGTAGTCGACTGAACTGATGCCCCTGCCGATTTAAACGGACTCGTCCGTTTCGCCGAAAGACGAGATCTGGTTTCTGCGCGTGTGCCACCACATTTCAAACGCAGTCTACCGGCCTGAGACCCTCGAAACATTGTGTGTAATACTAGCAGTAGCCGTGGCGGTCTGACTCTAGTGCGTTCTGCGCAAGGTCATGTTTTAATGGTTTAAAATCATTGAATTCTTGGTCATGTTAAGGTTATATGATCTTGACGACGTCGTTGGCAAATAAGGGATTGTTGACACGTTTACGTCCCTCTATCAGTTTAACTTCTTCAACAAATATGTTAATACCAACTTTCAAGTATCTTATCTTCAGATTTTGCGTTTCAGCAGCGTATTCTACTTGTTCCGCATATCTGTGTTTAGCAGCACGGGGACACTTCGCTGCCTTCTGCCAGTTCTTAATGTTGCTCAATTTACAACCTACGTAGGCATATATTTTATAATTAAAATCGCCACTACTTTCATTAATTATTTAGTACGACTTTTTAAAAGATCTTATCTTTTTATCATAGCTTGACAGCTCTTTTGGGCCTCGGTCTACTCTATGAGCTTTCTTTATCACACTCGGAAATATTACACTCGGTAGGACTCCTCTGGGCGAGTGATCGGCTCATTTAAAAAAAGCCTGTAACAACACTCACAAGAGGCAGATATCCGTGCCCCCGGCTGGATTCGAACCCGTAATCCCAGCAAGCGAGAGGACGTAAACTCACGCCTAAGACCGCGCGAAACTGGGTTCAGCAAGAGATCGTATTAGGCTGCTGTCTGTTCCTTGAATGTTTGCATACGAAATAAGAGAATAGGCGCGGAAGCAGGTACGTGAGCTATGCCACTTAATTCTTCTTGAAATGTCCAGTCACTTTAGGTCTTATCATGCCACATTTTCTAGTTAACACAAACTTACGGTAACTGAACATTTCCTGTATAAGCAGATAATTTCTTCGTCGCAGACGGAACATTTTTTTCGTCCCCATTTCTCAAGGATTACTGCGCCTAATGGAATTACTTGCGTTTCTGTGATTTGCCAATTTTGCGTCGCATATTTTCTCAATTAATCTCACGTCGTTTGTCAATATACCCCAGAAGAGATGGCAGTGTTTGAAGGAAGTATATGCACACATTTGTATGTGTGTAAACTATGTAGTAATACCTCAGGCTGTGTGTTTACTGTTTCTAGAAGTTTTGTTTCGAAATTTATTTCTGCACACTATTACCTTAAAAAAAACACTTCTTTTTGTTTTAAATAGAACGAACTCTGATCGCCTGTTAAAATGATAGCTACTGATGTTACAACACTCAGCTTCTTCAACAAGAACTTTACTCCCGTCTTGTAGATCTACGCATGTATGGAGCTACAGTCACCTTACAGTTAAGGTCCTCGTTTTTAATGTAGAAACTCTTCCAGTCTGATTTGAACTGGGTGTGATATGATCCTGAGGAATCATTTCCTCTACTTGACGTCTATAAACCGTATTTACTTTCTGACAAATTCCAAGTGCTCAGTGAGCACGCACGGCCAGTGACGAAGCTTTTCGGTACCACGTGTATTTGTGAAGAGTTCTTTTCAAAAATGAGAGCGGCCATGAGTAAATATGGATATCGACTCGACGATGAAAGACTGGAAATTTCTCTCTAGTTGCTGCTTCTCACAGGCGCCCATATATTGAGAACCTGATAGTAAATAAACTGACAAGCGTTGATGTCCTGACGTCTGTCAAAGGAAACCGCAAGCCTGAAAAAATATATGAATATTATCGTGTCATTAATACAGGTACGGTGGTCTTCTGTCGCCTAAAGATGTAATGCTAAATGTTGCTGAAAAATGTGCTCTGCTATTACGATTGCAGCCCCTTGCATGGTTCAGAGGTTTTTAGAGCAGTCGTTGTGCATAGATGTCGCTGATCACAGATATAGACCCTTGCTTTTTTTCATTACCTCTTATATTCTCTGAACCGCATATGAAACAATAGTGGTAATACTTTGTTGAAGTCGTTCCCATGATTGTTCTAGACAATCGAAGTGTTTACCATTATTTTACCGAATACAACGACGACCTTTCAGTATGCAAGTATTTTTGTATTTCCATTATGTGCAGCAGCACAAATTTTGACATTGAATATGCTCATACCTGTTTTCTGATCGCGTAATATACAACACGATGACGCTGCAGAGTGAAAATTAGTCGTTACGATAACGATATACATTTAACTTGCTTGACAACGAGACTTACTGTAGGTGAAATAAAAAACCACATAGGCCTACTTATTTTTCTGGCCTTTACACTTGTTTATGCCACAACATATCTCTGGTGCCTGTTAAGGTAAAGATACTGCCGACTGCTCGTTCCCCGCTAGCAAGCAGTACGGCAGTAGGTCTATCTGTTTGAAATATGCCTGTTGCAGTATGTACAGACTTTAACTTCTGATGATGGACGGAAAAACCGTCCGAATCGTGTAGAGTGTTACTGCAATAAAATAAATTTGAGACATTGATGCATCTGGTTGGTTTTACTATAGAAATATTTTACGGTGCACGGCCCAATGAACGTCAAAAATCGTTGTAGGAGTTAACTGTGGTCTCTGCATGTCAATACACAAGTATCGATGAGGTGTACATTGTGCCAGGTTGCAGTAGACTAGGATAGCTGGTGGTCCAGTAACGCCAATTTAACTCAGCATGTCACACATACATTACGTAAGTTTAATTTTATGGCTAAAACAAGTTAACATTTTTTAAATTTTTGTGGAATTGAATCTGAGGGATCTTGGTGGGCGTGCGTCAAATTGCTGTTGGCTTTGTCTGTCCCTGCTATACCGAACCGAACTTTTTATCGGAGAAGATGCGTTTACGCATTAAAGTGGAGCATCTTTGTGTTGGTACAAATATCCTGCAGCACTGTGCGCTACGATGACGGCTAAATGCTAGTGTCTGCATGGAGAAGAAGTAAAACCGCATAGAATAAAATGATTTATGATTATATGGGAAATTTTATTTCGAGTATTTTTTTTCGTAACTTTATGGGTAGGCCCATAGGTGGCTCAGTAATGCACGTGATCGGGAGGCAGGCGCTCGGCTTGATTGTTACTCTGTAAGATACAACTATTTTAGTGACGTGAATTACACTAATTGGAGTGTGTCCTGGCGAAGTTTACTTTGAGATACGATGCTTGTGGCGAATCCCCTGTCCAGGGAACCGGTTCATACGTTGCTTCACCTCTTTGCTCGTTAAACCGTCCATATTTGTGGAGACGCGCGAATCAGAGCACGAGCGTGGCGAGTGTAGACAATCTAACTGGTAACATTAGCACTTGAAATGCGACGACATCGAAGCATTTGTGGCGGGAGCATGTGAAATTCCAGGTATTCTTAATCTCGACACTAAGACCCTGGCTGCCTTTACCTTCTAGGACAAGTCACCAACACTTGATGGAACCTAGGGAAACTTCCAGACTTGATAGTCCAGTCCACTCACAATGTATTCACCACTGCATGAAGTATCATTTATAGGCCTTCTGTTACGAAACACGTGAATGTCTGCGTTTCCAACCATACTGGGTAATGCTTGCATGCATTTGTCTGAAGGGTCTGAGGGAAACAAATCTTTAAAATATATTGCCCTGTATCGAGAATTGAACTCAGGTCGTCTCGAATATGAAGTAGGGGTGAATTTTGCTTCATTCGCCTTTGCATGTATTTTTCTTTTTCTTCTTCTTCTTCTGCGGCACAAGAGCGCTTTAAGTTTGGCCTTGGCTTCCCTCGCGGCAGATCCTCATTTTGTTCTGTCCAAAGATCTTTTTCTCCTTTTCAGTTCCTTATTTCTCATTCTGCTTAAGCTTAAAATGTTCCATGTAACCAAACTAATATCATTTCCTCGTTTGTTAGGTTTTTTCGCCCGTAGATATACGTTGTCTTTAAAATGCCGCTTGGCATTTGCTATTTTCTTAGACTCTGATTCTTAACGCAGCTCCTGAGGTTGCTTTCGTAAAGGCAAATTGCATTTTTTGAATAGATGTAATGAGTATAGTATAATGGCTGTGTGACCATCCGTTTATTAAATAGGTGCTCTAAACCATTGCTTCCGTTCCTGTGCATTTGCGAGCTGGAATACACAAGGCCTCCTTCTGATACGGAGTGGCTGGATATAACACAAGCAGAGAATCTTGTTACTTTTCCTGTTGGGTTTGCTGTTAATGCCGTGTGCCTCTGCTCTTTGGCTTAATTTGCGTAACCTTTTACTACCTTTCCTGCGAGCCAGTTCCATGGGTTCTAAACTTGACCGTCAAGTTGTTTCGCATTGCAAATGTTTACGGCCATGACATTCGTATTGCCCCTTTAAGATCATGACCTTACGTGAGAGTGATATGTAATTGAGCATAAGTTTCGACTTGTGGGCATGGTGTCCGCCGGGTGCCGCAAAACGGCACAGAAGTAGTTTCGAACTCTTCATTATTTTAAATGGTAGTGTTGCTGCCTAGTGGCATCTGTGTACGCCTTCAAACCCATCCCGGTGGTCGCGCGGTCTAAGGCTTTTTGTCCTGGATGGCAGCGACCAGCGTGCACGCGCTTCCATGTGCGTGCGTGCGATTGACGTTTTTGTGTCTTACGTGACAGCCACCGGCTAGTAGCACAATGGCGTCACTTAGAGCGCGCAATCTGTTTGTGCTAGAATATAGTGCTTTAAAATTTGATTGAAGTGGTGTGGAGAGACGAAGCAAACATGACATATTTCAACGCCGATATCAATCAAGAGGAATAGCATTACCTTCATAATGAGCTAAGGAAAGATCCCACCCAGTGTTCTGAGTACTGCATAACGTTGCCTTCAACATTTGATTGTATAAAGCAGGCTATACAACAGCACATTTCACACAACTCAACAAATTTTCAGAAATTTGGAAAATTCCAGCGAATATTGAAGTCTTTCGACATTTCTGTGAATATTTCATCTGTTGGGGAAGGTATACGTTGTCCGTGTAGAGCGGCTCATATGGTGCAGTTTGTCTAGATATTTATTCATTCATATTGCAGCTACTATTAATAGTGTAATCATGATAATATATTTACATAATAATAATAATTATTATTATTTTATCTACCAATGTGCATGATTAATTAAAAATGTAGCAAACTTCCGGTGAACCAAACTGGCTATCACGGAACTAAATAAAGTGTGTTAACTGTGTAGCATGTCGGATTTACCGCAATGTCACAAACAGTTTTTCTTCCAAAGATATTGTTTTCTGAAAATTTGTTGAACTGTGTGAAAGGTGCTGTTGTGTAGCCTGCTCTATATATCAAATTTCGAACGCAACGTTATGCAGTACTCAGAACATTGGGCGGGATCTTTCCTTAGCTCATTATGGAGGTAATGCTATTCCTCTTGATTGATACCGGCGTTGAAATATGTCATATTTGCTTCGTCTCTCCACACCACTTCAATCAAATTTTAAGGCAATATTCTCTAGCAGAAACAGATTGCGCGCTCTAAGTGACGCCATTGTACTACTAGCCGGTGGCTGTCACGTAAGACATAAAAACGTCAATCGCACGCACGCGCATGGAAGCGCGTGCACGCTGGTCGCTGCCACGCTGGACATAGCCTAAGGTGTCGGTCTGCGGCCGCTTGCTTGCTGGGATTGTGTGGTTCGATTCCCGCCGGGGGTATTATTGTCTCTTGTGAATGTTTGCTGTTAGGCACAGGTCTCTGCTTCGGGCTGATCACTCGTCCAGCCTACCGAGTGTGATGTGGAAGGATTTTTTTTATACCTCGCACACACTTCGCAAACTCTGCAAGTCTATTTGCGATCGGTCAGTAATTAAGGGCACTTTTAGTGAAGAGCAGTACGCCTTCTCGGCTGTTTCTCGGCTTCGATTTTAAGAATTTTCCTTGAAATTCATAACTCTCATTCTCCACGTATGCCCGATAAGGGTGCAAGTCTCTTTTCGATCCGTGGATAGGTAAGGGGAATTGACTTTAAGAGCGGTGTGCCTTCTGGGCTGTATTTCGACTTCCATTGGAGGGGTTTTCTTAAAATAGCATACCCTGAACTCTCCACGCATGCGCTATAAATTATGCAAGTTTGGTTCCCGTCGGCCAGTAACTAAGGGCTCTTTACTTGAAGAGCAGTGTTCCTTCTGGGCTGTTTTTCTGCGTTCACTGAAGGATTTTCGTGAAAATTCATACCTCGCACTCTCGACATATCTGTTACAAACCGTGAATATTTGCTTCCAATCGATCAGAAATTAATAAGATTTTAAAATTATTCTCTCGTCCTAGTTTTCCCAAATGCCGTCGTTTCTTTACAATTCTGAGTAAAATGTTACATGTGTTTGCCCCCTGTTCCAATATGTCTGCCAGGTGTCCCGTCTGTCACTGACTTCATTTCATTTCTCTCATACGGTTACAAAGGAAGCGCTTCATCATCCGGTTATTCGAGAATTCTGTTGCTTACTCCGTTTGGCATTCAGGTGTTATCCACAGCTCTCATGCATGTGCTTCAGTCAGTGCGAGACAACAAGTTCATTAGCCATTTCAAGCAGAAGTAAACTTAGCCAAGGAGAAGAGATTTCGCGATAGAATTTAGATTATCTTGGCCTGTGTGTTGCACTCTTGCCTGCTTGCGCAGTTTAAGAGGATTTTCTTTTGCACAGATCCACGCGTGAACCACTGGTCCATGATGAGCAGTCCTTTCCCGACGCTGGCGATCTGTCTGTCGTACGCTTACTTCTCGAAAGTGCTGGGCCCCAAGATGATGGAGAACAGAAAGCCACTGAACCTTCGTAAGGTGCTTATCGTCTACAACTTTCTTCAGACAGTCTTCAGCTCTTGGATCTTCTATGAGGTGAGTTAATCAGAATTTTATCAGTGCGTTGTTTCGGTTAATTGAATCCGAGAGCCAAAGCTGACTTACTTCTGGCAATGAGAAGTACTGAGTGAATTCGTCGTTTTCATTACCCACCCTGCAGGATAGGTCTGTAAACCTAGTCCATGTATCCGCTTTTCGTTTGTTAAAGATCCATTTTATTAACGTTCCATTATGCAAAGTTCTCCTAGGCGGTCTCTTCTCTGAAGATTTTGGCTTCGACTAAAATTCTGTAAGCATTTCTTATCGCTTCCCATTAACGTCGTTATTACTACTATGAATAATAATGTTGCGGATGCAAGCACTTGTACAGTGAAGTATTTAAATGAAGCTTCTGTGGTGTACATGCTTTTGACGTTGGACATTAGAGGGATGAATGATATTAGATTGTTCTCCAGGCCTATTCATGCTCCTAATCATGAATTAGAGGATACAGATACTAATACACCTCCTACTAAGGTAATTAGTAAGAGGATTTTTTTGGAGTTACTGGGCATTAGAGAAGAGTGTTAAAATCTGTTTATGGGGTATGAACCCATTAGCTCATTTTAGCTTACTTTTCTACGTTGAAACTTGTTAGTTACATCTTGGTGTATGGTGCTCGGCGGTTTTTGGTGCTTGATGGTGATAGTTTGATTCTGTTAGATGTTAGCGATAGGTTGTCGTATATAGTGCTGAGAGGTCGCTGGCTTCATATCATTTTAGTAAATGTGCATGCACCTAGTGAGGAAAAAAGTGAGGAGTTGAAAGATAGTTTTTATGAGGAATT
>Ga0131853_10028179_pt1 | contig 10062 bp, 9 predicted proteins | sample TergutLab28metaG_FD_92764 | JGI IMG/M metagenome (GOLD analysis project Ga0131853, IMG submission 92764) | Labiotermes labralis P1 segment gut microbial communities from Petit-Saut dam, French Guiana - Lab288 P1 (version 2) (version 2) | ecosystem: Host-associated > Arthropoda: Insects >... | reverse complement strand
TCTCTACACCTTCCCTGGTTTGGGGCTTGGCTCGGCGTTGTCTGCTAAATTTGGTTTTGTTATATATTACCACACTGAAAGTATAACACAGCAATTACACTATGTCAAGGGATAATTCCGTTTATTAAAACAGTATTATACGCACCAACAAAACCAACATGGAAGCCCACTAAATCGCCTATGTAGCGAAGCTGAAAGAAATTGTTACCATTGATATTGATAACAACAGGTATACTTTGCGGCATTGGATTAAAACCGCCAAAAAAATGAAAAGATACATTGTTGCCATCTACAGAAAAATTAGCCTCAGAACGTGTTGCAACTGCACTACTACTCGCTATATATTCCAATTCCCCGCCTATGGACACATACGGTGTTTCTGTATAAATCCTTACCCCATTCATAGTGGCATCCCACACCAAGTTAAACTGAGCAGCACTACCATTTAGGGCATAAGCGATATCTCTCAGCCTGAAATAGTTAACCCCGCTGATGTTGTACCCCGCAATTTGAACATGCTCACCGTTCACCAAAACTCTATGGAATGAGGGACTGGCTTCCGTCCTTTCCCAGCCAAAGACGGTTATCACCGGAGTTAAAACAAATAAACATACTATGGCAATAAATGTTGAAACTTTGATTATCTTCATATGAGCATTGACCTCCTTAATACTTGTTTTTCATATGCTAACATCTATATTTGATAAAGTTTCTCTACCAGTAAAGATTAACGCATTCAATCTGTGATACTAATAAACTCTCTGTCAGTTGGTGAAAACTCTAATCTCAGCTTCATATTCATGCCAGAAGCAAGGCGTTGAAGCGTTTTTAACGATGGATTTGCTTCGCCACTCTCAATAGTGAGGTCGGAAGATTTTCTCGCGTCAATTATAGACTTCATTACGGCAAACTCTGACTAAAGAGCTTCATATTCCGCTCGAAAACCTGGTTCTTTCATTCTTTCAGTAAGTGCCGCTTCAAGAGTTCTCATTTTTGCGAGCCTCCAATTCCATAAATTCTTTGCGGTAAGCCGTTGCTCTCTCAATTTCTGCCGGTGGAGTTTTTTGGGTTTTCTTCGTAAATCCGTGAGTAGCGATTATTCGTTTCCCGATAATAAAGAAATAAAGTATACGAGCCAAATTTGTACCACATCACGCTCTTACTTCAAATATTCCATCATCCAAATGGCTTGAGTATGGTTCTCGTATCTCTGATCCACTTTCTTCAATCATGGTAAGTATCCGATAAACCTTTGCTGACAGCTTATCGTCAAGTGAGTTTATAAATTCTTATGCCGGAAAAGTGCCGTTCTTTTCAAAAAACAACACTTGGTATTTCTTTTCCACTCAACCACCTTCATGTTAGATTCATTCTATAACAACCAGTATAATAGAATATACGCTATGATGTCAACTGAAAGACGATTGCGCTAAATTGTCTGGATTACACCATGTATAATTAAGAATATTTCTTATAATATCCATTTAATTCCAGGTGATTAAAAAAATCCTTGACAAAATGCCACAGGCGGCGCGCCCTTGGTGAGGGTGGTACAACAGTGGGCTCCCGATGTACCGATAATTGTACAAGAGGCTGCGCCTAACGGAATTGGTACTCTCGAAATTGAGTTGCCCAATGTCAATCAAGACTTTAGAGTTGAGGCTTCTCTTGATAACGGCAATACTTGGATTTATCAAGATGCCGAGGGGTTGTGGTGGGCATTTGTAGCTTTGGCACAAGCGCAGAGCTTTACCGTCACTTTCGACCTAAACGGCGGCACGCACACAGGCGGCGGTGAACTGGTGCAAAGCGTTCCGCTTAACGGAGCGGCTGAAGAGCCTGAAGTATACCTAATATATTCGCGCTTGTATAGACTCGGTTTTATTTGACGCTTACGCATGAAAACACCCGCGATGGAGTGCGCGGGTGTTGGCGTGCTGGAAGTGGAGCTATCTCTCTTCGCTGAAGCCATGTTTGGATCTTGGGATGTTGCCGCTGATTCCGGCAACGAATTCCGGACGCTGGGGGGGGGCGAAAATGTCCATAGGAAAATCCAGCGCATCAAAGAACTCGCATGGGTTGGTCGGGTCGATGTTATCACATTCGCGGGGTATTGAGAAACCGCGTGATTCGACTTTAAGGTTGACGAGACGGAATATCTGGATAATGGTGAACAGGCCGATTGTCACTGCTACGTCATGCGGCTTGTTTTTGCAGCAGTAGCGGATTTCCGCCGCAAGCGCCACTGCCTTTCCTTCAACCCATATGAAGGGTTCGGCGTTAAAAGCTGTAGACTCGCCCATGTTTTTGAACAAGTCTGTGCCCATCACGAACTCAGAGCTTGCCGAGCCAAACAGAGTCACCTTCTTGTTGAAGATCGACCGTGCCTTTACGCACAGGATGACGTCGCCGTCGGCTTCGCGGAATGTCAGAACGTATTCAAATACGTACTTTACATCTATGTCCCAGAATCCGTTCTTGAATGGACACGGTTTCTTGTCCACGACAATGATCTTCCTGAGCTTTAGGTTTTCAATTGTTACGGCGGCCGCGTCGTGTGGCGGTACCAGGATCTCGCCTTCTTTGATTAATTCGCCGTCGATATATACCGGCTCTGCCGCGCGTGCCGGACCAATCTCGTTTGCTGTGAGACAGTCTTGTTGTCTGCAACTATCGTATATTTTACTGGCGATAATCGGCTCTTCCCGTAAGCGCCCTGGGTCAAGGCAAAGACTGTCGGTATCGGCGGCGTGTTTGGCGGCGTTGATTTCAAAAGCTGCCATAGTTATCCTCCTTCATAGCTTGATAATTTGTCTACTCATTGCAGTATATGAAGTCTCGTACATTTTGTGATAAATCATTTGAAAATGGCGTGGAATATGGTATACTGTGTATGGACAGATATCGAAACCTGTCTTCAAAAAAAGGCGGAAGAGGGTTTGGCAAGATGGGCCTTTTTTAAGGCGGGTTCTCAAACCATGAGGTGGCATAAGTGTCTTCAAACTATCATGAGGAAATCAAGCGTGGCAACATACATAAGCTTAGGCGGATAATTGATGAGCTGCCGGCGTTTGTCGAGGAATTTTTTCTGGGAATAAGCGAGCGGACGTCGGTGCGTACCCGGCTTGGGTATGCTCATGATTTAAGGATATTTTTTTCATACTTGGGCGAGCATAGCCGCAAGTTCAAGGGGAAAGCGCCGGAGGATTTCACTATTGCGGATTTCGCGGCGATAGAGGCCATGGACATACGACGTTATCTGGAGTATGTCACGTACTACACTCGAAACCTTTCCACCGCGACCAACAAGGAGCTGTCCCTGGACGCTCAGAACGACGAGCATGGGAAGGCGCGCAAGCTTTCGGCTGTCCGTACGATGTTTGCGTATTTCTATAAAGCCGAGAAGATCACGCGCAATCCTGCGGAGCTTGTCGATTTTCCCAAGCTTCACGAGAAAAATATAACATATTTGCAGGTGGATGAGATAGCCAGGCTGCTGGACGAGGTCGAGTCCGGGTCGAAGCTGCAAGGCCACGCAAAGGCGTACCATTCGGTTACGAAGCTTCGCGATGTGGCGATGATAAGTCTCTTTCTGGGAACGGGAATGCGCATATCTGAGTTGGTCGGCATAAACATTGAGCATATCGACTTTGACACCAATGGCATTGTAATAACGCGCAAGGGTGGAAACGAGGATATCGTATTCTTCGGGGAAGAGGTCGAGCGCGCTTTGCGCGAATACTTGGCCAAGCGTGAACTTACCACGCCGGAGAGCGGGCACGAGGGCGCGCTGTTCCTGTCTACTCAGCGCAAGCGCATTGGGGCGAGGGCTGTTCAGAACCTTGTGAAAAAGTATGCCAAGCTTGTTACTCCGCTAAAAAAGATAACTCCCCACAAGCTGAGGAGTACGTACGGCACAGCGCTGTACAACGAGACAGGCGACATATATCTGGTGGCGGAAGTTTTGGGACATAATGACGTCAACACCACGCGCAAGCACTACGCCAACATGCCGATGGAGCGCCGCAGGAAGGCGGCGGATATCGTGAAGCTTAGGGATTAGAATACGACATCATCATGTTCAGGAGCGCTATATCGTTTGTTTTGCTGTGGATTTGGCTGTTTATGAGCTTTGTCATTGACTGGTCTGTTGTGAGTTCGTAGAGACGCCCCAGTTCCTGTACGGCGGATGTTTCCTGGATGATTGCCGAGCGCAGGCCCTTGGTAAAGGCGATGGGGCGCTCGATGTCGGAATTGGCGGGGGTCATTTCCTCGCCGCGCAGTTGTTGGTACGCTTTGCCAAGTTTTTCGCGGCGGGTGTTGCAGTTTTCGATAATCCTTGAGAGATAGCTCCGGTATTCCTTGCTTGGAGCTCTTTTTGACAAGTTTTTGTAGAAGATCGCGCCGTTGCGCTCGTTTTGGATAAAGGAGGCCAGCGCTTCGGAAGATGACGGCGTCTTCGCGCTGAAAGCCTCGCCGATTTGGGCGGAGACCCTTGTCGGTTCTTGGGTCGGCGCTATCTCCGGGATTATGGTTTCGGGAGTCTTGGGTTGGGTGTCCTCCCCCGGAGGCGGCAGTCCTATCGAGCCAATATTTTTCATGGTGTTCTCGTCAATCGGGACGAGTTTTACACCATCGGGCAGCGGTGCGCTGAAAGGGTTATTCACAGCGTCTTTCGTCAGCCTGGGAAGCCCCGGGTTCTGGCCTGTCGGCGACATTTGCTGCGGCTGCCCCTGGGGAAACTGCGGATGAGGTATATTGCCCGGCATCATGGGCTGCTGCATGTGCTGAGGCTGCATCATGGGCTGCTGCATCTGCGGAGCGCGCATCTGAGGCTGCTGCATTTGCGGAGGCATCATCTGAGGTGGTCGCATTTGCTGCATTTGTTGAGGATGCATATTATGCGCTTGCCGTTGCATATGCGGGCTGGGCTGCCTTGGATGCGAATAGGCTTGTTGCGCTTGAGGATTACCAAACCTTTGTTGGGGCGCGTTCCACGGCTGTCCGGCATGTCCAGCCTGGAACGGCATATTTATGTTAGGAGATTGATTGCTGTTCGAATTGTTCCGAGAGAAGCCGAGCATGTTCGCCTACACTCCTATACCATTTTTAATAGTATATTAAGATTGTAAACATGTTGTGATTGACTGTTGTCTAATCTGAGATCGATGAACGGTTTTGCTATACAGAAAAATGATGCAAGCTTATCCGCGTAATTTTTCGATGTGGGCGTTTAGCTGCGCTCCCAGCAGCATTATGACCGAAACGACGTTAAGCCACAGCAGCATGATAAAGGCGCCTGCAATGCTTCCATAAAGTGAGAACGCGGGAAAGTTGTTTACGTAGAAATTGAAGAGCTGAGACGACACAAGCCATAGGAAGACCGTAAAGAAGCTGCCGGGCAAGACCGCGCGCCAGCGCTTTCTGGCGGATAGCTTGTAAATCAAAGTAACCGTTACAAGCATTATGCATAGCGCGGCCAGGTATGACAGAGCGGCGGTGAGAGCGTCGCCTGCAAGGTGATCGTATTGCTCGAAGAAGGACAAAATTGCGTCGCGGAATATTATCGCTACGATTGCGGCAACCACTGCCGCCGTAAATATCAGCGTGAGGGCGACGCTGATGGCCACACGCGTTAGGTATGGACGCTCGTCGCGCGTGCCGTAGGCTTTGTTGATGCCGCGCATCATCGCGCGAAAGCCTGACGACGACGCAAGCAGAGTGACGGCGAAACTCAGCGACAGCAAGGCCGCGTTACGGTCCAGCGTGAGGTTGTGAATGAAGTCGACAAGTGTGGAGTGTATGTCCTCGGGAAGGTAGGGTGCGGCCAGTTCGTCAAGCATTGCGATGTCGAGGTTAAGGAAGCCCAGCAAGCTGAACAAGAAGGTGACCAACGGGAATAGGGACAGCATTAGCTTGTATGTCAGTTCCCCGGCTACGGCGATCGTCTCGTCGGCGATTATGTCGCGTGCCATTTGCAGCACGAATGATTTGATGTTCAAGGCGGCGCCTCCGTTTTCATCAATTTGTCACCACGAATGACATGCGGAATTTATGTAAGAGGTGTACTAGACCTCTTGCGTAACTGTCAAACGATCTCTTTGTGGTCGAAACCTGCCCACAAAGCCAAAACCGGGATTCGCGGGAACCCCGGCGTCGACGATTCCTTGCCTGGCGAAAAATCGCCTCGCAAATCTGACGTTCGACAGTTCCGCAAATTCTACGGATTTGATCAAAGTTCGATGAACAGTTTTTGTTCATCGAACTCATGCTACTATAGTATGCCACGTTTGAGCCAAAAAACTACCTCCGCGCTATACGGAGGCGGTTGCTACTGATTAGTCATTGCCGACCGCTTCCAGCGCGGCGATGTGTTCCTCCAGTTGCGCCGCAAGCCGGGCTTGCCTTATTTCGTCATAGGCGTTCCAGATTTCTTCCGTTAAATCTTCCATGGTCATATCTTCGGGGAAGAGTTCCGTCCCGACCGTTTCGCGGATTTCTTCCGCGCGCCGGGCATCCATTTCGGCAAGGTGTATTTCGCGAAAGGCCTCCCATACTTCATCAAACAGTTCATTCATATCGGCGTCTTCGGGGAATAGGTGCCGCACCGCTTCCAAAACTTCTTCATGAGTCCAGGATTCACCGGTACTGCCAACCTGTACAAGGCCGATGATTGTGGTGAAATCGTCGTCATATACGCTGATGTAACGTGGGCGGTTCAGATATTCCAACTCCTCTTCAGAAAGCACGTGATCCGGCCACGTCGGCGATACCTCGTGTGTGTATGCCCAGCCGTTCAGTCCGTTGGTGGCTGTTATCGAGATTAGGTCTTCGCGTCCTATAGGATGGAATCCCAAACGGATGCCCCTTATGATACCATTGGCGAACTTATCAACTTCCATGTCTCGCATTTGTTCCCAATTTTCCGTCATTAATCTCGCATAGGCGGCAATGATCTCTTTATTGGAGGCGTTGGCCAGTATGTTGCGCTGATCGCGCCACCTTTCGGCTTCAACGTCTGTGAAATGTTGGTTGCAAATCGCGAATTGCCCGACCAAGGTTGTGAAGTCGTCGGCGTATACGTTGATGTGTGAAGTCTGCCAGCCGTGACTTCTTTCCCAGCGGGAGGGCAATGGTTCCAGCAGATGTTCACGCAGGTCGGCCCATCCCTCGGTGCCTGTATTCGCTAACACTCTTACCATGTTGTCGCGGTCAATGGGATATACGCGTCCGTCGTCGCCTCGCCGCATGTTTCCGGGAAGCTGCGGCGGGGCGGGATCATCCGGCGCGCCATCCAGTGGGATTCCGCGAAACTCCGCCGCCCGGGCAAAATTCTCGCCGAATGGTTCAAGGTGATCCATAAATCCCCATGCGTAAAGGCGTTCGCCGGCGTCGGCTCGGATGAACCTGGCTATCGCGACAAACGCGGAGCCGTCGTTGTGCGAAATCTCCGGGGGAGCGAGAGCTACTATCACTCCCCTGTCGTCGCGAACTTCAAGCGAGGCGGAAAAGGAGTTGAAGGGAACGGTCTGGCCGTCGGCCGTGCGGATTATGGCCTTAACCTGCGTGGTGCGACGGCCGGTATCGGTGTTAAGGCTTGAGACAAACTCAATCTGAGGCGTAACGGTGATTATCTCGAAAAGTGGGACGTCGGCTGCCTCTTCTATCTCAATCTCGGCCGCCTCATATGACAGATCGGGGGCGGGCCGGTCTTCGCCGCAAGCGGCCAATGATAAGGTTACGGCGGTGATACACAACGAGGTTATAATCCTGTATAGTCTCATCAATTTCAGTCCCTTCAAAGCAGGCCATGTTTCCAGTCGTGAAGAAATGTACGGGCTTCGGCAAGGCTTGGGCTTCTGCCGTTTCTTACGTAGAAGCCTGACGTCGCCACTCCAAGGGTAAGGGCTTCGCGCGCGCCGAGGCCAAGCGCCAGGCATAGGGCGAAGCCGGCGTTGAAGTTGTCGCCCGCGCCTGTGGTGAGTACGGGTTTTTCGCAATAAGGGCCGACTACATGGAAGAAAGCGCCTTGCGACCAGCAAAACGCCTCGCGGACAGGGTGGACGACCAGGGTGTGTATGCCGAGTTTTTCATAAACTTTTTGTGACAGATCGTTGTCGGGGGTGTCCTTATTGTAGCTGATGCCAAGCGCGGACGCGATTTCAAAGAGTTCCTTGTGGTTAAGGCCAAGTATTACGCGAAACTTCGCCTCAAAGGCGGAGATAAGGGAAAGAGCGTGGATAATGTCCGACGTGCTTCGCTTTACAGGATCGCAGAGATCGAAGAAGACTAAGGGGCGCTTCTGCTGAACAGGAGAAGGAAGAAGAGGGAGGACTTCGGAGATTATACCTTCCCATATCCGGCTCATGTGTGGGAGCATCGTCCAATTTTCGATGCCCAGAAGACCGGCCTTGGATATGGCGTCGGCCATACTTGCCGCTCCGCCGAACGCGGCTTTTACACTGTCCCATGTAATGTCGGAGAAGGTGGAGGTCTTGCCCATCATCAACTTTCCATCGGAAAATTCAAGCGCGTCCGTATGGCCGGGAGGCCCCAGCGGGTAAATGGCGGCGCACCTGTCGGCCATCTCGCGAAATACCGGGTCGATCTGGCCCGGAGTGCCGATAGAACCGAAGTAAGATAGGGGCGTCCCGTATTCCAGCAGCGCGGCGGCCATGTTTGGGCCGTTTCCGCCGAGCTTTGTTTGATACGCGACCAGCTCAATATTGGTGCTAAGGCCGCTGGCGCTCAGAACTCTGCGCCCAAAGCCTTCGATTGTGTCGATGCGGCTGTAATCGCTGCTGCTTGTGCGCGTGTCTACCACATGCACAAGGCTGTCAACAAAGCCATCGGCCCCCATGAGTACGTTAAGGCCGCTGATGTCATCGATTTTGGCCTCAAGTCCGGCAATGAGGGATTCGACGTTGGAACTAAGTTCCGGGTTCATGACATCCTCCTGTTATTTAAGGTGTAGTATACTCTTCTCGATCAGGCGTTCAGGGTCGTAGGACAGCTTTGCGCGTCGAAGACCCTCAAGGCCCAGGTCTTCCATAAAGTTGACGTATTCGCAGTCATTGAAATGCTCGGACAAGAACATTTGGAACAGCGCGACGGACGCTCCGCGATAGGCGACGTTGGCCTTGGCTATCTGGATGAGCGCGGTGTCGTGGTGTTTTTCGGCCAGGATCACCCCAACCAGCTCATTGTCTGCGAACAGCGCGCGGGCCACCATCCCAAATTCGTCGCGGTATCTAAATGCCATGAATGTGGCGTTCATCTCTTCGTAAGGTCTGGTCGAGCGTTCGGCTATTTCGGTTTTCAGCATTTTCTCACAGACGTCGATATTCGATTCACCGATGGGTTCGAGCCGTGAATCGTAGTTGTTATTGAAAAAGTTGAAGTGGTTCTTCTTGCCGTGCAGCTTCTTGCCGGAAAGAGTCACGAGTTTGTCGTGCCTGTAGATATAGTCCGCGGCGTCGCGCCTGTCTTCGCGCTCGAATAGTTCGAGCATTCCTATTTCCTCCAGTATGGACAACATCCCGGAGGAGACGTTTACCAGCGAAAACGGAAGCCCAGCAGTTTTGCAATAATCCATCAGGCAATGAAACGCAGGCTTGATGTTTTCGCGCTTTCCCAGCGGAAAGTAGAAGTATGTCCTGTCGTCGGAGTGGCCTTGCAGCAGCAAGCAGTCGTGCTCGATAGTGTAAGTGGTTTCATATACGAATTGCCATGCCATGATTGTAGTAAAATTGTATTCCGAGTTCTCAAATTTGTTTATCGACAAGTATTGGTTGATTATGTCCTTGTCGTCCATCGTTACTTTTTTGAAACTAAGCATAGGATCGTCCAGCTTTCGTAATAGTTTTAGAACCTGTGTTCATAGGTGAGGATGGCGGATTGGCGAGGCGATTTTTCGCCAATCTAGGAGGTGACGACGCCGCGTACCCGCAGTGGTACGCAAGGATGCTGTGTGCCGGTGGCACACGTTTAGCATCCGAAGCGCCAGCGTAGGCGGAGGAACCGACGACCCGGGGTCCCCATAAAGCCCGGTTTTGGCTTTAT
>Ga0131853_10028177_pt1 | contig 10063 bp, 9 predicted proteins | sample TergutLab28metaG_FD_92764 | JGI IMG/M metagenome (GOLD analysis project Ga0131853, IMG submission 92764) | Labiotermes labralis P1 segment gut microbial communities from Petit-Saut dam, French Guiana - Lab288 P1 (version 2) (version 2) | ecosystem: Host-associated > Arthropoda: Insects >... | reverse complement strand
TGGGGTGGTGCTAATTTTTAAGCGGCGGGCGAACTGACCAACCTCACTACGTTCGGTTAGGGTGGGGGTTTCATGCCCTCCACCAAATAGCTTTACATTTTTGTAGAAAATGTAAAGCCTTGATTGTAGCATTTCCGTTTGACATATACGTTTCACTTCACCGAAAACGCCTTAAAACACGGCGATTTTCGTCTTGCAAAATGTCAAGGCAAACATGGAAATGCCATAGGCATGATTTTACAAATTCAACTTCATATCCCCGTATTTTATCACGCCTTTTTTGCGCATAAGCTCAGAGACGATGAGAGCAACAACTGCCGGCGTTATAATATGCACTATGAGAATGGCTATAAAAGTATTTGAAGAATAACCCATTGCGCTAAGCGCGCCAAACTGACCAACTAGGCCCGAAGTGCCCATTCCCGCCCCTGTGGGAATATTTTCCATACGGAAAACAACAGTGGATAAAGGCCCGGCAACTATACTTGCTGATACCGCCGGAATGAGTATACGAGGGTTTTTTATTACATTGGGTATTTGCAGCATAGATGTGCCTAAGCCCTGTGATATAAGGCCGCTTGCACCGTTTTCTCTAAAGCTTGCTACCGCAAAACCTATCATATGAGCGCAACCGCCGGCAGCGGCAGCCCCTGCGGCAATGCCGCTAAGTTCAAGCATTATGGCTAATGCGGCAGAGGAAATAGGTGCAGTTAAAACAAGGCCCATAATAGCGGACACAAGCACACCCATAGGCAGAGGCATAAGCTCTGTAGCCCACATAATAAGAGCACCTATACTTGTCATAAAAACATTTATCCAAGGCCCTACCCAGGCTGCAGCGAAAAAGCCTGCAACAATAGTAGTAACAGGGGTTACAATGATATCCACTTTTGTTTCTTTTGAGACAAGCTTTCCAAGCTCTGCCCCTAAAGCAGCAGCCACAAAAGCGCCGGCCGGCCCGCCCAGCTCATTTCCCATAAACCCTGTTATGATGGAGGAAAATAATACCAGACTAGGAGCTTTAAGCCCAAAAGCCACAGCAGCACCTATAGAGGCCCCGGACAAGCTCATGGCAAAGACACCGGCTTGCACTAAAAAAGGCAAGCCCAAATGTGTTCCCAGCTCCCGCATAATAAGCCCTACAACCAAAGATGAAAACAGCCCTAAGGCCATAGATGAAAGAGCCTCTATGCCATAACGTTTAAGTGAGAAAACTATATCCTTTCTCTTTAAAAAACCTTTAATTTTATCCATTGCAACTATTCGCTCCAAGCCCCTGTTAAGTATTCTTCAAAATATTCTTCTAAAGTCAAGCCGCTCTCAAAAATACGTGCTGCATGGTCAGCGCCCACATAACGCAGGTGCCAAGGTTCAAAAATAACCCCTGTTATATCTGTTTTGTCACGGGGATAGCGTATTATAAAACCGTATTCGTGAGCATTTAAAGACAGCCAGCTAAAGGCGGCGGTGTTTTCAAAGCGGGTGCTTAAAGAAAAACCAACCTGAGCAGAGGACACATCAACGGCAAGCCCTGTTTGATGTTCACTTGTACCGGGAGCGGCAACTATCATTGCGGCACGCCTTCTTGCCTCGTCCCGCGGGAAATAGCGTGATTGCCGTTCAACTTCAATGTTGTGTATGCGTGTTTGATGCTCAAAATCCCTGAAACCGCTGACAGCCGCCAAATCTGTAATGCCGTAATCCCTCATGGCGGCTATCATTTGAATATAGGCATTAGCGGCGTTCTCTTCAAGCAGCAGAGGGCTTCTTGTAGTGCTTACATGGCTGGCTATGTCTATCATGTTTTCAGGGCGGTAATATCTATCAACAGGGTTGTTCATATTAACAAGCAAAACATCAGGCAGAAAGACATTTACTTCAACAGCGCCATCTGTAATGTCCAGATATGTTTTTGCGCTGTCAGAAAGCATATCGAAAAACCTGTTTAAAACACGGTCGCCGATGCCTAGCAAGTCTTCCGTTTGTGAAGCATGAACCACAGAGAAAGAAGCGAAGAAAACAAGCACAAATATCAGAAGATAAGCTGACAGCCGTCTCATAACCTCACCCCTTTGCTTTTAATCTCAAGGGCGAACCGCCTATTGTGTATGGGTTTTCAAAACGCGAACCCGTTAAAACGAGGTTTTAATGGGCAGTAGACCTACACACAATAGCTTTACATTTTCTATGGAAAATGTAAAGCCTTGACTTTAATATTACCACAACTTAGCATAACACAAAATGGCCAAATAATTCCATGACAATTTTCGACGGTTACTGCATTATAGCATTTTCGTTTGACATAGGCTCTCTGCTTCGCCAAAAATGCTTTGAAGCATGTCGCGTTATCTTGCAGCCCTTCAAGTCAAACTCGGAAATGCTTTGGTGAGGTTCCAACTACCACAATCTGCTCGCTAAACTCGGCGTTTTTAGGCAAGGCATGAAGCCCGGCAAGATTATAAATATCAGTGGACATAATTTCTTTTTCTATAAGTTTTCTGCCCGTATCGGTTAAGTTGGAGCGGTAATTTTTCAGGCCGGCAATAAGCGGAATTTTTGCGCTCTTAGTAATTTTATTAAACAAGTGTCCGCTCTCTTTGCGAAAACCCAGCACCCGTATATAATGCGGGCCCAAAGAATAAATTTGTTCAAAATCTTCTTTCGTAATATCAAGTAAAATATGCAAAAGAGAGCGCATTAGCCGCGTATAGGCATAGCGTTTACACTTGAGGCGCTCTAAACTTTTAGATATTAGCTGCTCTTTGCCAAAAACCTCGCAAATACGATTGTGCAGCCCTTCATCCACATCCAATATTCCGGCTAAATACTGAGGAGAACGGGTTTTAACTATATACCCCAAAACAGTGCTAAGCCTGTCAAAATCATGAAAGTCTTTTTGTGCTATAAACTCTCCGTAATAGTTCTTAAGAATTTCCGGTATGCCGGCCGGGTCATTTTGGCCTGCTCTAAACGCTGCCCTTATAGCCTTGGCTGAGGAAAAAAATTTCGTGTAATCACCGCTGTGATAACCTTCACCTTCTCGCTTTATGGCGTAAGGTTTAATGTTTGAGCCGAGCCGCTTGATTGCCTTTATATACTCAATACCCAAAATGTTGTTAGGTTTGTCCAAAATATAGCTGCTGCCCGGCAGTAAATGAATAAGAGCGTTATGCCTTGCCAACGGATATGAATGGCCTTTGGCAAGCCCTGCCTTTAGCTCGGCCTTAAAGCTGTAACTCTCTGTTAAAAGCATATCGGCGGCTTTTTCCAAAAAATCAAGCTCTCCTGATTCACTGCCAAAACACAGATATTCCACACAACCTAAAGCAGCTAAAAGGCTTAGCGCATAGTGGGCAAAATATTCTGCACTAGCTGTTGCAAAAATTACGGGCAGCTCAACTATCATATCAGCACCGCAAAGAAGAGCAGCTTTTGCTCTTGTAAATTTATTCCAAATTGCCGGTTCTCCACGCTGGACAAAATTACCACTCATAACACAAATAACAGGCCGCCCGGGAAAATTGCGCTTAATAAGCTCAATCTGAAACATATGGCCGTTGTGAAATGGGTTGTATTCAGCTATAATGCCAACTGCTCCCAGCAAAAAAAGCACTCCTTGTAAGAATTAGTTGTAATATATCAAAAGTGGTGGTATACTATGCGCATGAAGGGAAAAGCTAAGTGTTTATTCCGAATGGATGCAGTAAGATTTTATAAAGTAAAATCAAGCAGAAAAGCACAAGATATAAAGCGAAATATTACTGCTATAAAATTTATTCATAATATAATACCATATTTCTGTCGATTATAACATAGATATGGGAAAATTTAATAAAGGCGATTGCATATTATGTTAGAGTTTTCAGATAAAGAATTTAAATTACTAAGAGACCATATAAAGCAAAAGTATGGTATTAACCTAAGCAATGAGAAGAAGTCATTGGTTTATTCAAGGCTTCGCTCTACTGTTATGGAACTGGGCCTAAGCTCCTTTTCGCAGTACTATGACCAAATGATAGCTGATAAATCCGGAAAGATTGTTAATGAGTTTATAAACCGCATATCAACCAATCACACGTTTTTTATGCGAGAGAAAGACCATTTTGATTATTTCAGCCGTGTTGTTTTACCTGAGGTTGAAAAAAGCTCACGCAACTGTGTAAGGCTTTGGTGTGCCGCCAGCTCTTCCGGTGAGGAACCTTATACCCTTCAGATTCTTATGAAAGAGCATTTTGAGAACAAGGGCAGCTGGGATACTTCAATGATTGCTTCGGACATATCTGTAAAGGTACTTAATATAGCTTATCGCGGAGTCTACAGCAAGGAAGCACTTAGTGCTATGCCTAACGAATGGGTTAATAAATACTTTGACCCCTATGAGGAGGATACTTGCAAGGTAAAGGACTTTGTTAAGAAAGAAGTGCTTTTTAGAAGGATAAATTTGATGGATGAAAAGCTGGAAAAAACATTTTCAAGAAAACTTCATACTATTTTTTGCCGTAATGTTATGATATACTTTGATGAAGAGACTAGAGACAGGCTGGTAGAAAAGATGTACGATATGATGGAGGTAGGCGGTTATCTCTTTATAGGTCATTCGGAGAGGTTAAGCCTGAAGACCAGATTTAAATATATAATGCCGGCTGTATATAAAAAAGCCTAGGTTTTAACATACATGCAGTACAGTACTAAACGACTAAAATTTTTATGAAGAGGTGGTTAGCTGTGGGTGATTACGATAAGTCAGCTATGCTTGAGACGTTTGTATATGAGATGCGGCTTTTAGTAGAGCAGTTAGAAAGCGTAAGTGTTCAAGCAGATGCGGGCCTGACAAGCGATATGATTAATGAGATATTTCGAATAATGCACACCATAAAAGGTTCGGCTGCTATGATGATGTATAACGGCATATCTACCTGTGCCCACGCTATTGAGGATTTATTTTATTATCTTAGGGAAAATAATCCTGAAATTGACAATTACGAATACATCACAGACCTTACCCTTGAGGTTACCGATTTTGTCAAAGGTGAGCTGGAGATTTTGGAGTCAGGCACAGAGCCGGATGGCGAGGCAAATGATCTTATAGCCAGAATAAAAGAATATGTGGGTGAATTAAAGGGTGAGGTTAAGGCCACTTCTGGGGCTTCTGCATCTAGTGCAGCGGGAGCGGGAGTTTCTGCCGCACCTTCATCTTCTGATAACATGAAAAGATATCATGCTTTTGTGTTGTTTGAAGAAGGCGTTGAGATGGAAAATGTAAGGGCCTTTGGTATTGTTCATAATCTTGAGCCCTTAGCCCAAAATATAACAACAGACCCTGAAGACCTTATGAATGAAGACAATAAGGAAGTCATAAAAAATGATGGGCTTCATATATACTTCTCTACGGATTTAACCTATGATGAGATACAGGAAATATTTATGACATCTGTGTTTATAAGGGATTTGAAGCTTGAGGAAATGGAAGGTAAGGCAGGCTCGGGGAGTAATAAGTTTGAGGTTCTTCTCCGCTTCCAAGACGGTTGTGAGATGGAAAATGTCCGGGCTTATGGTTTGGTTCATAATTTAGCGGGGATCTGTGAATCCATTGTGCATACTCCGAGCAACTTAATTGACGAATCTTCAATAGAAGTAATACGTAAAGATGGCCTAAAACTGCTCATAAGCACTGAAAAGAGCTTGGATGAAATGAGTAAAATGCTTAATTCCACATTATATGTTGATACTTTTGACATACATGACTTGTATGAGGCAAATGAAGCAGCTACTGTAAAACCGCCAGTTGAAGCGGTAGCTCGGTCAGAGGCAATAGCCTTGGAAGAACGGCCGGATACAGAAGTGCAAAATGCTGCTGCTTCGGTGCAAGCCCCGGTAGAAACACAGAAGCAGGTTGCAGCAAGTGGTGCTCAGAAGAAGGCTACATCCACTATAAGCGTAAACGTAGGCAAGTTAGACCAGCTTATGAATCTTGTTGGTGAGCTTGTTATATCGGAGGCTATGGTTATTCAAAATCCTGACCTGGCCGGATTGGAATTGGAAAACTTTACTAAAGAGGCAAGGCAGCTTCACAAAATTATAAACGATGTTCAAGACACGGTTATGTCTATGCGTATGGTTTCGCTATCGCCTACTTTCTTTAAAATGCAGCGTATAGTAAGGGACATGTGCAAAACTTTAGGCAAAGATGTTGCCCTTGAAGTAATAGGTGCTGACACTGAGGTTGACAAAAACATTATAGAGCATATTTCAGACCCGCTTATGCATATAATACGAAACTCTATTGACCACGGCATAGAAATGCCTGATGTTCGCGAGAGAAAAGGCAAGCCTGAAAAAGGCAAGGTAACGCTGGAAGCTAAAAACCAAGGCGGCGACGTTCTTATTATAGTTAAGGATGATGGACAGGGCCTAAACCGCGAAAAAATCATGGCTAAGGCTAAGCGGCAAGGGCTTCTGACTAAGCCGGAAGATGAGTACTCAGAAAAAGAAATATACGGCTTCATACTGCTCCCGGGTTTCTCAACCAATGAGAATGTAACCGAATACTCAGGCAGAGGCGTAGGTATGGATGTTGTTACATCCAACATTGAAGTAGTAGGCGGCACGGTTTTAGTAGACTCAACACCGGGTGAAGGTTCTGTATTTACCCTTAAAATACCGCTTACTCTGGCAATTATCGAAGGTATGATAATAAAAATAGGCGGTACTAAATATACTATTCCGATTATTTCTATAGAAAAGAGCTTTAAAGCTAGAGCTGAGGACTTAACTGTAGACCCATCAGGCAACGAAATGATAACTGTACGGGATGAAACCTTTAACTTTGTACGGCTAAACCGCGAGTTTGCTTTAGGCGAAGGCCTTGATGATGCGGAAGAAGGCATTGTTATGATGCTGGAAAATGGCGAGCAGAAGATCTGTGTGCTGGTTGACGAGCTTATAGGAGAGCAGCAGGTGGTTGTTAAGTCTATTCCAAAGTACATTAGGAAGCCACCGGGAATAAGCGGCTGTACTCTTCTTGGCAACGGTGAAATTTCGCTTATTATAGATGTTGCAGGATTCTTTGACAGATAAAAAGGCTGAGGAGGGATAGAATTATGGAAAAAAATGGTAATAGCGCGGTAGCAGTGGCCTCAGCCACCACCACGAAGAACAGGTATCTCTCATTCGCCATAGGTGATGAAATCTTCGGCATTGAGATAGATGTGGTTAAGGAAATTATAAATATAAATACCCTTGGCATAGTTCCTGTGCCTCACACACCGGATTATGTTAAGGGCATAGCCAATCTTAGGGGTTATATTATCCCTGTTATCTGTGTGAGACTTAGGTTTTTGATGGAGCAGAAAGAGTATACTGACTCTACTTGCATCGTTGTTCTTGAGCAGAAAGAAGGCAATATCGGCCTCATTGTTGACGGGGTAAACGAGGTTAAGCATATTGATGAAGCCCATATTGCGCTTCCGCCTTCTGCTAAGTTAAATCACATAAATCAGTTTGTAAAAAACCTCGGCAAAACGGAAGACGCAGTAATGCTGCTTGTAGATACTCAGAAACTTTTGTATGATGAGCCGCATCCAATCTAAAATTATAGTTAATTAAACTGAAAATGGTTTAAATGGGCTTGGTCATTTTGCCACTTTTAATTTGATTAATGCCCCCGGGCACCTGTGTTTTTAAATTTAAGAACACAGGTGCTCGGGGGTTCATTTGAGTTGTTTTCGACTTAGAGCCTATCCAACAATAATAACGAAGCAGATTCTTGAGATTTTTTTGCGAAGCAAGAAAGCGCGAACGCCGCATTCGTGCCACCTACGGTGCACTCAAAGTATTCGAAGATAATCCATTAGATTTATAAGCCTAAAAACACTATGCTATAGCATTTCCATGTTTTATTGACGTTCTGTGAGACGAAAATCGACGTGCTCCAAGGCGTTTTCAGCAAAGCAGAACGTCTATGTCAAACGGAAATGCTATAGGGCAGGGTGTTTTTTCAAAATACAACTGCTATGAGACTACTTGCAAAATTAAGTTAGCTTTCCCGGGCTCCCGCGAAATATCAGGCTTTAATGATTTTCCGGGAGCTTGGAAAACTAATTTTGCAAGAAGTCTAATATGCACCATTGCCGGCTGAAAACAGGCGTAACTCCGCTTTTATGTGTTTGAAAAGCTTCAAAGTTTCGAGGCCTGCGACTGCTTGTTTTTAAGCGCATTGATTATAACCGACAAAAAAATCGAAAATATTCCCATTGTATTTGATGCTTGTATATGCTATAGTCTATCAATTGAAGAGTATTGTTTGAGCGCCCTTGTAAATGGAGGACATAAATCTCCGGGTAGGAGGGCATTATGGAAAACATACAAAAATGGCGTTGTCGTTTTTTTAAAAATAAAGGTTGGTGATATTTGCCTATGGCCGGGGATGACCCTCTTTTATGGGCCTTACTGTTACAACTTTTCCTTATCATACTTAACGCTGTTTTCGCCTGTGCGGAAATTGCCGTTATTTCTATGAATGATGCGAAATTGGAAAAACTTACCAAAGAAGGAAATAAAAAAGCAATACGGCTTAGCGAACTTATGGCTCAGCCGGCTAAATTTTTAGCTACTGTTCAAGTGGGCACTACGCTTGCAGGGTTTTTAGGCTCTGCCTTTGCTGCCAATAATTTTGCAACACGGCTTGTAAGCTTTTTTGTACGTATGGGCACAGATATTCCCATTACCGTGTTAAACACAGTTTCTATAATTTTGATTACGCTTATCCTTTCTTACATTACTATTGTTCTTGGTGAGCTTGTGCCAAAGCGCATAGCTATGAAAAACGCTGAGGCTATTGGCCTGTTTTTGTCAGGCATTATAAGCGTGTTATCTAGGATGTTTAAACCTCTTGTGTCGCTTTTAACAGTTTCTACAGATGCTGTTTTGCGCCTTTTTCGGATTGACCCCAACGAAATAATCGAAAAGGCGACTGAAGAAGAAATTCGCATAATGGTGGATGTAGGCAGTGAAAAAGGCACAATAGATATAGAGGAGAAGGAGTTTATACATAACCTATTCGACTTTGACGATATAACTGCCGGAAAGATAATGACCCACCGCAAAGACGTGTCTATGCTTTGGACAGAGGAGTCCGACGAGGAGTGGGAGGAAATAATATACGAAAAACGGCATACGTTTCACCCTATTTGCAGAGACAGCCAGGACAATATTGTGGGCGTATTAAACACGAAGGATTATTTCAGGCTAAAAGACAGAAGCCGTGAATCGGTTATGGAGCATGCTGTAAAACCTGCCCAGCTTGTACCTGAAACTACCAGGGCCGACATACTTCTCAGAAATATGAAAACCAAGAGAAACCACTTTGCGGTTATTATGGATGATTACGGAGGCATGAGTGGTGTGGTCACTATAAATGACCTCTTGGAGCAGCTTGTAGGAGACTTGGATGATGACGATGCCGCCTGGAGGCCTTTGATTGAGTCTATTGATGAGTTTACATGGCAGGTCAGTGGTTTGGCATCATTAAGTGATGTTGAAAAGGCGGTAGGGGTTTCTCTGCCCTGTGAGGAATATGATACATTTGCCGGTATGGTTTTGGGGCTTCTCGGTAATGTTCCCGAGGACGGCTCTACACCTGAGGTTTGTGAATACGGTTTGAATATACGCATAACACTTATTGAAGACCACAGGTTGAAGACAGCTGTAGTTTGTAAGATATAGCGAGTTAACTTGTGAGATTTTGCAAGCTAAGGTAGTATATAATCTTAGAGCCTGTCTAATATCTCCATACCAGCATCTATGCGGCTTAATTTTCACCGTACTGCGTCGTACCTTGCTATAGCAAAGGACATTTAAAAACGGTTCAAGTTTCGCGGCAAACCCGCCCCGAAAATACTTCACCTGCTAGTCAGTGAGAGTTTACGGCAGGGTTCAATGCCGTAAACTCAAACGATTTTTGCCGTAGGCAAAAAGACTCATATTTTCGGGGTGCCGCTTGCTTTCACCTTTTAAATTGTCCTTTGCTATAGCAGATTTTCTTCGAATACTTTGAGTGCACCGT
>Ga0131853_10028175_pt1 | contig 10064 bp, 6 predicted proteins | sample TergutLab28metaG_FD_92764 | JGI IMG/M metagenome (GOLD analysis project Ga0131853, IMG submission 92764) | Labiotermes labralis P1 segment gut microbial communities from Petit-Saut dam, French Guiana - Lab288 P1 (version 2) (version 2) | ecosystem: Host-associated > Arthropoda: Insects >... | reverse complement strand
CCAGAGGCTGTGTAATGCAATTTTGACCTCCTGATGATGAGCACATGTGCTCGAAACATGTAGAGACATGAAATAAAACTTATTGTGAAACAAATTTTGTGCATCAAGTTGGTTAAATACTGAAAAAAATTATGTTGGTTTCCTACTCTGTAGTGAGTGGTGTGAGTAGTGCTTAGTGATGCAGCTTGGTTTGCAAGTTAGGCGAGTAATTATCGTGCTTTTGAGAGTGCAGTATTCGTGAGTTCGTAATCATGGCAGGTTATTCGTTTGGCGAACAGGCGGCCATTAGTAAATACGTGTAATTTTGAGAGATACATATTTCAAGTACAGAAGTAAACCCATGCTAACTAACTTCATAAAACATAATCCTTTATGAGAAGATGGCCAAGAATTCAGCCTTTTATGCAATTGAGGTATATGCTACCGGCGTGCTGATAAGTTATTAGCTTGACCAGGAAGGAAACAAGCTCAGAAGCATGTCAGGGACGCGCGCAATTTCAACAAAATCCAGACGCGAACTGTCATCAAGTTTCTTTTCTTGCAAGGCAAGGCGTCGAAGGAAATTCACGCCATTCTGACAGAAACATCAGCTTGTTTCCTTCCTGGTCGGGCTAAGGACTTATCAGCACCCCTGTATTTAGTTTCAAGACGGCCTATCACTAGACCCTGTCACTCCAGATTTTCAGGCTTAAGTTTTCAATCAATTCTTCCCTTCTCTATGCGTGACGCATGCCTGGAGTATGTCATCCTTAATTATATATGGAGAAGAACGCAGATTGTTAAGGCCCTCTGTATACAATTTTTTCATTCCTCCTGCAACTTCCTGTTTTTTAGGTCCAGATATTCTCCTTAGCACATAGTTTCAATATGTGAGGGGCCAAGTTTCGGTAGAGGTTCTCAGGGTGGTGTCTGAAGAACACTGGCTTCAGTAATGTGACACAGTGTAGCATGATTTAAATTTATCTTAGGCTCGAAGGAACAAACTGCATCGGTGTTGAGGCTACAATGAAGTTAGAAGAAAGGAACCTGATTGTTTGTACCACACTTCAATCCATCACGTCGCAGTATGACAGGCCTAGTCTCACACCCATACAAAAGAAGAGGTAAAATTAATTTTACAATTGCTAGGCGTGTTTGCATGTATTGTCAAAAAGAGCATGTTAGCTCCGTCATGTCCGCCCGCCCGTCCGTCGGTCGGTCTGTCCGCATGCATCACATCGGCTCCCGCTGGACGGATTTTCGTGCGATTTGATTTTGAACACTTTTTTTTTTTTACAATCTATCAAGAAAGCACAGATTTGATAAATATCGGACGCTTCACATGGAGACCTAAGTTCGTTTCATTGTTGCCGGCTACAAATTCGCCATAAAATCGTTGTGCGACAATACGTAGAGGACTCATTGTTGCAGTTCCATGGTAACGCTCTCACTATTGTTGGCAGCGACTTATGTGGCTGAAAAATATTTTAAATTGTAGACATTCTCTGCTAGGCTGTTAGGGTAGCCGAGGGGGAAGAAGCTGTACATTCGTACAGCATGCAGTACCGTGTAGCTTTGAACAATAGAAGGAACAGATTGTTGCCTTTCCATGGCAGTACTTTCAATATTTTTAAATTGACTACCGTGACGTGTTGGTCAACAACACAAAACGCGTTGTTACGTTTTTATAAGAACAATGGTTACGCGAACGCGCCACAGTGTCGCGTTACACGTACATCGCCTGTCTTGTTTATGTATTAACCTTTTAAAGCTTAGCAGTTTCTTTACCTACCACCAGATTTATCATTCAAAAATTCTACATGGTGTTCGCTTTGCATTGAGTGCTTTGTACGGATCTCAGAACAGACAGCTACTTTTGCTTTATACGTCATTAACTGATTGGTTTTTATAACCGTGGAGGAAAGTGTTTACTGCGCGGTGCGGATTGATTCCTTATATAAAGCAGATTACGTTATGTCTTTAAAAGGTTAATATATAGGCGTGTAGATAGGAGACAATAAGGTAAAAATAATCTCCCGAACCGAGTCTTCACAATTTACTGACAGCAGTAGTGATTTGAAAGGTTGTCCTTAGAACCCTGTGGCAGTTTCTGCAATGTTTCCATCTGGCAAAATTCCACGCGGTTTCATTCAAAAGGTGAGAGGCTTCAACGTTGCCATAATAGGCAGCTTTAAATATAACCCAAATTACTCAGCTTTTTTCTTGAGAGGTTACTGGTCGTTGATAAGATCAAGAAGTTCAAAGTCTATTTTGTATGAAACTGAAGTTTACTTGTTCACAAAGCCAACTCAGTTCTATCCACACTCACATCCCATCGTTTTGAAGACAGTTTTTATCACATCCTGTCTCCATTCACTCTTCCACACGGCTTCTTCTCCTGATTCAAATTTTGTGTGGAATTCTTATCATGCTTCACCTTTTTCTGTTTGGGGTTTCATTCTTTAGTACGTTGGCAGTCCCGAAGGACTAATTACCTGAATCGACTCAATCCATCAATCTCTAGTCGGATCTGCATGGCGTTGATACAATTTATACAAATGTGCTTTTCTGCTATCGGGTCTTATTGCTGTGGTGATTCCATCTGATGTGAAGAAATAGTTTTTAATAGACTTTGAAGAATGTAAGGGGTAGTATGCTACATTCTACCAATTCTCTATCTCATTCATTCAATCATCACAGACACTGCACAGTCTTAGCAACTGGCAGTATTTTCAGCATCGTCAAATAACGCTAGAAAAAGATCTTTTTCAAATGAAACCCACTGGGTGCACACTACTTTGAATATTTATTTCAACTTCTCTACATGCTTCGGGCAAGTATGTGCCCATCATCAGAAGAACTTGCTGTATCTATGCGACACTAGTATTTTTCGTTCTGTGTGGGTGGCTGTCTGGTCTGCTGGTTGGGATGAGTCTCATCCCTACCAGCAGACCAGACAGCCACCCATACAGAGCGAAAAATGCCAGTGTCGCATAGATACATCAAGTTCTTCTGGTGATGGGCACATACTTGCCCGAAGCATGTAGAGAAGTTGAAATAAATATACTAAGAAGTAGCGTGCACCTAGTGGGCTTCATTTAAAAAAGATTATACAGGAATGCACGATCAACAAAACATAAAAAGACTAGAAAAAGACACTACATGACATAGGACGTCGGTGACTGATGGCAAGATATATAACTTATGAGGGGGATAGGAGAAATATTTACCGAACTTTAGCGGGGAAATGTTTTTAAAATGACCACTTGGAAAACTGAACGGGTGTGGACATAATGCTAAGATGAACATAGGTAATTAGGTTATGAAGATCGGGGGTGAACGGAACTGGCTCAGGATCGAGTCGCAGTAACTGAACGGATACCCGGCGAATGTGACCAACATTCAATTTTATAAAGAATATATCTTGTGAAAGAACTGTTCAGTGTTGCTCCCTGCCACAACAAGAAGTGTGTCTCCGATGACGAGCTGTGTACAGCGGCAGGACACTAGTACCGTGCGACACTGACTGCCGGGGCCTAATGGTTCGGAGGTCCCGGTTTTGTATCTAGGATAACAGACGAGCTGTTCTGGCTGAGGTCTTTATGGTGCTCTCGTAGTTATTGTACGGGTAATGGGGCAATAGCCAGTACGTAATTTTAGAAATCTAGCCACGGGGGTAGGCAGCATGTTAGGTTTTTTGTGAGTGACTACTGTGCCAGTGTGTATGTACTCAGTTCTTTCTGTCAGTTTCTGTTTCAGTACAGGGTTATTCAAAATTATTGTCGGGGTTTTAACAACCTCTTTCTCCAGATGCAAACCCATGTGATTTCTTTCTATGGGGTTACGTCAAGGATCAGGTTTATGTTCCTCCTCTTCCTGCAAGTATCCCGGAACTGAAGGTACGAATCAGAACCGCTATTGAAACCATCACCGCTGACCTGCTACAAACAGTTTGGAACGAACTCGATGATCGTGTTGTTGTTTGTAGAATCACAAAGGGTGCACATATAGAGCACCTGTAAGGTATGTAACAAAAACTTGGAGTGTTGTTCTATTAAATAAAAAAAAATACCTATACTCCTGTCTCAAGTGTATTGTGTATGACAAGTTGTTAAAACTCCGACATTCATTTTGAATAACCCTGTATTTGTTGTTTCTTGTGACCACATTGTCAATGGCTCAGACTAGAGCATCGAATGGTACAAAGAGGGCGCAAATGAACTGGAAAGGATGTGGAAGGAAGACGTCATGGCCTAGTGTGATGTTCTGGGCCGGAATTTGCTTGGCGGTACTGAGGAAAACTACGAAGTACCTAAGTCCGGTTGCCCGTCTCCGTTTTGAGACGAGCCTGTGACCTCTCGAATACGAAACGAAGAGTTGTTCTCACCCAGAGTGGACGTTCGATATAGTATGTGTCGGATTAGTTTGTGAATAAATTGATAGTCATATACGAGTATATGAGCAGGGGGTTAAAAGGGTCCTTGTACCCTGCGCACGCCATGAAGGCATACAGGTGGAGTTGAGGCGTAGCTCCATTTATTCGTAACCTCCGTACTAGATGGAGGTGAGTGGTCAGCCTCACGCCGCGGCCTCTTTTACTCCCAAGGAACCAGCACATTGAATAGGAGGCAGGTCTGGAAGTTTTGAAGAACACAGAAAGCTCTTGCCCTTACGGAGATTCGAACCTCGGGTTGTCTTCATAGCTAGCCATTAAAGACATAGAATCCGTCATTTTAACGCTCTACTTGAACGTGAGTGTACAATACCCAAAATTTGTGATATAATAAGTAATCAAACCGCCTGAAAAGTAACATTAAATTAATTTTTGATATAGGTGACACTAAGATCGAATCTGATAGCTTGACCTTCATTGCGCACCTTAGCAGATAAATACTGCCTTATCCGAAAACATCGTATACCCACACTATCCTTTTCCTGTATGAACTGAATAGGGCTTCCGATTTACTTGCAGGTTTTAAACTCATGGTTCCATGCATCACAATTCAATATTAATAAAAATCCAACCAGATGCAACATTATGCAGATAATTATTCACTGCAAAGTCACTTTGCAGTGAATAATATCTGCATACTGTTGCATCTGGTTGGATTTTTATTAACATTACTTGCAGGTCTTGCGTTAACCTTTGGACGCCTAATGTCAACTATAGTGGTCGTACCGCACCGCTAACCTCTAAAGTTGCATTTTATATATTTATTCAACAAATATAGGTACTAAATATTTTAAACACGGTATATACTCTCCGTTTCTTTCTCTTCAAAATGCAGTTTGTTTTATAATTCTAACATATTTGGTTCCTGTATTATTCACATTTTATATACATGGTGTGCTAAAATAAAAAAAAAATTCCGGCGCCAAAAGGTTAATCCGCGCGTCCTTCCGCTTGGCAGTAACAAAACACCGTGCACCAAAATCGTGAATTCGTGTCAGCTACGGTACAGCACACCGCTGAGGGAGGGGATTGGAACATTTTCAAGGCCGACGTAATAAGGAAGGAGGAAGAAGCCTGAAACTTTTTTTTTGTCTCCTTTATTGTACCATCGGTCTATTACAGACTATAAGTATTCTTAACCTTATATCCTACGCTGATATCGCATGACCTGTGGAGTAATATTCCATTGAATATCCTCACATTAGATATTCTCGTACCTGTGTACGGTACTTATGAGAACCTTGTGGTTAGTTCTGTTGGTTTGAATACGTTTTAATCTTCTTGGTTCTTCTTCGTCTAGTAGTGCGGGTATGAGTTCGATGGGATGTGTGATTAGCTTCTCTCGGTATTTGGTGCTGAAGTTAGTTATTTCTGCTCTAACTGTGGGTATCTGTAGATCGGTGTGTAAAATGGTGTTCGGTACATAGCATGCAGAGTTGATGATTGATCTGAGGACTTTATTTTGAAATCTTTGCAGTATTTCGATGTTAGAATTACTTGCTGTACCCCAAAGGGGAATGCCGTACGTCCAGATGGGCTTTAGGATAGTTTTGTATATTAGTAATTTATTTTCTAGTGACAGCTTCGACTTTCTTCCTATAATCCAGTACACGCGGTGGAGTTGCAATCCGAGCTGTTTTCTTTTGGTGAATATATGTTTTTGCCATGTCAGCGTACGGTCAAGGTGAATGCCTAAGCATTTGGCAGTTTCACTCTGTGGGATATGTTGGCCATTTAATGTTACTGCGGGACAGGTTTCACGTTTCAAGGAGAAGGTAATTTGGGTCGATTTATTTTCATTGGTTTTTATACGCCATTGTTTTAACAACGTTTCGAACTGATTAAGGTGGTGATGAAGGTTTGATCAAGCAGTAATGGGATTGTGGTGTGAGGCTAGAATTGCTATATCATCGGCTTAGGTTGCTGTCATCGTTTGCTCAGTTTCCGGCAAGTCTAATGTGTATATTGAATAGAGTATGGGTCCGAGTATACTACCCTGTGGTACTCCATATTGGATGGTGTGGAGTGTAGGAGCCTGAAACTGATGACTTTTCTTTTAGCATGACTTGCGAGTAGAAAGGAATTCCACGCGAAAGCCTTGATGAGATCGTTCAGTTCAGTTGGCGCGTGTTTCAAAGAACGGGTTTGTCAGAGTTAAAATCTTTGATAAGTGAAGAGGAGGCTGTGACTTAACATATTGCGGACATTATGGAATTTGAGCTTCAGCCGGGGTGGTGTAGTCCAGTGTTTCTCAACCGCTGGGAGCGGCCCGGTACCGGGCCCTGGCATCAATTATACAGGGCCGCGAGAGGTTCTCCTGGAATTTGTCATTTTAGTTTTCTACGCAATTTTCACGAATAAATGTTTTATAGTGGAAATATTCTGAGGAGACAAATATTCGTGAATGTGTCGAAAAATGATGTTGGCCTGAGGAAACTACAATATGCTACAAGATTTCATTAGTCCAGTGACTGATAACTAATTTAAATGTAATTTTATATTTGTCAACATGCCACACCATACACATAAGTGTACTAATACTCTTTGTGATTATGCCATAATTAATTATTAATACTTATGTTAGTTTAATGTATGAACTTAAACAAATGGAAAGGTATTTACGAGTAAATTTGTTGGGACTGAGCCCTCGTTTTATAAAAAAAGAAATTACCGGGCCGCGGTCTCACAAAGGTTGAGAAACACTGGTGTAGTCGGCGTAGCGACTAGGTTATGGGATGGACGGTCCGGGCTTCAAATCTCAGTAAAGGAAACAGATTTTTCTGATCTGCAAAGTGTGCAGACCGGCTCTGGGGCCCACTAGCCTTCCTATTCAATGGGTACCGGGGTTCTTTTTCCGGGAGTAAGGCGGCTGGAGCCCTATGTTATTCACCCCATCTATTGCCGAGGTTAAGAAGTAATGTAGCTACGTGTCTAACTAACGAACGCCTTAGAGGAGTCCTTCATGAGATGCTAATAGTTCCTCATCTTCGCATTTTGAATAACCTGAATTTTCATTACGGCGTTCAACAGGAGCCCCCTATCTTGTCAAGGAATTCTTCGCATTTTGAATAACCTGAATTTTCATTGTGGCTTTCAACAGGAGCCCCCTATCTTATCAAGAAATTTTTCGCATTTTGAATAACCTGAATTTTCATTACGGCGTTCAATAGGAGCCCCCCATTTTGTCAAGAAATTCTTCGCATTTTAAATAACCTGAATTTTCATTACGGCGTTCAACAGGAGCCCCCTATCTTATCAAGAAATTCTTCGCATTTTGAATAACCTGAATTTTCCTTACGGCATTCAACAGCAGCCCTCCACCTATCCCTACCCTGAACCAGATCAATCCAATCCAAGCCCACCGCGTTCTTTCTCTTGAAGATCAATTTTATTATTACTCTTCCATCTTCGAAGGTTTCTTTCCCTCAAGTTTCTGCATCAAAACCTTCCCTCCCTCATGTCATATTTTTGGCCACTCTCTTGGTGATGTACTACTGCACCCCCCTCTTTGCCTTCATTGCGTGTACAGAAACAACTTTACCCTTGACCTGCATGCAGGTTGAGCACAACTGATCTTTGCCAAAACTTCTGGACATTCAGTCACTGAACTGCAAGCGTCATTATTTCGAACTAATGCAGTTCAGTGTCCGAATGTTCTAACTTCTTATAATCCTTTTTGTCTGCTGCTTTCTCCGTAATAGCAGTTGTAATGATAATGGTGTACAGCATTTTGTAGACATGGTGGTATCAAACGTTGCACGCAACATAACCTGTCTAACGTGTTTGCGCGTCAGAAATGACGGATTGGCAAATGAAGGGTAATAAATTATATTTTATTCGTAGTTAAATAAAACGATATCTAATAATCGTAGACTTGCAAACACAGAAGCAGAAATGGACACTCCGAATATTAAACGACAAGACACAAGCTGTCGTTGGCGTCAAATGCTTCCAACTTACTGTCGTTTAATATTCCAGTGAACTTTAATTGCTCAACACTGTGAAAAGGAATTTATGAACACTTTCTTAGTTACAGGTGGGCGATACCTGTCGATGCCTTGCATTGAACAAACTCTCTCATTACCATGTATGAAATCGTCCGTAATGTCACCGGCGTGTTACTTGCCTACAAAGCAAAGTTTCTACAGTCTATGTGGTAAGAGAGCTTTCTCTTATACGAGGAGGCCTATAATTACAGTGAACTAACCAATCAAACGCCGATCCCGGTGGCCATGCGGTCTAAGGCATAGACTTTCAACAGCTTGTTTCCTGGGATCGCGGGTTTAAATCCCGATGAGGGCATGGATGTTCGTCTTTTTGTGTTGGTTGCTGTGAGGTAGCGGTCTCTGCGACGAGCTGATCACTCGCTCAGAGAGTCCTACCGCGCGCGTGCGCGTGTGTGTGTGTGTGTGTGTCTGTGTGTGATCTAGCAAACTCAACATTGGGGCAGCCTAGACGCGAGTTGGGCTGTAGTGTCACTAAACAGAAAACCAACGTACTAAACAAATCGCCAGCTAATTTCGTGGTGGATAATTATTTCTGAGAAGTTACTACGTCATAGTCATTCATATTGTCAAGACACTCTTCATTTATTGGGGCCCGAAGTTTTGTTACCTCGTTCGCAGGAGACAGTTCAAATCTGAGGTCTTTTCTCACATTTCCTAATACGGTGTTAATGTTGTTATCAGATCCCTACGCTGTGGGATCACCACCTTTTGATTGTCCTGAACTTTTTTTTCAATTAATACATATTACATTTACCACCCACATATGATGATCTTTTCTCTGTTCCTGCTAAAGACGCGTCATGGAATGCGAACACACGAGCCTAGTATTCGAACCTGTTCATATCTGTCATCGGTCCTATGTAACTTCAACCAGTTAATTAGTCAATCGGGTTTAATAATCTCAAATTCAAACAAAGAGATAACTTCAATGGCTACCTAGGAGTTTTGTTCGTGGGGAGGGGTTCAACAAATTCAGTTGAGGACAGAGGACAGAGAAAACGAGGAGCTGGGGGCGGTAGCCCCCTAGTCAGGGGTTCTGGCGGCAGCTGTAATTTGGCACAAGAAATTTCATTTCATATATTAAAATTTTCTTAATTTTTGGTACTTTAAGACTGTTTATGATGACAACCAATTTATTTGTCATTGCTAATTTAAAACAACTGCTAACCGGCGGTAGTTTTAGAATTTTACTGCCTTTTTTTCTGAACATCTTGGTGTGTTGGCGTCCTAAATTCAGCAATTTTAACAGTTTTCACAATCGGGTTGAGTTTGGCACGATTTTGGAGGGCCTTTGGAATTTCGGGGGGAGGGGGTGTTGAATCCCCCCGCCGGTAGGCCACTGGAATCTAGTCGTAGATTGGAGAGTAATATTTAAATGGATATTAAAGCAATACTGTGTGAAGGTTTGAAATTGAATCTTCGGCTCAACACCAATGGTAGGTTTTCGTGAACACGATTATGAACCATCGGGTGCTCTACCAGGTGAGGAGTTTCATGACTACGTGTACTATTTTTAGCACTTCACGAAAGGCTTAGTTGCATTACTGTAACTTTTGATAAGACATTACAGGAAACATCAGAATACCTGCAGTTGATTTGTATCTCCAGGCCTACTGCCAAACCAT
>Ga0131853_10028172_pt1 | contig 10064 bp, 4 predicted proteins | sample TergutLab28metaG_FD_92764 | JGI IMG/M metagenome (GOLD analysis project Ga0131853, IMG submission 92764) | Labiotermes labralis P1 segment gut microbial communities from Petit-Saut dam, French Guiana - Lab288 P1 (version 2) (version 2) | ecosystem: Host-associated > Arthropoda: Insects >... | reverse complement strand
GAGGAGTACAAATCATTTAGCTCCTCGTTATGCAGTCTCCTCCATTCCACCGTTACCTCGTCCCTCCTAGGTCCAAATATTCTCCTCAACACCATGTTCTCACACATCCTCAGCTTCCTTTCCTCCTGCAATGTCAACGACCAAGTTTCACACCCATACAAAATAACAGGCAAAATTATAGTTCTATATTTCTTGATCTTTAAATTTTTGGACAGCAACCTGGAAGACAAACGATTCTGCACCGAATTATAGCAAGCATTTCCTGACCTATGTATATATATATATATATATATCGCTTGAAAATCATAGGCTTCGCAAGCTATTTAGCGTAACACCACAGAAGACTTAAAAAAGAATATTGTCACAAGATTGTTATTGTATTCTAGTAATACAACAATTCAGGAACTTTGCAACGAATTATTACGAAACGCCGGCAGTAAGATTTTATAATGTAATGTAAATTGTCACTATTAAGAGCGTTTGCAAAATTTCGAAAAGCGACTTTAATTTCTTTTATGTCTGTCCGTACGTCCGCATGGACCGACTGGGTTCCCGCCGAAATGATTTTCACGAAATATTTACATCTCAATATATTTTCGAAAATCTTTGGAGAAAATTCAAGTTTCGTTAGAATTTTATATACATGGATCCGTGCATCGTGAATCAAATTTAATCATTTTCCAACAAGATGCGACTCTATTCAGTTTATTACATATCTGTAGGCAGCTCTACATGTTTCGGGTGTTGACACCCATCATCAGCAGCTCGTACAGCTGTAATTACGGCTTCTGGTATTGATTAACCGGATCTACTACCTTCCGCTCTCGTTTTTGAGTTGGAACTCACCAACGAGAGCGGATGGTAGTAGACCCGGTTGACCAGTCCCAGAAGCTGTATTTACAGTTGTACGAGCTCCTGGTGATGGGTGTCAACACCCGAAACATGTAGAGCTATCTCACCAACGAGAACGGATGGTATTAGACCTGGTTAACCAGTACCAGAAGCTGTAATTACAGCTGTACGAGCTCCTGATGATGGATGTCAACACCCGAAACATGTAGAGCTGCCTACAGAAATGTAATAAACTGAATAATTCGCATCTTGTTGGACAGTTATTAAATTTAGTTAAAATCTGACAAGAATAACGGGCGCGTCACATAAGGAGCTGTGCAAATTTAAATTCTAGTGAATTCTTCTTAGAATGAGATACGTTTCACACAAAGCTGTGGAGAAAATCAAAACACATAAGAACCGTTTACCTTCAGGAAACGTTTGCCCCAAAATCATGCCATTCATGAGATAATGTGCAAAAATACGATACAGCCAGACAGCTCCCAGATGACAACACAATACGGAGTACGCGCATTGAATGTTGTATACCTAAGGCTACAGGTACACACTCAGAATATTAATTACTTGCTGCTTTTCCACACCAACACTTTTTCGTGAACGCGCTTCATGGTTGCATTTATACGTGCTTTGTCTGTCTATCGTATTGTTAATGGTTTTCTTTTATTACCCGGAATACTGGGTGAGACAAAACAGAACTGTAGCTTGACACCTTAGTCACTGCTTACTGTGAAGTGCCATAAGGTCTCTCTACTAAGGCGATTCCTACTTTCTGTGCTGCTAATTTCGAAAAAAAAGAGGCAAAACATCACCTTATATTCGGTCTTATACGATATTTCCACTTCCCAGGATTCCACGGGACACAATTTGGAAAACGGCAACGTGAAGATAAAACGCTGAGCTACCATGTAGTATGAAACGTGTGGCGTCTTACCGTCTAGCAGTGGCTGCGCACGGTTTAAAGGCAGAGAGCTGCATTATCCACATGTTCCAGATATCATCACGAGTATCTTTTGATGGATCGTGTTAAAGTTATATTTTGGTTTATATATATACAAACACATATATATATATATATACACATATATATATATATATATATATTTATATTTATACTGCCTGCTGGCAGAGACCAAAGGAATGGCGTTCATCACTCCTCTCAGCATGAGAAATGCCGGCTGGCTTTGATGTTAGTTAGTGTTACAGATGTTTGTTCCTTATGGCTCTCCGAACATCGTCCATTTGGACGGCGGAATATAACGTTTCTTGCTGTCGTGCCCACTCAATTGGTCTCACTTTGTGTTACTTGCATTTATCATGTGTGTCCCCCCCCTCCCCAGTTTTCTGATTACGAAGAATGCAAGACAGAATCAATTTACAAAGCAGGGGTGTGTAAATTTCGTTGGCAAGGTCGACCAGGTCACCAAATTTTGTAGAGTGGCGTGTAATGTTTGTGGGTCATCAGTGAGGAACTTGCTTAATGTCATCCTTAAGGCGCATAGAATTTTGAGGCGTTTTCTAGATTTTTGGAAAAATTGTGTGCCCCTAGTAAAAAAAAAACTTATACATAGGGAGTTTTTTTCATCATGTCGCTGAGTACTGCAACCGTGACAGGAAGAAACAGTGGTGTAACTAGGCTTTGTTTGGGGGCCGAGGTCCGGTGATCATAATGGCCGCCCCTCTGAGAGGAGTTATGAACTTCAAAACGTTCGCGATCGCTTATTGAATTTCCTTTCGTACTGGTGAATAATTCGGAGTTTGTTAAGGGCAGAAAATCGAATTTCTTTTTCATTTGAAATACTCAATTTGCCTCCCCTCGGACTTTGTCGCCCCGGGGCGGCCGCAACACTGCCCCCCCCCCGCCCCACCTTCCCAACCACACCCCAGTGCATACGAAGCCTTTATCTTCTGGGGGTTTAAATTCACATTTTACCCAGCAGTTCCAAACAACTCATACATTACAACAAAGACGGTGTCAGGGGTGTTTATTCGGACGCATTCACGTTTCGTTTCGGGTAAAGCAAAATGACTGAGGAATTAAATTTATTTTCTTCCGTGTAGCAACATATCGTCTGGAAACAATCACTGTCGCAGATAAATCACTCGTTTCTAGTCAGTGACATAGCCTGCTGTTGCCTGGAATTTTCTAGTGTTGTACCGGGAATTTGAAACCTCTGTATGTGGTGGGCCTGTATGGGTTTAGGTAATATCAAACCGCTGCGGTGTGCCACCGCCAGTAATTTTGTGTAATACAGTTCACATCCTACCATCTGCACAGACCCTGCATTTTGTGGGCCCATTTACTCTATGAAGCGGTCCGGGCTGACACCAAAAAAAAATTTAACTATTTTCCCCGCCGTTTTATTGCGCTTATTTGATAGAATGCTGAATTATTGGAATGAAATTATTTCGTCTCAGAATTTAGAATTTTCATGGTGCAAGGTTTTCATGCCATGAAGATTTATAGTCTAACACAGCAGTCGTTATCCAAGGAAATATACACCCCTGAAGGTAGCTACATGTTCCCTCATCGAGGGTACATCTCATATACTCTCTTGACACAGGTCATATGAGTTGCTCAGCTATTGACTTAGCCGAAATCCGGCGGTCTTCCAAGATAAGCTCGCGAATTTGATCAATAATCTCCGGGATGGTCACTGTTTTTGCAACGTCCAGGACGAGGCGCATCACAGGTGGGAAAATCACCACGTTTAAACTGGGCCACCCAGTTTTTGACGGTGGCTTACGATAGTGCATGTTCCCCTAATGTTTCTGTCAGAATGGAGTGAAATTCCTTTCGGCGCCTTGCCTTGCAGGAAAAAAAAAACTTGATGACAGTTCGCGTCTCCATGTTGTTCAAATTGCGCGAGTCGTCTGACAAGGTTCATTTCAACCTCTGTAACAAGAAAATACTTGCAATTCGGCACATGAACAGACACCTCTTTCCAACGACACTATCGATTCCGTCCTACGACATCCGGAAGTAGTTCGGGCTAAGGACTTATCAGCACCTCCTTGTAAGTGCCTGAAAAGAGCCATGACAACTTCCTCGTAAATCTTTATCTGATCGTGGAGTAAATTGCGTTTGCATGTTCACATACTTTATCGTGTTTATAAAAGAAAATTATATTGTGGCACGCTGTCAGGTCAGTATTAAGTCACCATTGAAAAGGAACACGTACGTTTTCACTCCAGTATGATGGGTATGTCGACTGAAAATATCCATAGACTTTGATCTCCTGGGCGTGGAGGTAATTCTCCATCCATTCTAGAAGTCATTAGTATGTGGAGATGAGTCATTAGCTTCGCGCTCCGCGCGCTTTACCCCAGATAGAATTTGTTTATTGTAACTTCTGAAGGATTCGATGGCACCCAAAATGTTTTATAAGCATGGATGCAAGAAGCGAAGTAAGACCTCGATTAGGAATCGAACCCAAATATTCCGACCCGTAAATAACCAAGTTATAGGATTATAACATCTCTGGGTCATGAAATCGTTGAACGCTTCTAATGTAAAGTAGTTCTATAGTCTTGCTCTTAAAATGTACCTAAATTTTATACGAAAAAACATAAGACATTTGAAGTATATTTCATACCTACCTGCCTATGAAGATGGAACAGATAGTGTGTTCCGAAACGTCGGCATATAAATTTCAGGCGCGGTGGAATTACCCAGAAGAAAGCATACAACATTCAGAACACAGCGAAAGTTTTAAATCAAGCAATTGTAATGTATTTAACCCTTATCCTGCTAACGTGGAGAATATGGTGAGCTTCTAATAATGCCAGCAAGTGGCAGATGGGATTTAATTCGGTATTTAAAGGGTTAACAATCCATCTTTGTTTCTGTATATGCTTTATTGATTTTAAGTAACTGTCTAAAAATGGAGGAGATCGAAACATGTCGTGGTGGTGACAAATCGTGTGTAGAAATGTAACTGTAGCTTAAGTCCATCTGTTGGTTTTATTGCGTGAATTATTTATTAACGCACGAATATAACTATAAGATCATACGGGAGCCGCGGTAGCTCAGTTGTTAAGGTGCTGTGCTACAAATCGGAAGGTCGCTGGTTCGATTCCAGACGGTGTCATTGGAAATTTTCATTGACATAAAATCCTTCCTATCGCACAATGGCACTGGGGTCGACTCAGCCTCTAACAGAAATGAGTACCAGGAGTATTTCTTGGGGGTAAAGGCGGCCGGTGCGTAAGGCTGACAACCTTACCAGCATCTTGTGCCGTTGTTATGAAATCTGGGAACCTTCAACTTCCTGGAACCCTCTGGGCCACTCCAGGCCTGTAACGGGACTGCTTTACCTTTTTAAGATCATACATATGAAACTGACGACAAACTTCAGGCACGATTGAAAGCGAATTCTGCTCATCCTTTTCACCACAACAGTAGGGATAGCTCAGTCAACGTAGTGTTCTCTTAATTCTGTTATTTAAAAAGGTTGTATGTTGCTAAAATTGTATGTCGTCGGTGAAGATGAGTGAGCATGGAGAATTAGTGAAGTGATATTGACAGGATGAAGCCGAAGAACTCGTAAACAAATCTCTGACAGTGCCACTTGTTCCGGCACAAATTCCATGTGCACTAACCAACAATCGATCCTCATCCTCGGCTCTGAGCAGCCAGCGATTAGACGCCTAAGCTAGTACAGGGCCATTAGGAACTCGACGACCAGAATATCCGAATTGTATTCCCGGCACAGAAAGGGATTCTGAACTCTAAGAGAGGCTCCATGCCAGCTGGGCTCAACCTTGTGTTTAACTACAGGAAATCCTTAGATTTCTCTCGAGGTAAAGCAAGCGGAGCGTGAAGCTCACCACTGACCTTACTGTGCAGTCAAGGCTACAGAAGCGAGATGCTGTCGCTCTAGTGCCACTGACGTATTCATGGCCTAGTGCCAGGTTCAGCACAGAGACGCTTCTGTCTTTGTCTGAACCTCTTATGGTTTGTTTAACAGGGCTGTCATTATATTATGTAGCTCAGTTGCTACAGTGACTAGGATACGGGATGAAAGGTCCAGGGTTTGAATCCAAGTCCAGGCCAATTCTGGGGTCCACCCACCCTCTCCGTCAGTTGTTACATGGGTTCTTTCCCGGGCATAAAGATGTATCCGTTGCGGACCCGATGAGGAACGTATCTTAGATGTTGTTCACAGGGAGACGGAGCTCGTAACTCTGGTTAAGACGGGGAGTCGGGCAGGTCGCACACACTCTCAATAATCCCCAAGTAGTATATATTGGAGTTTTATTGTGTAAGGGTATGGAGTAATAGCATTTACAACAAAAATGTATCAGTGACAATTCTCGCCAGTGGACTCTTCATTACCGTTCGCACTCACTGACTGTCCAGCTCCGGACTTTGCTGCTCACAGTTCGAGCTACGCAGCAGACTGCTGCCGCAGAACAAAGCAACTATTGTTACATGTGTTGCTCCACACACTGCTCGCGCGATACACTTAGCGAGTCCAGTTATAAACTAAAGAAATGGAAAGAAATTATATTCCTCCCATGTCTGGCCTTAAGAGAGGCGAGAACTAAGCATGATAAAATTAAGCTTATGACTAACATACAGTACATGTAAGAGCGCTAAAAGAAAACAACAATAAAAACTACACAACAAAGAAGCCGTAGGGTGAATTTGACCTTTCACCCGTATCCATTGCCGAGGTCAAGAATGAGTGGAGCTGTAACTCTCCTCCCACTATACGTCTTCATGAGGTCAGCAGGGACAAATTTTTCCTTCTTTAGTAGCTTAGGATTTATAGAATGGAATGTTAGGACATTATCATAATATCAAAATTCCGGCGAGATGTAAATTACATCTGCACTCTTTTGGAATTTTACACAGCGTAGAATGGTAGTTCCGTACCGACGTTTCGGGGTAACCTATCGTTCCCATCTAAGCGGATCAAACAGTCTCTCCTTGGACTGCTTGACCCTTGAAGATGGTATTGAAACATTGTCCCGGAACGTCGGTACGGAATTATCGTTCTGCGCAGCGTAAAATTCGAAAAGAGTGCAGACCTCATATTAGGATAGTTACTGAATAACTGATTGCAAACTATTCGGGGGGGGGAGGAGAATGAAACGGCCGCAGGTTAATGTCGAGAATAGTACCGACATTTTATGTGCATATGAATTAGTGCGAAGAGGCTGAAGATAAACACGATAATCTCGGCATAAATGGTTTCCTGGGCGAGGTTCTGACCCAAGACTTCCCGAATTTTCTTGCCAGTTGACTTTGTCTGTCGCACGAGTATTTTGTCTCAGCTTCTGACACTAACGGGTAAATAGATAAGATGCCAAGACGGCAGAGTTTGGGGGGGGGGGGGGGAGGGGGGAGGAAGCAGGACAGGTATTGCTGACTGCTAAATTAACCAGCCACACTACATGACGGGTTGTATGTTCCAGCTTTCTAAAAAGTAAATTGGCTTCTATCCCAGAAAACAAATAACTGGGTCGCATTTGACTGCTATTGTTGTACGGACCGCTACTGTGGCAACGGCTTTGAGACTTCGTTTGGGGTTATATTGCATAGGGTAATGTGATCAGACTTTCAGTTTGCGAATTGAAATTTTAAAGTTGGATACATTACTGTCGGGGGTTATGTCCGCGTGTTGCAACATCAGATGTGTTTGCAGGTGTATAATGTAATAACTCATGTACAGTCATCCCTCGATTTTCGCGGGGGTTAGTTTTCAAGACCCAACTTCCAACTGTGAAAATTGAAAATACGCAAATAATTGACCACCCAAAAAGGAGTATTAATATTTTTTAAGGTTATTCTTTTCTATGCAGAAATATTGTGATGGCAAATGCTTTTTATGTTTAAAAAATAAGAATTGCATATGGTATTGTAGGACTCGAAGACCCGCGCGAATTTGCTAAACTATGAAAAAGCGAGGGATAATTTTATAACCCTTCAACACAAGCCTCGGTGCATTCTACGGACCTTTAGTTCATCGTCTACTGCTGGCCTCTGTGTACAGCCATTAGTTTACGCATTGGTAGGTTTTCACCCTTTTTGTAGGCCAAGAAGGCCCTTAGGGTGAGTAGAGGTATAGCTCTATTCTTTTCTAGGAACTCGGCACTATAGATGGAGGGTGGAGGGTTCAGCCCCACGCTCCGGCCACCTCTACCCCCGGATAAGACCCGGTACCCATTTTACAGGAGGCTGGGTGGGCCTCAGGGCCGGTTTAGATGGGCGGAAAATCTCGTCCCCACCGGGATTCGATCCCGGACCGTCCAGCCCGTAGTCAGTCGCTAAACCGACTGAGCTACCGGGCCCGCTGTTTATGCATTGAAGGGTGCAAATAGATTTGAAAGCTTTCCTCCCATGGCAATACTTTAAATTTTAATCCCAAAGACATTGCAAGTTTAAAATTTTGACTGTCATATTTTTAATCCTGTAGTTTATAGCATATATGCTATAAACTAGAGTGATAATAAGATATATTTTTTCATTTTTTAGAAAGTTCTACGGTGTGATTCTCGCAATTAATGCCTATGATTTCCCTACGCATGACTCAACTTGTGTTATACGTTGAAATGAGACATCTTGACCACGAAGTACAAACTGAATCTTCATGAGCCTCTTGTGTCACACTAACTTCCTTCCCTGTCCTCCTTCAAAGTTATTCAAATGCTGAAACGATTCCCAAGTTACACACTGCTAATACGTTCTTCTCATGCCGCCCTCCAAAGGTAAATTCATCAAAATTTACTCCCGTAGCCATAAAGACCACATAATTATGTATTTGAGCATTAGCGAGGGAAGAAAAAGAAACACGTTCATGTTACTTCACTACCTAGTTTGTACGTCTCTACCAAACCACACGGCGTCACTTTCCACGAGACCATACTTTTGCAACGTGTAATTGTAAAGAAAACTTCATTTCAGTTGGAGCGTGTTTTCTAAAAGTGCACCCTTGTTCAGGCACTGAGACTCTGTACAGGCCGTACGGCCAATAGGGGAAGTAGAGGTATAGCTGTACTGTACAGGCACTGAGGCTCTGTACAGGCCGTACGGGCCAATAGGGGGAGTAGAGGTATAGCTGTACTGTACAGGCACTGAGGCCCTGTACAGGCTGTACGGCCAATAGGGGGAGTAGAGGTATAGCTCTACTGTACAGGTACTGAGGCTCTGTACAGGCCGTACGGCCAATAGGGGGAGTAGAGGTATAGCTCTACTGTACAGGCACTGAGGTTCTGTACAGGCCGTACGGCCAATGGGGGGAGTAGAGGTATAGCTCTACTGTACAGACCGTACGGCCAATAGGGGAAGTAGAGGTGTAGCTCTACTCTTTCTTGACCACGGCATTAGATGGGGCGAGGTGTCAGCGTCACGTCCAGACCGCTGTGTACCCCCGGGAAAGACCCGGTATCCATTGTACAGGAGGCTGGGTGGGCCCCAGGGCCGGTCTGGACAGATGCGGAATATCTCGCCCCTCCCACCGGGATTCGATCCCCGGACCGTCCAGCCCGGTAGCTCAGTCGCTATACCAACTGAGCTACCGGGCCCACAACGTTTTTTCTAAAGACCCTTCAATATTAATAAGAGCCAGTGACAAGATAATCTTGTTTCAGTTACAGGAAAACACTAATAAAGTTTAAGTGTAATTTGTGAGTTGGGATGGGAATTAAAGCTTAACGTGCTTACAGCCCGTAATAAACGCTATACTGCTGCGACGTAGAGAACCGTGAAGTGCACAGGGAACAAAGTGAAAACGTCTGGAACCCAAGAAGGCGTGAAAAAAAAATAAGCAGAAAATCTGCAGATATAATTACGAAAGTGTGCGAAAATATAACAAGGTAGTCGCCGATTCCTGAGTTATTCTGTATTCGTGTCATAGGTAGCTCAGTCAGCATAGTGACTTGGTGTAAGGTCTCGAACGGTTCCTGAGTTATTCTGTATTCGTGTCATTGGTAGCTCAGTCAGCATAGTGACTCGGTTTAAGGTCACGAACGGTTCCTGAGTTATTCTGTATTCGTGTCATAGGTAGCTCAGTCAGCATAGTGACTCGGTTTAAGGTCACGAACGGTTCCTGAGTTATTCTGTATTCGTGTCATAGGTAGCTCATTCAGCATAGTGACTCGGTTTAAGGTCACTAACGGTTCCTGAGTTATTCTGTATTCGTGTCATAGGTAGCTCAGTCAGCATAGTGACTCGGTTTAAGGTCACTAACGGTTCCTGAGTTATTCTG
>Ga0131853_10028171_pt1 | contig 10064 bp, 5 predicted proteins | sample TergutLab28metaG_FD_92764 | JGI IMG/M metagenome (GOLD analysis project Ga0131853, IMG submission 92764) | Labiotermes labralis P1 segment gut microbial communities from Petit-Saut dam, French Guiana - Lab288 P1 (version 2) (version 2) | ecosystem: Host-associated > Arthropoda: Insects >... | reverse complement strand
GCGGACGCTTGTGAGTGCGGTAATGAACCTTCGGGTTCCGTGAAATGCGGGGAATTTCTTGACTAGCTGCAAACCAGTTAGCTGCTCAAGAAGGACTCTGCACCATGGAATAAGTAAGTAAGGAGGTTTAGATATAGAGACACCTTAAATAGTAGAGATTTTTAGACTAATTTCCACTTCAGTTAAGATGCAAAATTTATTGAAACGTAATTTATGCTAATCTGCGTAGATAGTTGAATAATTTGTTTCGTAATTATATATGATTCAAACAATACTTTATCATACACTGTAAATTTAACAATTGTAGGGAATTTTTGAGAATACGGTAATTGGTTCAGCTGCTACATATCTGTATTTTGGCCACGTGCAACTAAAGACATTCAAAAAATTGTGTCATCCAAACCTGTATTAAATTCTTCTTATATGTTTATTAATATTACAGCCATTCTGTCGTTTTCGTGGCTTCACAACACCAGTTTACAGCATGTAAATCCAGTTGTGTAATTTCAAAACCGCGAAGAGAAAGAAATTTGAAATGAAACACAGTTCTAATGCCTAGTGCGAGCGTTCCCACAACGTTGGAAGCCCCCCCCCCCCCTCAAAACGCCAGCGTTGACATTTGTGCCGATACGAATAATAAACATTGTCACTTATATAATTAGTGACAACTATTTTAAACATTTCCTTAATATTTATTTACGTTTGTGTTTATTGTTTCCCTGAATTTAATGAAATATCATGTCATGGCTTGTGCTAGGTTAATCACACGTATTAGGGATCAAGGGCACAATCATATAACGGCAGTACCGAAAATTTTTATTTTTAAATAAGATGTCCAAAAAGGTAAAAGAAGCTCAAATGTAGGTACACATAATTATTAGTTCCAAAATACCAGCAAACAGCTTCATATTATGTGGCCGCACCTGAACAATCTGCACTTTTTTTTCCAATAATTAAGATTACATGAAATATGTCAAAATAATTGAAGTAAGAAACGTATGCATGTTTCTGTACAGACCATTTGGTGAATCGCCTCTGAAACTGCACTGATATATTCTGCCAGATTTAGATTTATGTACATCATTCACTAACTTTTGGTCACTTTCCTGGTCAGCTAATATGTATAGGACACAGACCTTATAATTTCAGCATTCTTATTTATTTTCCCTGAGGCGTTAAGCAGGTACCAGAAAATTAACATCTTTTTGCTGCCTGGCTTCTGAAACAGCCATTATTTAAAATGCTTAGAAATCTAAACTTGTATCCATAATTAATATATTTTTAAAATATTTAAATATTCTGCACTTCCAATGTTTCGGCGAAGCTGCCTGATGCCATCACCAGGGTAATCCATAAAGGGTAATTCTACTTGGACTACCTTGAAACTGGAAGGTGGAACAAACCTACGATAACATCAAATCATGGAAATTCTGACTTTCTTTCAAATATAAATTTTAAGCGTACTTAGCTTGCTTTATAACATTAATGGAGTCATTTCCTTTGTCACATCAAATTTATTTTTCGACAAAATTTGTGTATATGGGCCACATAATCACCCATTTAGAAGTATGTCTCAGAAATTACAAGTTAGAGATTATTCCATGATCTAAGCTTAACGAGTTTTAAGCGCGCTCGCAAAATTGTGAAAAGCAACCATTAGCTTCGTAGTGTCTGGTTGTCTATATATCCGCACGTCTGTCCGCATGAAACAGCTTGGCTCCCATTGGAAGGATTTCCATAAAATTTGAAATTTCAATGTTTTTCGAAAATATGTCGAAAAAAATCATGTTTTATTAAAATATGACACGAATAACGGGTACTTTACATGAAGACCTAGTACATTTATGATAAATTCTCGCTAATTTATTCTTTTAATGAGAAGTGTTTCAATCAAAGTTGCAGGAAAATAAAAACATGCAGTTTATACTCCATAAACTTTTTCTGAAAAAAAGAAATAATGTAGACAAACTTTTCTGAGACTAAAAGACCACAGATAACCATATAATAGGGGGCATAGGCGTTGCATACTGGGTATCTAAGGATACAGACACATGCTCAGAATGTGTAATAATTATTGCTTTTCCATGGCAAAAATAATTTCGAGAACGCTCCACAATATTACGTTTATACGTACATTGCCTCACTTGTTAATTCCTTACATACATACTAATTATTGAATTAGTTAATTAGCCACAAGGCGCACATAAACAGTCAAGGAGACAAAGTAATGTAAAAAAAATTTAAAAGAAAAAGCGAAATCTGTATTTGTCGATTTCAACTAAAATTGGGTGGACATAATGCAGATAAATTCGGAGGCTGGATTCAAATCAGGATATATTGCTTGTGTGTGCTTGTTGACATACAATTGTATCTCAGGTCACATATCTCAAAAATCCAAATAACTCCAAATAAATCACATTCGCCTTAACAGATCCACTTCAACTAAAAGTATGACTGCGAAATACGTTTTGTTGATGAATATCCACACTGCGGCACATTCAGTTCTGCAAGAAGTGTGGCCATCAATCCTTTACGAAAGATTTTTTGTTGCTGTGTGTGTATGTACGGTAAGGAACATTATTTTAGATCTAATATTCTATGTCGTACAACGATTTATTTTCGTAGGGGGGTTGGTAAAAAATTTATATATGTGTGACTGTTGTTAATTTTCTCTCATTTTTAAAAATTTTTGGTATCAGTGTCTTTTTTTTACTCCCCTCTTACTAGTTGGGATGTATTATGAGAATAAATTGAACATCATGCATCTCCTTTTTATGTGTACACGAGGCTCTAAAATCATATTAATGTTAGTATAGTCCGTTCCTTTTGCAATGGACACCATACATAAAAATGATTTAGGTTTGTCTATAAACTCTTCTCGACCTGTGTAGTGGTCGATATGCGATAAATGATCTATAGTTTTAATGGCAACTAAAATGTGATAAAATGCCCTCAAGCTACCCACCATGTTACTTCGGAACACAAAATTTTCCACCAAAATGGAAGCAAAAGAATTATCCAAAACCTTTGGAATTTCTGATGCGATATGAAGTAGCTGGTACCCTGAAAATTTTTAATCACAAAGTTATACTACTTACTTGATCAGTGGGGACCGCGGTAGCACAGTGGTTAAGGTGCTGTGCTACAAATCGGAAGGTCGCTGGTTCATTCCCAGATGGTGTCAGTGGAATTTTTCGTTGACATTAAATCCTTCCGATCGCACTATGGCCCTGGGGTCGACTCAGCCTCTAACAGAAATGATTACCAGGAGTATTTCCTGGGTGTAGAGGCGGCCGGTGCCTAATGCTGACAACCTTACCACCATCCTGAGCCGTTGTCATGAAATCTGGGAACCTTAACTTCCTGGAACCCTCTGGACCACTCTAGGCCTGTAACGGGACTGCTTTACCTTTTCTTTGATTAGTAATTATTTCCCTATGAATTCCACAGTTTATTTCCTTTTTTCAGGCAAATCGATAATTTTAAAAGTTAAAATATCATCAAGGAGACAATGTTTAATGGGTTTTTACATTTTTAGAGCATACAATCTCTATATTTAAAACATTTACAAACTGTCTACTGATTTTATGTCATATTACAACTTTATGATTTGAGAAGTGTAAGCGAAGTAGAAGTGTAAGCAATCAGCAAAAGACTCTGAAGTTCAATCGTATTGCATTTTGTTTTATGAAAATGAATTTTTTTGTAATTCATGGTATGCATTCCTTTAGTAAATCGAACATAATTTACATGCAAACTAAGATATCGATTTTTCTATCACGGATTTCGAAATTCACAATTCTGACACCTAAAAATTATTACTAATTAATTAAACAGTCTTACAGTTATTCGATTGTACGTATTTGTTTTGTAAAATTACTTTACCGAATAATTAATTAATTAAGCCTTTTCCCACATACTCTACCTGAAGTCAAACTACAGAAAGCTTATTTTAAACTTGAATAATTAAATTAAATGTAACAGATTGTCACATAATCGAACCAATTTGCAATATTGCCTCTTACTGGATGAAAGGAGAGAGCTAGAATTTATATGAACAAAACGTTGCCGCGTGTATGTCACGAGGAAACAAGCAACTGACTCTGTTATTGACATTAACTAAAAAGACTTTAGTTATGTCATCTCGTTCAGTAACCTCAAGTTAATTTTATCTCTCTAGTACACACTTTCTTTAATTTGGTCCGATAGCTACATTTATGATAAAGAAATCAAAATACACCTTTTAAAAACGTCAGTTCGAAGTAATGACTAAGAACTAAAATTATTTTTAAAATAAACAAAACTTGATGTTCGTAGAAGGTCTATATTTTAAGTACCTGTCATTGAATGTGCTTTTTGAAAATCAGTTTGCCACACTAATGAATGTAAACGAACTTAATTTTTCCTTAATTGTTATTGGCATAGAACCCTTCAATACTTATTTATGTCACTCAAATATACACGGATCCATGCTCTTAAAGGCGGTTGGAGGTAACTAAATCCATTCTGAAAATTTTTCAAATACATGCAGCTTTAATAACGGCTTACGGTTTTACTAGTGGATTAACCTTGTAACGATATCCATAAGGGATCAGCTGTTTGTAAATGATCAGGTGTTTCTGGTGTCATCTTTGTTTTGAGTGTTTTTATGTCTAATTGCCTATTTAAACTACGTATATCAGAAGTAAAGAAAAACCACCAGAGTATTAAATTAACATTCCAAATACGAGGCGAGATTTTCTTTTCTCGCTGAATGTACGGACGGACCATTTAGAGCATACAAATAGCCCTGCTATGTCCCATATATATATGGGTGCAGCGCGCGCGCGCGCGTGTGTTGTATTATGGAGCACCTCTGTTGTTCACCACAGAAGCTGCACAAACAGTAACAATGATGATAATGATGGTGATGATGATGGTGACATGAAAAAATCCGTACATTTCTATGGATCCACAGGGTCATTTTCACCAGCGATTTTTCATGTGGCGGAAACCGTATTTATTTCACCCCTTCTCCCACTTAAAAACTCTTTTCCTCCTACGCAACCAAAACCATCCTCAACTGGCACCATAACCTTAACACAAAAAACAACATTAATTTATTCCTTTTTCTCATTTTTGAGTTCCCTCGCGACTTGTTATTAAAAACACACACAGGACCTAGAATGTTGTTTCTCACCACTTTCTTTTTAAGCCAAAAGAAATAAAATTTTTATGTGTGCTTTATGGAAAGTTGAAATAAATGTTAGTGCATTAATATAAATTTTAATCAGTCACAGTTTTCTTTTGTGGATTGTGGTACCGCATCGTCTTATGGGAGGTTATTAATTTGGAAAGAAGAGGTTGATGACCTTTTCATCTTTCACACAACTTATGACAATCCTGCTTCATTGTACTTTTAGGTTAAAAACAGAAATATATTCTGAAGTACCAGGACATTAACAGCTACTAAAGAGGCGTGGAATTTCTGCACCTGGAATTCACAACCAAAATAAAATAGGAAGTTGTCATAAAGTGCAAATTTATGCCATCCACACAAATTTTTTTTTAGAGAAGCTGTAAAAAGATGTCATATTTGCACTCTTTAACTGTCGTGTGATTTCTAGACCAAAATACCACCATTATCTAAGACAGCTTTAAAGTGAAATTTTATGTAAAAACTAAATGGCTTATCTTCCACGCTGTACGAGAAAATAATTACCCTCATAGTTTAAGACATACGTATATATTTGGGCAATATTGAGATCACGAAAATATGATAACTAACGAAAAGAAAGAACTGAAAAGTCACAATAATACAGTTTACTTGTGAGCGATCACGAATACTTGCAGGATTATAAGTTTTTCTGCAGTAGTGGGTAAAATTGAGAGCACTAATTACCTGGTTTATAAATTTATTTTTGCCTGATGATTCTTAATTTTATGTACAATGCTGAGAACTGACTGGCAAAGGCTGAAGTGGTATTCTTTATAAGAGATAATTTTACAACTTCTTTTATTTATAAAAGAACATCATCAACTAAACGTACTTCGAATTGTTAGACCTAAGGACTTGTTAGCAAAACACATGGAAGAGGAAACATGTGCGCCGGACTTCCATACCGAAAGAAACTATTTTGACATATTTTGTGCAATGTTATTGCTTACGCAACTGTAAATATTTAACCTAATACACGCAACATTATCCACCATGAGAATTATACGGTCACTCAAGTGACAATTTCGCCTTATTTACAAGTAACCTGAAATTTCGTGTCCATACCCAAGAGTGACAACTAAACGATTCCATTCTAAGCCACTTTAATTCGATCCAGAGGCCACATTATGTATATTTAATATCTGGTGTGAAGTTATCCTTTCTTCTGTGAACCTTACAGCTAACATTGCCTGAATTATTATATGCGGTCTCTTTTCTCTTATGTATACTTCACGTTAGTTTCAACGTATCCGTCTTTATCTTATCACAACAGAAATTGTATCTGACGAAGTGTACAAATTAATTAACACGTGTTGATATACTGTTTCGTTCTCATACTGCAGTATGTGAAACATTCCAGCTTGTACCTACCATGTGATTTTGGAATTTTTCATTGACATCATCCTTTCGATCGCACTATGGCCCTGGGGTCGACTTATCCTCTAACACAAATAAGTACCAGGAGCATTCCAGGGGGTAAAGGCGGCCGGTGCGTAGGGCTGACAACCTTACCACCATCCTGTGCCGTTGTCACGAAATCTAGGGACCTTAACTTCCTGGAACCCTCTGGGCCACTCCGGCCCTGTAACGGGACTGTTTTACCTTTACCTTTACCTACCATGTGATTGAATACTGTACGTGAATGGTAGCTGTTACCACTTTTCCTTCTGCCTTAGCCGAGATATTACGAAGTCTTCTCGCCCCTCTTTCCATCACCAACGTAACCATCAGCATTTAGTCAGACAGTAACAACTGTGCAGCCAGATGCCACTACATTTCATTGCTATGACAAAAATTTGCATGCACGGGTTTGAAAATATATTATCTATATATATCATGTTTTTGTTTTATTAATATTGATATATATTTTTTACGGTTTCTTGTGAGGGTATACCGTACGCTCTAACTTTTAATAACTGTATTTTTTAAAATAAACTTAGATTTTTTCTGTGGAGTTTTAACCTGGTGATTTTTAATTTGCTTTTTGTGAGAGAGGAATGGCATTTTTATGTAACATTTACATTTATTTTATTCTTCAAATATTCAATCAATTTATTTGCCTGACAATTATTAGTCCTATAAGTATCCATTCTTACAGTGTAAGCAGTTGTGTTAAAACTATTTTCTTTCCTGATCTGACCTCCTCATTGTACCAGTCACACCACAGGAGCAACAAGCCCCTTGTCAAAAATGAGTGATGTAGGCCTACTCTTAAGATGCAAGTCGGTGAGGAACACAATCTATCTTAACTTCGTCGCCGAAACAGTACTGCTTCATGGCAAATAAATGAAGTCTAATATGTTACTACAAAAGTAAGAGATTGTAATATTCCAACTGTATAAGGAAGTTCGTTTTTTTAAATCCAAGGGTAATTTCACTGTTTTATAAAAAGCGGTTAGATATACAGGATTATTCAAAATGATTGTCAGGATTTTAGCAACTTGTCATACACAATGCACTTGAGATAGGAGTATATTTTTTTTGCTACATACCTTACAGGTGCTCTATATGTGCACCCTTTGTGATTCTACAAACATCAACACGATAATCGAGTTCATTCCACCGCTGACATGCTACAAACATGTTAGCGGTTTGGAACGAACTCGATTATCGTGTTGATGTTTGTAGAATCACAAAGGGTGCACATATAGATCACCTGTAAGGTACGTAACAAAAACTTGGAGTGTAGTTCTATTAAATAAAAAAAGACATATACTCCTGTCTTAAGTATATTGTGTATGACATGTTGTTAAAACTCCGACAGTCATTTTGAATAACCCTCCATTTCTTTTCGGAATTTAAACTCTGAGTTTTATCAGAGCTTAGATAAAAATCACTAAAATCTGAAGTGAGCAAAATGTCCCTATATCTTTATTTACTTTCATCTTATATTGCAAATCAATCAGCAGTCAGAAGGGTGCGTGCTTAGGTCACACGTCAGCAAACATGTAGTCTGTGTTCACTTCACAGAATATTGATTTGCGTTTATTACAGCCAGTTTTGTTTTTGGCTTCCATAAAAGGCGGGAAATTACTTGACAAGCTGAAAGTTATCTCATTAGCATGGTGTTACTTACAGTTAGTTAGTTATGAGCAAATATTGTTCACCGTGTAATAACCTTATCTAACCCCACCTTCCACATCACTGGACTGACATATTTTTATCACGTAATATAATCATCTGCATGTAAGTAAAATACCTTTTTTTTCGCTACATCATTCGAGGTTTTGTCTCTCTTAGTATTATTTTTATATCTAAAATAAAATACACATTGTGGGTCTATGAGACCTTAAAAGCAAGGTTTTCTCTCTAACATAGGCAAATAAACACATATTACAGGGTGATTTTAACTCGCATCAAGCTTGGTTAATAGCGTTCACATATTCAATAACTTTTGAGAAAGAGATAAAACTGTCCGGAGTTATAAGGAGAATGTTTAACATCCTGCCCAATTTTTCACTTAAATTCCATTTGCTTCTGCAGAAAATCTTTATCTACCAGACTGTCACAGTCCTAACTCAAGGCTCTTGAAATTTGGCAAGCAAAGGTGAATGATACATTCTGTTGCGAAAGCGCCTGCAGGTGATCTGATAAGACAGGAATGAAGACCTTTCCTCTGTCTGATGCCAAATTTACATCAAAAGGTACTTACCAATAAGCAAAAGTGTCATCCATCCACGTTACTTAACTATTTCCCTTGTGGAATGTGGGTTCTGCAGCTGTATGTGTATATAAAACTTCACTTAAATGTGGATGTTTTACAGCGACGAAACAGCACATAATATCGATCTGAAGACGGCTTCTTAAATGTGATTTTATGTATTTATGAGATAAAAATAACGAGTAATAATAAGCATCAAAATGTGGGTTATAATTTGTTGTATTTCTCTGTCTCTGGATAATCTTTCATCAGTACATTTCATTACTAGGGAGTGACAGCAAGTACCAGGAGGAATTTGTGTTACATAGATCACTGTTTTATTCGGTTACGTGTACTGAGTTACGAATTATGTTGATCTGTTAAAGGTAAAGCAGCCCCGTTACAGGCCTGGAGTGGCCCAGAGGGTTCCAGGAAGTTAAAGTTCCCAGATTTCATGACTACGGCACAGAATGGTGGTAAGATTGTCAGCCTTACGCACCGTGCGCCTTTACCCGCAGGAAATGCTCCTGGTACTCATTTCTGTTGTATTGATCTGTTAATATAAAAAAATACCTGCAATTTGTCAGCCAAAATCTCAGTAGCAATAAAATCAGTTCCTGCGCCAATAGTTTGCCGGTAGGGTAAGAGGAGAAGCAAAAGTATTATTACTACCCAGCAGCTACCTTTTATGCTTCATCTTGAGGGAGCTGGCAAGGCCAATAACCACCCGTGAAGAAGGCGTTCCTATGAATGTTTCTTAAGTTCAAAAACTTCTAATATTTTGTGTATTTTTTATAGAGTTTACATTCTTTTAAAAAGTGTAGATCTAAATGAATCACTCAGAATTTCTTATGACTTTTTTATGTGTCTCTTTATATCTGTTTGTAATTAAGAGAAGGCAAAAAACAATAGGTTCGCGGGGATTTAATGACATCTTTCTGATCATTGTTTCTTCTCCGTATGATAAGCGGGAGCAAACATATTAATATCCGAGTTGTATCTCAACATCTAATCATACTTCTGGTCTTTCATGAAAGAAACTCATTTTATTCATTTGTCTTTATTAGCTAATGTACATAATAGGCATTTTTACTTATTTAGAGTTTATTTAGACCGCCTCTGTGGTCTAGTGGTCAGAGTTTCTGGCTACAGATACAGAGGTCCCGGGTTCGATCCCCGGCGCTACCAGATTTTCTGAGTAGTAGTGGGTCTGGAACGGGGTCCACT
>Ga0131853_10028169_pt1 | contig 10064 bp, 2 predicted proteins | sample TergutLab28metaG_FD_92764 | JGI IMG/M metagenome (GOLD analysis project Ga0131853, IMG submission 92764) | Labiotermes labralis P1 segment gut microbial communities from Petit-Saut dam, French Guiana - Lab288 P1 (version 2) (version 2) | ecosystem: Host-associated > Arthropoda: Insects >... | reverse complement strand
ATCTACTGCTCAACATGTTTCAGACGTTAATACGTCCATCTTCAGGAGCTTGCGACTATTTGTTGCGTTGTGTAGGCTGACTTGAGGCGTGCTGGTGTTATGTAGCGGGATTGTCTGTTGGTGTTGTGGTATCCGAGTGCAGACTGGTTCAGCCTGCACTCGGATACCACAACACCAACAGACAATCCCGCTACATAACACCAGCACGCCTCAAGTCAGCCTACACAACGCAACAAATAGTCGCAAGCTCCTGAAGATGGACGTATTAACGGCTGAAACATGTTGAGCAGTAGATAATAAAGCAAGTGTCATCTAGTTGGTCAACCTTTATTCAAATATCAAGATGATGCACGGTCCAATAAGCATAAGATCTTGTTTAGTGTATTTCGCAAGTTGTTTGCATGTCACCTTATGTAATCTTATCTATTTTGGTGTTTCTTTTGATCTATGTGAGCAGTATCAGTTCTACAATTTGCTGTTAGTATTCTCCGCCGTCTACCCTTCGCTCCCACACGTTACGAAGTGTTAGGCTATTGTGCGTGATATTCGAATGATTTTTTTATAGCTTCCTTTTTAAAATTGTCGTACGTGCTGTCGTCAACTACAACAATTTTTTTAGTCTTGTCTATACGTGCTAAATTTTTCGGTCTTCTAGACTGTCCTCAGGCATTAAATACACGATTTAAAACTCCAAATAAAATGCATATATGTTTCACAGTAAAATACATGTATATTGTCACAATATGTATACATTTTATTTTTTAATTTTAAAGTCATGCATTTAAGTATCTCAGGATGGTCAGAACGAGTGAAACATGTAGCACTTTTTTATGTTTTGCTGACCGTGCATCTCAGTGTATTTATCTCAGTATTTAACCACCTTGATGCACAAGATTTGTTTCACAATAAGTTTTATTTAGTGCCTCTACATGTTTCGAGCACACGTGCTCTTCATCAGAAGGTCAAAATTGCATTATACAGCATTTGGTATCATCACACCTATAGGTGTGATGATACCAGAGGCTGTATGTGCTCGAAACATGTAGAGGCATGAAATAAACTTATTGTAATACAAAATTTTGTGCATCAAGTTGGTTAATTACTAAGATAAATGTAGGACGTATTGACAAAGCTAATAAATAAGTAGACAGACAGACAGACATATTTACCCAGCAGCATGTTTCAACCCCATGGGTTCATCATCGGGCTGATAACTAAAACATAAATGAAGAAGTAAACTTCCTTATTTATGTTCCAACGCAACGGGATGCGTAAGTTTAAAATAAGGGGGCAAATAAAGTAAGTTGTGGTTGACAGCAGCACGTTTGGCAATTTTAATATGATGTGTCACAAGGGATGAATTGTACAAAAATTGCTGTCTTTGAAATTCTTCTTCCTAATACAACCAACATTTGTGTTTTACTCAATTATCTTATGACATTAAATTTGTTCATATTTTGCATGAAAAGCTCCGAGATTGAAAATAACCGTGACAAATGTAGAGTAATTTTTGACGTTTTGCTGACCGTGCATCTCAGTATATTTATCTCAGTAATTAACCAACTCGATGCACAAAATTTGTTTCACAATAAGTTTTATTTCATGCCTCTACATGTTTCGAACACATGTGCTCGAAACATGTAGAGGCATGAAATAAGCTTATTGTAAAACAAAAATTTTGTGCATCAAGTTGGTTAATTACTGAGATAAAAAATGTAGAGTATTTTCATACATTTTATGAAAATAGTTTATGGTTTCGCGTTTATTGAAGTATTAATGCTTTCTTTGTGGTAAGAATATTTTGAATCTTTTAACGTAAATCTTCAAATCTGAAAACATTATTACCATCTCTCCACAAAACGAAAACTGATACCAGTCAGAGTTTTTAATTTGGTTCAAAAAATCTTAAGGTATTTATTTATAATTTTGAGTTTCGTTTAGTGCAGTTTTCAGTTCTTTCTTCGGAAGCAAGTTAACTAGACCAACGTTTTTTTCGGAAGTGGAGCTCCTGTCGGCCGAAAGTAGAAACTGAATAGCCATCACCAATAGGCAAGCTTCATATGTTTGTATTAATTCGGATATTATTCCGTAGAAATGAAACAAAAGGTGTACAATTTCTTTTGGAAAGTGGGCTACACCTTTTTTATTTTTGTGTTTCTCGATATACTGAATGTGTTTTGAAATATGCCCTGAAGGAAGTCCTGTTCAGCTCGTCTCGTTACGTAACAGTCAAAATGGTCAACTGGAAAGAAAAACTCTGTCGAAATTCTGCTATGAACTCTGAACGAAATTTCTTCTGCAATTTTTTCGCCCTTAATAATTGGAGAGAAGAATCATATGTCCTAATTGAAGTAGAAAATGCGTCGGTAATACCTTCAGTATATGTCCCTTTTAGTTTGGCGCATGTGATGGTGTATTTTCATATGTATATTTGTTTATCCTATAGATATGAACGGGCTACATCCCATTGCCCATATTTCAGTTCAGGCATACAAAGCTGGATAAGTTACGTGTTTTTTTTATGTTTTGTTGACCTGCGTCTTATTACATTCTTTTCAAATAACCAACTTGACGCACAATTCATTTTTTTATATTTGTTTATTCCAATTCCCTACATGTTTCGAGCAACCAAGTGCTCATCAATTGTATCAACACGACCCTCTGGTACATGTCACTCTATGTTGGTGATGGTGTGGTATACAGGTTTAGATGGAGTTCCATCTAAACCTGCATACCACACCTTCACCTACATAGAGTGACATATAGCAGAGGTCGTATTGATCCAATTGACTCTCCTGATGATGAGCACTTCGTTGCTCGAAACATGTAGGGAATTGGAATAAACAAATATAAGAAAAAGAATTGTGCGTCAAGTTGGTTATTTACAAAGAAGTTACGTCGTGTTCAGATCATGAATCTTGTTACAACAACGTCTTGGTATTCTTTTAAATAGTTGAAATGTAACTCTAAGCTGAATGAAGAAAATGAAGCAAACTATAATTTCTCTCTAACGAAAATCTCTTTTCCTTTTGAAAGTTTAATTCCCTATTTCCATTGTCAAAGTATTTTGTGCTTAAAGAGGTGTCAAGGCTGTGCGTCTTTTCTTATGAGTACTTTGTTTTACTTGGGAGGGTTACCAACCCATCCACAAAACCCCCATTCTTGGAGGACCAGTTTGTCTCTCTTAGTCTGGCCTCTCTCACACAAGGCTGGATAAAATAAGAAGCGAAGTCATAAGTAAAGAACTAGAGATTTCTGGAATACAAGACGTGAGACTCAAATACAAACAAAACTGGATCAAATACCTTGAAAGAATGGACAACACCAGACTCCCGAAACACGCCCTCAGCTACAAACCTCGAGGAAGAAGAGACCGTGGACGCCCCAGGAAACGATGGCAATGCCGGAACAGGTCAAACGACCTAATCCATGGAGGAAGATGATGATGATGATGAAGAGGTGTCACTGTTTTGTGTTCGTTTTTCGTTAAAGTCACGGCTTTTATCTAAAATAAATCGTTATTAATTTAGGAGATATCGGATTATCGTGCAGTAACGGTCAAAATGGTAATCGTCTTGATTGTGACGTCGTGCGGTTTGGTAGCCAGACACCAATATCTTGTAGGAAGCCACTGCCTGTACATTTAAAGTAGATCAATGTTAACATGAAGACAACATATACCTCCGAAAAGTAGTACCAGTCGCACTGCACAGCGTCATACCGCGGTATATTAATCTTACCACTATAGTTACGCTGTCTTACGAGTGAGTGAGCTGAAACTGTCTTCATCATGTGTGTCTGTCCATGCCTATCGATTTTCGCGAGATTTGTATATTGATGCTTACACTCAACATATTTCAGTACATGTACCCTATTTGCGTCGTATATTGAATGTGCCTCTTTATTGTCAAGATTGTGTCCTCCCATTTTATTTCGTATCTTTCTGAATAATACTTTTCCGCTCTGTGGCTGCAAATGTTCTAATTGCTACTCGTATCCGACTACAATTAAATTTATCGTAAGTTGATATTTATGAAATTCTTGCAAAATGTGTTTATTCCCAATTAATTGCTTTTCATATTCACTGAGCTGGAATGATGCAATAAAAATGATTGAATGCACGAAATCGTACTGAAGAACCGTTTTCATTTTTATGAATTATCAGAAATTGTCTGAGCAAGAGTATTCCATTAGTTTTCCGCTTCGCTACTTACAAGACTGGCTTCTGAGAGCCGGCATGTATATATATTTCAGTATGCTCTGAAGTTTTATTTTTTATCGTAAATTTTAGTGACTAATGTTTTTACAGGTTACGTGTTTCAATTTAGGCGACATTTTCAAAATAATAAACGACTGTCAGTGCTGCTGCTGCCGCCGCCGCCGCCGCCGCCGCCGTCTGTGTCTATCTTAAAACTATGCTGCAGACCCTAAAAAAATACGAGAAAGATCAGAATTTTGACTCAGGTTCGGATCCAATGGCCGATATTTATGAGCAACGAAATGGACTTTGGTGTTGCAGAGGATGCTGGGAATTTCTTGGCCAGCTGCCGATTATCATCTGCTCAGAGAGTGGGAGTCGTGGAGTTAGTTATCATTGTAACAGAATTGTCTTGAATGCTTTGACGACTTAGCTTAGTCTAGTCTATCCTGTGCGGATGTAGACACTCCATTCCGGGGGCAGTGTGGCCGTTCCTGACGTTTGTGTGCGGAGGTGCTACAGGCTAGGTTTTTCCAACAACCCCCCCCCCCCGACACACACAAAATCAAGTACGTGGTGTATAATTGGCGATGTACGTCCTCTTTAAAATTGATTGCTTTAGCGGGAGACGTACATCGGGATTTATTGGTTTAACTGTGTGTGAAGCGTCCCCTTTGCCTTCCCCCGTGTCACGACCCACGTAAAGGCAGTGTCACCGCCTTGTGTTCGTCTCACAGCTGCCCGAACATCGGGGTGTTCTGTTTCATACTGCAGAGGGTAGATCGTCTGAACATTGTCCTACGGTCTTTATCGTTGCGCCGTGCATTTTGTAGTTTAAGTAACACACCAACAAATGTACATATATAGTCTTTAATAAGCTAAAATTTACATTAAATCACTTAAAACGCTCCTACATGTTTCGATCATACGATCATCCTCAGGCAGCATACTTTGTTCCTTGCTAAAGTTACAGTTTAAAACACTCAGTGATTTACGTCGTTATATTAATTTGGTGCTGTGGCAGCATGTCGTGTGTTGTGTGTGAGACGCACGCTGTTCAGTTGTGACCGGCTGTCGATGTGCTTGTTGTGCACAACAAGCACATCGACAGCCAGTCTCAGTTGAACTTTGTACGACTCACACACAACATATAAATACATAAATATAGGTTAGAGAATGGCAACATTTCGATGTAAGAACATAAACAAGAATATAAATGTTGAGAGACGTGTAAGACTGATAGTATTTGACGTTCAGAGGACTGTGCATCGTGATATATTCCTATACTAAAACCAACGAGATGCGCTAATTTCTCAAATTTGTTTTTGGAATAAAACTCTACATGTTTCGGACAGTTCCTCTGTCCATCATCAGGAGTTTTTCACCGTGCAATAGGTATATGTCATACAGATTTGATGACTGCTTGCTAGCAAGCAATCACCAAACCTGTGTGACATATACCTATTCCTTTGTGTACAGTGCTAGACTTCTGATGATGGACAGAGATACTGTCCGAAACATGTTGAGTTTTATTCGAAAAATAAATTTCAGAAATTAGTGCATCGCGTTGGTTTTATTATAAGAAGACTGGTAGTACTGGAAGTATACTAAGTCAGCTATCACAATTTTATTGGTGGGCTTATTTCAATAAACCGTTGCCACGTATATTTATCGGACCAATAAAAATTACAAAAAAATAAAGCGAATTACAATCAACTGTTGCCTGAGATGCAGTGGTCATGTTGGTTTTCACACATGGTAATCATCGTTGTTAATTAATTGTCGTGTGGAGCCAAGTGTCTAGACCACCCACGGTGTCGAAGCGTGTTGCGTGCAGTTTGCTGACCGCAATGTCTGCTGCATCAGGAAAGCTGTGCTCCGCCGATCAAACCACAGCTTCCCACTACATTTAATCAATCAAATGAGTCTTCTGTACTATTGTAGCCTTGTGATAATAGTCTCTGTCATCCAGCCCTAACCAAACAACTACATGCTTCCCTGCACATCAAACAAAATGAACTTTGCGTAATTGCATGTCCAAAGTTGATCCTTCCCCTGGTGTTGGACACAGTGATATATATATGTATCTACATATGTCTGTCTGTGCGCGCGCGCGCGCGCGCGTGTGTGTGTGTAATTGTATACACACGTGTCGCAGCTGCAAGAAAAATGACAACTAATTCAATTTGTGTTTTTTTTTTAATTTGGCAAAGCGCTTTAACTATTAGAAGAAAGGCGTTTAATCTTTTTGGAAACAGTAAAAGCTCCGTTCATATTCAAAGACGCCTGTCATATTCAGGAATGGAAACTGTGGCTTTACGTTGAATTAAATTAATGTGTCGAAAAAGTAATGGATTGGTAAGCATGTCATATTTATCCGAACGTTTCAGGCCGTTTGACGTCTATACCCACAGGACACTTAGTTATACCTGTAGTGGGCCCTCGCTGCCCAACATGAATATTTTCTTGGATGAATGGTGGGTACGTTCATTCATTTTAGCCTTCCCTTCCAAACAGTTTCTGTCTGCATGCTCACTTAAAAACCCACACGACCTGTCACTTTAAGAATAAAATTCATTACGCAACTTGAAATTACGCCATAAAATTAGAGGTAGACTCCAGTTGAAATGTGATGGCACACGGCGACGCACGGGAGGGGAAGTGAAGGAGAAATTGGCGAATGGAGTGGGTATCCAGTACCCTTCACACTACCTCGCAACATGGTGTATCCAGCATTACTACCGCTGATGTGCACAGCTCGGCTGCCAGTAGTCGACTGAACTGACGCCCCCGCCGATTTAAATGGACTCGTCCGTTTTGCCGAAAGACGAAATCTGGTTTCTGCGCGTGTGCCATCACATTTCAACTGGCCCCTAACACAGATTAAGCACGCCGCCCTCGTCACAGTCAGTTTTGCTGTAGCACAACTGACTGTGTGTAGTAGACTACGGCATCAACATACAGACTCTGTATACAGCCGCCATACAGGACTTCATGAGAACTGTAAAAACAAAATAATTTAGCCATTTATTATAACTAGGACAATTTTAATGTATTAATGATTTAAAACATTGTGATTCAACAGCAAAAGACATGTGAAATTTTAAATTGTATCACCAACGACTGCATTGATATATTTCTCTAGTAAACTAACAAGATGCACCAATGTCTCAAATTTATTTTGTTTTGGAATGACACTCTATATTTTTTGACGTTTTGCTGACCGTGCATCTCAGTATATTTATCTCAGTACTTAACCAACTTGATGCACAAAATTTTTGTTTTACAATAAGTTTATTTCATTCCTCTACATGTTTCGAGTACATGTACTCGAAACATGTAGAGGAATGAAATAAACGTATTGTAAAACAAAACTTTTGTGCATCAAATTGGTTAATTACTTAGATAAAAAGACACTCTACATGTTTCGGACGGTCTTTCCGTCCATCATCGGGAGGTCAAGACTACATACAGCAACAGGCATTTGTCAAACAAATACTGCTGTCTGTTTTCTAGCAAGCTTACAGCAGTATCTGTTTGACAAATGCCTGTTGCTGTACGTACAGTCTTGAATTCCTGATGATGGACGGAAAGACCGTCCAAAACATATAGTGTCATTACAAATTAAAATAAATTTGAGACATTGGTGTATCTGGTTGGTTTACTATAGAAATATATTACGATACACGGCCCTATGAACGTCTAATTTGGATTGACATACGTAACTTAGCAAGGTACTAACTACGAGCTCCCTGAGGATGACACAGAAGTGTCGAAACATGTAGGAGCATTATAATGAATTGTCAATTAATTGTGCATTTGTTGGTCCACTGTACAAAATAATAAAAGATGCACGGTAGAAATATTGAAATAAACAAGTATACTTTCCGTCAGACACAGCCCTTTGTTGTTCTGACAAACACTGCAGGCATCGATCAAAAAATAATCATCTTCATGTATTACATTACAGAAGTCTTAAAAGAGTGTAAATTGATTAGTAATATTCGGTAAATATTTTGCGCTTGTCTTTTCGACACTGGCAGCTAAAGGTTTAGGAGTAACGCGCCCTTTAGCTTCGCACTCCCTGTCTGTCTGTCTGTCAGCATTTAAGAACCTGAATACCGCTGAAATAGTTTCAAGAAGTTTGATTCGGAGGAATTTTAGTCAACGTTTGCACATGTCCCACGTTCGCGCTTCACTGAGCGCACCTCCAGTGTAACTGATTTAGTGCTTGTCGAAGTCATGTGTGTTTTAACGAATGTTATGGAAAGAAATAAACATATTTTATGTTTTCTACATTTTTCTTCAAGTCCCACTTCGAGATAATAAAAAAGAAAAGAATGGATTGGAATGTTTAATCTGTGCTAACATTTCTTCATCTCCATTTTCGCTCTTATAGCAGTGTGTGTCACATGCATGGCTATAGGGGAAGGTAAACAGAACGGAAGTGGATTCCAATTCATTATAGTGGGGGGTACTTTAGCCCATTGTACCAGCAAACGGCCGCTTGGCATGTGGCACAGCTGTTTCTGTGTGTAATGCACACACAACCGACCGAAAGTGACCGCATGGAACTGAATTCCGAAGGTAGTCCATGTGCTCGATACGGAGACCCACCACAGTGTGGATCTATATTGCAGATGCTGCAGTAGTAACGTACCCCGGCGAAATGTAATTCCATCATCATTGTACAATGAGGTACAAAAATCTTCTATCTCTAGAGCCACATTTTAGACGCTGTAAATGTGATATTATTTTCGCTATGCACGCCATGAAGGCATTTTCGGGGATGGAGGTATACCTCAGTTCGTTGCTAAGCACGGCAGTAAGTGGGGAGTTGGTCGTCTTTTCACCCCAGTCAATTAGCTACCAGAGACAGCACAGCCGGTACCATACGTGTAGGTAAGATGTGATGTAAACAAGTGCGTATTAATTGCTGAATATTCTTACCTGCACACAGCGTGACATTCCGAATATCGGTGGGTAATTTTATTGTTTTTGCTCTGCAATGGAACGGAAGTATATGGGGTACTCTACTTTCAAGTTTACGGTGCACGTGTACTACGTACATCCCAAGTTCCTAAAGTGTAGTTGTCGATGTGGTTGCCAGGTTTGAGTTTCTCACGTGTCTCTCTGTGTGACGTCAGGCTGTGTAGTCTGGTGCATACGGCGTGACGTCACAGACAGTAATCGCGTCCTGATTCTTCATTAAGCTCAAGGCTTCTCGCTCAGTGCCTGGTCCTATATTCGTCTTCAGAACCCTCTGGTCTGTATCAACCATCCCACTGCGCTTATTGCTACTGACATTTGTCGTGCTGGTGTCAATGTCAACAGTGTTGTGAACAGGATGGGTAGACGACCGGAGGACAACTTATGGACGTATGAGTGCTTGAGGCTGACGTGAGAGGGGCCGTGCTTAGCGTCTGATTATAGAATATTTAGCGAGTGATATTTTGGAATGTTGGAAGAAAGTCGTGACGTAATTTGAGATGTTATCCCGTTATTATCCTGGAATTACTGAAGAAAATTATGATATTTCTCATTCACGTTGGACTCCGGGACTGGGTTTAAAGCAGGGACCTCAACAATAACAAGCAGAGTTCCACTCAATGTACCGCGACTATCGATGACCATGTTTTAAAAACGGAATAATTAGGTATATTTCATCATCACCATGTTCCTAAAGGGTTAGGTGTGTTTCCTGTTCCTTGATCCTCAAGATGAAGTTGGTCCCTCCATATCATCCTCAGTCGTCCTATGTTCCTTCGTCCTTTTGGTTTATATTGTAGTGCTTGTTTTGGTAGTCTGTTTGTGTCCATCCTCTGTACGTGTTGTAGCCACTTTTTCTGGTACTGTTTTATTTCCT
>Ga0131853_10028168_pt1 | contig 10065 bp, 6 predicted proteins | sample TergutLab28metaG_FD_92764 | JGI IMG/M metagenome (GOLD analysis project Ga0131853, IMG submission 92764) | Labiotermes labralis P1 segment gut microbial communities from Petit-Saut dam, French Guiana - Lab288 P1 (version 2) (version 2) | ecosystem: Host-associated > Arthropoda: Insects >... | reverse complement strand
TATCTCATTTGTGCCGGGTCAATCGTATTGGTCACTGGGTGCTTACAAAGAGGATTATTTGCGTTGGTTTGGATATATTTCAGAGATGGGTGCTACCACTATTTATGCTGCCAATATTATGAACAGTGCATTTTATAATGCATTGCATACTTTTAATACAACCGAGGAAAACTATCTTTTACTTATCCAAGGTGTTGACGGCACATATAGAGAAGATTTAACGGCATCTCTAAAAAGAGCAATAGACATTATACACGGCAACAGGATTGACTTGCTTAACAGACATGGCATACAAGTTTATTTGCGTGATATTTCTGATTGGGTTGTGGGGTTTGTCGTTGGTGCAGATTGGGATCCTGATACGATAGCCTATATAAATAACAATGTTAATATGCCGGACAGTTTTGAAGGGCGTTTTTTCAGTACGAATGAAGGGGCAAACAGATTTGAATCAATGCTCGCTCAAGTAATGAATGATGCAACTGATTACGAAACCCGTCGTTTTAAAACTCAACGTCCCATAAGCTTTTTCTCAAGCCCTTTGATCGACTTTCTTGAATACGAAATTTTTTATGCAGCGCAATTACGCAAATACGTGCAAATAAATCATGAAAACATTATTCCTTCAGAATATATGCAGGCCGGAGTTTTTGCCGCCTACCGATTATTTTATTTCACTGACGATTTCTTAAATTTTATAACACCACAGCAGCGTTACGAGATTGCTCACTTATTAGAAGATTTAAATATGTATTGCAGTTTTGGCGGATATTTAGATTTACTGGTGCGTTATCATACAATGCCGGTAGTAGCATTAGGACTTAGTGCATCTTCAAGTCGCGCTCCAATGCGTATGGATGCACACCCTTACAACGAAAGTCAGCAAGGTTACGCTTTGGCATCATTAAGCAGGCAGGTAGAAGAACGTGGTTGGGCAGGTAATATAATTTCTACTTGGCAAGACCATTGGGGAAGGCGCACCTGGAATACGGCATTCGCTACCAATACTTGGCGCAACCAATACTGGAATAATATTCAGTCTGTTGCTCAAAGTTATGGGCTTATGGCTTTTGACCCGGGTGCTAACAGACGTCCTGTTTATATAGATGGTATAGCAGATGAATGGAGAGAGTATCATCGAGTTCATGAATATGATGGAATAAGTATATATGCTCAGCAAAGTGTGCAAGGGCTTTATCTTTTGATACAAGGGGAAGGTATTAACCCAAGCAATACGCTATATTTGCCTATAAAAGTAACACCAAATTCCGGCACGTCGCATCACGACAATTTAGAGTTTGAAAAACCTTCTAACTTTTTGCTAAGGTTGAATGGCATAGAAGATACTAGATTAATGGTTACCATGCGCAGCAACGCAACATTTATCCGTTTCCATGAAGAAAAAACCGGAGAAAACCCATTTCTTTTTATACCACACAGATGGGAATCAGAATTTGTGCCAATTATGATCGCAGTAGAAAATACACAAATATTTGAGGAAGGCGAATTGGATACGCTTGCACAGCGCAGGTTATTATCTTGGGAGACCGGACGGCTTACACATGGGATAAACAATCCTTCCCATAGTAATTTCAATTCTTTGGCAGATTTTAGTTTTGGCGATAACCTTGTCGAAATAAGAATACCATGGATGTTGTTAAATTTTTTTGATCCGTCAATAATGCAAGTACATGATGACTACTTTGATAATTTTGGTGTAGAAGGTTTATACATCAATAATATTTATGTTGGAGTTGCTCGTTCAGATTCAAGTTTTGTGGACATGTCTCCAATAAATTTGCGTACGTGGCGGGGTAGCTTGCAATTTCACGAAAGATTAAAGAGTTCTTATTATATTATGCAAGAAGAATGGAGGAGATAATATGGTAAACGATATAAGGATTCAGCTAGTTATTCTTATGTATTTGCTGGGCTGTTTCTCTCTTATGATATACAACGTAATAGTTGTTTATCGTAAGAAAAATAGTGAAAAAGCTATGCAGAATAACATAAATAAATGGATTAGAATCATACAACAGCAGCTTCCATTTAATATTGGCATATTAATCCTTAATTATAAACATGAAAAGCATTTGTTAAAAAGCTTGGTACGTGTAGAAAATCTTATCGCATTTTCTAATGCATTAAACTATTTTAAACTTGAACACCGTACCTACATTTTTGACGAATACATGGGTATGCTGACGCAAAGTAAAATTTTTAGCACGCTTGCAGTGGCTTATAAAGAAAAGAAGAATGAGGAACGAGCATATTTTGCTTACTTCATTTCCCAGTATCCACAACTGGCAATAAATACAGAAGGCATATGTACAGATATGATAAATGTGATGATTTCGTACATAGATGATTCTGATATTTACTGTAGGGCAAATGTTTTAAAAGCACTTTGCAGAGTTGGTGATACACACGGGATAATAAATGTTCTTCAGTCGTTTAGCGATAAATCTAACTTTATACACCATAGGCTGTTAGCGGAAGAATTATCTAACTTTACAGGCGACAAGGAAGTATTGGCTCTGTATTTATGGGGGAAATATAAGATGTGGAATGATAATGTAATGTTAGGGGTAATAACCTTTATAACAATATTTTCGGATGGATTCAAAAATGCTTTTTTACCTGTATTGCAAAACAAATCGACCGATGCAGATATTCGCCTTGCGATTATCCGATACTATAAAGAATACAACTTTGACTTGGCGCAACCCGTATTAATAGAATATCTAAACCAAACCGAAAATTATGATTTTGCTGTGGAAGCGGCATCTGCTTTAAGTGCATACCCGGGATACAATACCACTAATGCTCTGATATCCGCATTACAAAGCGACGACTGGCATGTGCAGTACAGTGCTGCATCTTCTTTGGTTGCACTGGGCGAGTATTCAGAAGATTTTATTAACGACTTAACAAATGGCAATGCACTGCAAATTGCTCAATATATGTTAGAGCATACAAATGATGAAAAAGATATGAATGTGAGGGAAGTTATCATATGATGAACTTCTTGGGACAAGCTGTCTTTTTTGCCAGTGTGTTTTTTATAGTATATTTGTTTATTTATGCAACTTTTGCTTTTATGTCTGTGGCTGTAGGTGCATACACATTACGCAATAGAGAACGTATGCAAATTCTTAAAAATGAGCTGAAACACACAACTATACCTATATCCATTATTGTACCGGCATATAACGAGGCGGCTGTTATAATAAAAAGTGTAAAGTCTTTGCTGGCGTTAGATTATCAACTTTATGAAATTGTTGTAGTAGACGATAACTCTAGTGACGATACATCGCAACTGCTTATAGATGAATTTGGCATGAAATTTTATAATCGACCGATTAATCGCTTGCTGGAGTGCCAACCCCATATTGCTGTATATGAGCAAAAAATAGAGAATGTGAATCTTACCCTCATACGTAAACTAAATGGCGGTAAGGCTGACACTTTAAATATGGGTATTAACGCTTGCCGGTATCCTTATTTTATTTGCATGGATGCGGACTCTTTTTTGCAAAAAGATTCTTTAGAAAAAATTGTACAACCGATACTTGAAGATGATACAACAGTATCTGTTGGGGGTATGATACTTATATCCCAATGTGCGCAAATAGAGGATGGAATGGCTGTAAGCTACAAACTGCCATCCAACCTACTGGTGAGTATGCAAGCTGTAGAATATGACCGCACATTTTTGGGCAGCCGTATTCTTTTTGATACCTTTAATGGCAACTTGATAATCTCCGGTGCTTTTGGGTTGTTTAAAAAATCTATAGTAATTGCCGCAGGTGGTTATGACAGCAACAGCTTGGGAGAGGACATGGAATTGGCACTAAAAACCCATGTTTATTGCAGAAACAACAACATTAAATATCGCATACGCTATGCGCCAAGTTCTGTTTGCTTAACACAAGCACCATCAAGTATCAAAGATTTAGTTGGTCAACGCAGACGCTGGCACTTAGGTATGTTTCAAAGTATGCGTGAGCACTGGCAAATTTTTTTGAATCTTAGGTTTGGTGTAGTAAGCTTTTTTTCCTTTATGTACTACTTGCTTTATGAGCTTTTGTCGCCAGTAATAGAATTATTCGGTATTGCATCCATCATTATAGCTGCCCATTTAAATATTCTTAACGTTAGATTTATGATAATATTTTTTGCTCTTTATGCAGTATATGGTGTTGTTTTAAGCCTGTGTATTTTCTCGCAACACATATACCAGCAGAGATTTAAGCTATCTGTGCTAGACGTGGTAAAAGCACTTATTATATGTTTACTGGAATTTACGTTCTTTAGATATCTTCTACTTTTTAGCCGCATTCAAGCGTTTATCAGATATGGTAAACATAAAAAGGAATGGGGTAAGATTAAACGAGAATAAGATTCTAGCCTATGCAAAGAGCTGCCCAATTGGGTAGCTCTTTTTTTTAGGAAAAATGTCAAAATTGTGAATTGAAAATATATAATTTTTTTATTGTGTTTTCTTTCTTGTAAACTCATTTTATAACATAAAATCGAGAGTTGCGAAGTTTCGCCTTTCTCGATTTTTTTGAGTTTAATAGTATAGTCTTTTTCCCAAATATTACATTAAGCAAATAGTTGACACGACAAGTAGATGATGGTAATTTGTTGAAAATTTTGACAAAATTTAAATTTACAGGGAGATGTTGATGCGTTATGGGTAGGAAATCAGCTGGTGAAATGGAATTAATAAATATGATGTGCGTTCCTTTGTATAATGATTTAGCGATGGTTGTTCATAACTTATATGAAAATAAAGACGAAATTTCGCCGTATAAGCTGTTTTTAGTTAGCATAAACAATGATGATATATCAGTATTTGCCCCCGACGATAGCAAGAATATAAATATATGTAACTATGCAAATTCACAATCTTACTGGGAGTGGGAGCAGCAGTATTCTAGAATATATGAAGCAACAAAACGATCTGGTTTTCGTTTTGAGCCGTATGTAACATCGTGCAAAAAAGATGGGTTTAATGAAGCGCAGGTAGATGAATTTTTTAAAAATCTAATCGAAGTTAAGCATATGAATTATCAAGAGAGTTGGTCTATTGGTGATGTGTATGCAGTTTTCTTTAGACACATTTCATATAAAAAAGAAAATCTTCCTAAGCAAATTTATGAAGCTTGTGAGTTTATTAAAATTTGGTGGAGCGACTTTTTTATGCATAGCCGGAATGGCATGCCGTCTCCTCATATCAGTAAAGTTGAAATTCTAAAAGAGCAATTACATATTCGTGAAATGTCACCGTATTTTGAAATAGTAACTCGTATATCATCTATATCTTATGAAAAAGCTCGTTGCAATGGTAATATTTCTGTGATGGAAGATACCGTTGATGCACTACTACGCTTTGATGAAAACGATCACTCCAAAATATTTCAATTATCGATTGAAAATGCAAAACAATTGCGAAAATTATTGGAAATGGCAAAAGGTACTCTTTCTTTGCTTGTACATAAAGGAAAGACATATGGCATAGGCAAATCAGAGTCGGACAAATGCAGGTACACATTTTGTGTTACAGGGCATTTGGAGTGGCATATAAATGATAACAAAGGCAAAAAGATATTGCGTTATAAGCATGGTGAATATTATCTTCCGGAGATTAAGGAAATTGACAACTGGTATGTAAACAGTAAAATAGAAGATGATGTGGTATGTAAAATAACTCATGATTTATTAGGTCATCAGCGCAAAGGGGCGTTTAATAAAGGGACTATTATTATCATTACAGATAGAGCGGAAGACGAAGTTAGTCGTTTATGTAAGAAAGGGCGTGGTATGCGAATTAATGGAACTAGTATAATTGAAAAGAAAATGTTTGAGAGTGTAAAAACACTATTTGATATTGATGGTGCAGTGTTTTTGGATAAAGAGGGATCTTGCTACGGTATTGGCATTATTCTTGATGGCGAGGCTATTGTTGGTGGGACTCCAGCAAGAGGTGCTAGATACAATTCTACTAAGACATATATATCCCGTTGTGTACGAGAGAAGATTGATGCGTATGCTTTAATTCTATCTGAAGATGGATATTTTAATATCATCACTAGTGATGATAAGGAAATTAAAGATGCTGTGGTAGAAGAAAAAGAAAGGGAAGATGCCAAATGAAACGGACGTTAAATGAATCATTCTTATATCTATGCCCTCTAGATTCAAAATTTGAACATAAGGAAGAAAGTGCCGGATTTATTCTTTCGAGAGATGCCGTTATAGCACAACAAGATTATATTTGTGGAAAAATTAGTGCGCCAACTACTATTATACAATTTTGTGGTGATACATCTAATAAATGGGAGCGTATTGACTCTGAAGTATCATCTATTACATTGCGTACATCATGTGATTTGTTGCGCAGGTGCATAGACAACAACGGTGAATTTTGTCGAAATTGTGATACGGCGCACGCAGGACTTTTCTATAATCTTAGTAGAAACCAAATAATAAAAGGAGAATTAAAAACACGTGTTGAAGGACTAAAGTTAAAAATGAAAAGAAAGTACAACAATCCACATTATAGCCCTACTCAAGTAGAGGAATACGGTCATATTTTTTTATCATACAATTGCCCAATGTTTGGATATAGAGAGCTTGTATTTCCTATTTTTTTTGAAAAAAAAGTTGTGGCTGTTTTTGTTGTTGGGCAAATTAAATTAACTACGAAAGAAAATGAAGAGGCAGTCAGAGAGAGTAAAGAAATATTCTTTGAAAATCATGAAAGAATATTTGATAAATATATAGATGAGTGTCGCAAAAATATTAAAGACGAAAAAGAGTTTGAAAAATATTCACGTGAAAAAATAAAAAATTATATAATAAATGAAAGCCACAGAGGAACAAAAACAGAATATCGTGTGGCATATGAAATGGATCCCGGTTTGCAGATACCAAGTGTTGCAGACGCACTATCGGAGACAGGATATAAGAGCATGATAGAAACAATCTGCAAATGGTTGGATAATTTAGAAACTCAATTAAATGCTGAAATGAAGTTACAGCGCGAAAATATTGCTCGTGATATCCTTGAAAATGCGCTAGCAAGGGTTCATAGATATGAGAGAAATATTAGTTCCATTAATCCTGTAAAGTCGCTTTGGGATTCTGTTGGAAGATTTGCTGATGAGGTAACAAAAAATTGCGCATTGGAGTACATGGTCATTTATGGTACGCAATCTCAAGATAGGAGCATATCAAGTCTAGCACCATTAGCTTCTTGTGTGGAGGATGGATCTCCTAATTTTAATATCCCATTGTCTTTTTCATTAGATGCGCCGTCAATGAGTGATAGCAAGAACACCCCTATAGACAGTAACTCTCACAAGACTCTGTTTAATGCATTTAGTCCTATACTGAAGGATTGTAACCGTCTAATAGCAGTGGCTCAATTCGCAGAAGGTATTCCTGCTGCGTCGATGGCTGTCTTGGTTAAATATCGAAATGAGATATTTAAAGATTCGATGGATAAAGTGTTAATTTCTAGATTAAAACATTTAGTTGTTTTTGTGTCTTCGTATTTAGCTGCGCACTTCGAGAATGAAGCACAGGAAAAAATGGAAAAAATAATGAGAATATATAAGCATGAAATGGTAAACCTAACATCAGATGTAAGCAGAATTATCAATGAGTATTTAGGTAATCATTATCGCCTAAGGGCTATGAATGATGTTGAGTTGGACAAAGTTTATCAAGATGCTGCAAATACATTAAAATTGTTTCAATTTTTTTCTGAAAATATTGGCATTTTACTTGATAAGCTGACACCGGCTAAAAATAACGATATTTTAGTGTATAAGGATTTATTAAATAAATGGGCAAGAATTAAACATGCGGATGCAATTGACAAAGGATGTGTTTTTATTTGTAAGCGCAGTGTGGCTAAAATATTAAAAGATCCTCGTTATTCTGAGCTTGTTATTTACAATATATTTACCAATGCGGTAAAATACTCATATAAAGGCACAAAAATTCATGTGCATTGCACACCAAACGATTCAATGTACTCATTGACTAAATGTGTGATTTCGGTTACAAATTTCTCTTTTGAGATTCCGGAAAAAGAGCGTGGGAAATTATTTGACATGGCGTATCGAATGGAGAAAGCAATCGAACACTACCCGGAGGGAAGTGGTATTGGGTTATGGCTTGCAAAAGAAGTTATGGATCACATAGGAGGTAAAGTTCGACTTTGTAAACCGGAAAAAATTAGCGAATATAATGTACCATTGCTTAATGCTTATGTGAACAATCTAGCTTTATACCCAAACATAACTTCTGTAACATTAAAAGAAGCAAAAGAAGAATATAACAGGCTCAAAAGTGAATATATTCATGATAGATCAGGTAAACGTATGAACGCTCTGGCGCTAATTGTATCTGATGCGAAGTATGATTTTAAAGAAAGAGAAATTGAGCGGGAGATCAAGACTCCAACATATGCGATAAAATTTGAGGTGGAATTTAATGGATAAAATACTTTTATTTGATGATCGTTTGCAGGTACGTGTTTCCTTAGAGGAGAAATTTAAGGAGCATGACATAGAGGTTTTTGCATGTGCCAACATAGATGAAGCATGTGATACTTGGGAAAAAAATAAGGATGAATTAGATGCTATTATCCTTGATGTAATGATGCCTACGTATGGTTTATCATCAGAACATCGCATGGCAACAAATAAAGGGCAACTTACCGGCTGGATATGGCTTTGGCATGAACTTAACCTAGACAAAGAAGATGTACACCCTGCCGCTGACAAGTTTATAGTAATCTATTCTGCTTATTTGGATGCGCTCGATATGTATCTTAAAAATAAACTAGAAAATGATCTAGAAAAGCGGTTTGCAAATTCTGTTAAGAGAATCCGCAAAGGAGACAACGAAAACGAAGCCAGCTTGATTAAGCTTATATTACAACACATGAATAACAAAAAATTTGATATCAAATAATTTAAAAACAAACAGCCCTGCGACTAGCCACTCAATCGCAGGGCTGTTTTTACTTCTTCACCACAGGAATCTAAATTTCAACACCATATCCCGCTTGCTTATTACCAAAATACACTTCAATGTCAAAGCCACAATCGGCATGTTCGTAGCTTACGGTGGGAAACCATTCGGAATAAATGCGCTCCCAAACCTCGTGCAGTTTATAGTCGTCGTTTTCACCTTTCCATTCGGTGGCAAATACAGCCCAAGTTTGTTTGGGTATGCTTAGCACTTTGTATTCTTGTGGCACGGTTTCTGTCCTTTTATAACAAGCCATCATGTAATTCATATTACCGTTTGGGTTGTGTGCATAGGTTACGCCTGCGTCTGTTATGTCGCCTTCCTTTTTGCCTGCGTCTTGCAGTAAAGCAGCATATCTGCCGTCTTCTACGCAATCGCCTATAAATGCAGGAATTTCTCTAAAGCATTTACCATCAATAACGCTCGTTTTTAGCTCCAGTCCAAACACCTCAAAGGCTTCTTTTTGTTCAATGCGATAGTTCATTTCGATATCTCCTTTTATTTTTATATGGAGGGTCATCCTAGGGAATACTTTTAACGATACACCTGCGTTGCGTGCCGACACAGGCATAATACCGTGCAGTTTTTTAAATGCCCGGCTGAATGCTTCCGGTGAATCGTAGCCGTATTTTAGTGCCGCATCGATAACTTTAATATCGCTTGTTTGTAGTTCCAGCGCAGCAAGTGTCAGCCGCCTGCGGCGAATATACTCAGACAGCGGCACACCTGTAATAAACGAGAACATCCGCTGAAAGTGATGTGTCGAACAGCAAGCGATTTGCGCAACATGGTCGTACGAAATTTCTTCCGCAAGATGCGATTCTATATAGCTTAGGGCGTTGTTCATATCGTTAAGCCAATTCACAAGACTTCCTCCTCTTAGTGTCAAGATATCAAAATAAATTAAGCCAAACCTAGCATTCCATGTACTAAAAAGTCAAGGAAAACGTAATAGGACATTTTCTAAGATTATGTCTTGGAATTTTCGCCAAAATAATGTACAATGATGTG
>Ga0131853_10028166_pt1 | contig 10066 bp, 4 predicted proteins | sample TergutLab28metaG_FD_92764 | JGI IMG/M metagenome (GOLD analysis project Ga0131853, IMG submission 92764) | Labiotermes labralis P1 segment gut microbial communities from Petit-Saut dam, French Guiana - Lab288 P1 (version 2) (version 2) | ecosystem: Host-associated > Arthropoda: Insects >... | reverse complement strand
TAGAGCTTCCTCCTTCAATTCACAGTATCCTCTACTGTCCTTAAGGTCATCCAGTAACTTCTTACGCCTTCTTCCTCGTCTTCCTGTCACTTCTATCTGTCCCTTTATCTTTCCTTCAATAACCTGTTTTAGAAGGCAGTTTCTACGCAAGATGTGACCAATCCAGTTAGCCTTCTGTTTTCTTATTTCATGTAGGATATTCCTCTGCTCCTTGACTCTAAGTAATAACACTTCTTCATTTCTCATATATATATATATATATATATAATTGTTTGAATCACACATTGAAATACTGAGGCACTGCCAACAGTTAGATCCCGCTCTGGATCTTACCAAGCCACCATGAGCATGTCTTTGTTTTTCAAGGCGGAACAGAACAAGGTGGTGGGGCTGATGAGGGTTTGAGGGGGGGGGTCTGGGGGAAGGGTCCCCTGATATTCCCAAATCTCGCTTGAGAAAACTTAATTAACACCTTTCTTTCTGCCAGACGCTGTAACGCGACCATCATATAGACATAAGCCCCTCGCTTATCGCCCCATCTTGTCAATACTCCGGCCGACAGAAACCATATAATCAGCTAATGAGTACCAGTTGTGTACATACACAGACTGTACCATGTATTTAGTTTCTCCGCCGCTACTGCTGCTGTAGTCGTCGTCGTTGTCGTCTCCTTTTGGTTCTGTCTCTCTTGTGTCTAATTCTCCTCATCTCTCTCCCACCCATCCATCTCTCCTTATTCCTCTTTATTTGAGTATAATTATTGATTATTGGACTAAAGGCTAGTTGGAAACCCAGGGGTTGGAGGGAAAAGAGGGAAGAGAAAAGGGGATGAGGAGGGGTGTAGTGGAGAAAAGGGGGGAGTGATTAAGCTCTATGGCTCCATCTCTACCCGTCGAGGTTCTTGCTTGCTACTGACAATTAGACAGATACGCTAAGTCCCGTATCGATTTATTCCTTGCTTCTGACTAAAGAGGGTGGGGGTGGGGGGAAGAGAAGGGAAGCATATACCACTACCCACTTCTATCATGCTGGAGCCAGAAAACTGAAATCATGGGTGGTTGTTGTAACTCTTATAAATGTCCTGTTACCATATGCATGCCAGCAGAAGATAAGTGTCCTCAAATTCCAAGTCTGTGGACCAAGAATTCATTTGCAGAATCGGCAGTGCTCAGCCGTGAGCTGTAAGTATTGCTTTTTTCACAGTATTCATGTTATGCTGAAGAAAATGTTAAGGAATGAGCAGAAGAATGACTTCGAAAGTCGTCGTTAGTCAAGAAGTGAGCTGGCGGCTGCGGTCACAATTTTGGTACAATTTAGTGTGCTTTGCTTTTGTTTGAAATTAAAACTTGTTCCAGACAGAGGCCACTTTTTGTTTAAGCTTTATGCTTGGTATCCCTGTGCTTTAAAGCACTTGTCTGCTTCTCTTGTAGTGCATCTTGCAAGTTTTCTCCTCATTGTTCAAGGGAGTAAAAAGGCATCTAAGGAATGGAATTGGAGAAACCCAGTTAAGTTAAATACATACACAGTGTTGCCTTGTGGCTGTAAAAATTTGTGTGTTTTTAAAAGGAACTGAGTGTCGTACGTTGATAAACAATCGTATTTGTAAAGGTCCTACACTTTCTTAACTTTGCTGTTCAGTGGTAATTTGTGTTGCAGTAACAGAGAGCAGTTCATTGCTGTAAATTTATACGGAATGTTTTCTGAAAGACAGCTGCCTTTTTTATGCAACGCCGTGTAGTCTGGTAGATCTATCATACTACACGGCGTCACATCGTAGAAAATACGTTTATATTCACTTTTGGGACAATTTTAAATCCCCCCAATTTTTAGGTTATTAAGCGACGCTTTTTCAAGCATTTGGTTTTTGTTGCATCGTCTGACGGGTCATATGAAAGGTAAACAGGAATAAATCCATAAGGGAGTGCTTAAAGCTTTCTTCTTCAGTTTGCATGGAAGAACTGAGGAAAAGTAAGAAAATTCAGGAAAACCGTTGTTTAGACCACGGATTCGAACCTGGGACCTCCCAGTTACTGTGCAGACGAGCTGACTGATAGAAAAAAATGAAGTGATGACGTAATAAAGAACGACTCTGAAAGTATCTTGATACATTGGGATGGCGGAAGAATTTATGAACTGATTTTTTTAAGTGGATAGGCCTATCGCTGCTTTTCAAGACTGTCAGCATGTACCGTTTCGAATATCCGCGATATGTATAATCAGTGTTGGAGAGGGAGAAGAGGGCAGAAGGGGGTAGAAAGAGAGATGCGTAATAAGGAGGGGGAGGGGCACAATTACAGCACACAGCGTCTTGTTGATTGGTTAGCCAAGCCCCGGGTTGTAGAATATTCAGTTCTCGGAAGCAGACAAACTCTCGTACCGACACTGAACATTGTTAGTAAACGAAACGGTGATCGAACTTCTGACTAATAACAGGTCATTTTTCTCGTGGGAACCGCATGATGTGAAGGATACTGAACCCACTATTAATTTTTTTCAAAGACCGGAAAAAAAAATCCTTTTCTCTTTGATCCCTATTCTAAATCAATAAGGCTTCACGTTGGAGGTTCATATTTGATAGAGAAGGGGAGAGTTAAATCTCTCTCGCCCCAGAAAAGAATAATATGTAATAAAATTTCATTATTGTTGATCGACCCGTTTCTTAGAAGGTCTGGGTTGGGATGGGAAGAAAATTTTGAAATCGACACGATATCAACGCGCGGACCAAATTTCAGGGCCCAGTTAAGTTTTAATGTGGGGCTTCGTGAAGACACGTTAATGAACATTTTGGTACCGTAAATGCGGCAGTGTTGTAATGAGTTGAGCAAATGACAGCTTCTCAAGGATGAACCACGCAATTACGTGCCTAGTGTTCATTTATGTTTCGAAATACCTTCACACAAAAGACAATTTTTACACACTTCTTGCTTTGCATTCAATTACCAATAAAGCAAAGCTTCATAAGTAAGGTAAACTTGTGCCCGTGCATGCTGTAATGGTGTATGGAGAGTGTGGAGGTCACTGGATGTATGTGAATAGTCAGCTTCACGCACCGGCCGCTTTACGTCCTGGAATGGACCCTGGTACCCGTTGAATAGGAGGCTGAGTGTTCCCTTGAGCTGGTCTGGGCCTTTTGGAGAAAAGAATACACTTAATCCTGCCGGGAATCGAAAAATTATTCTTCAGCCTCCAGTCCGTATCTTGTTTAATATACCGACTATTCTCTTCGGCTCTCAGTTATGGCACAACAAATAAAATGATAGGCAAACCGCGAAGTAAAAGTGACTATTAACGTTTACCCTTAATGCAGAATAATTTGTATAGCACATAAGAAAGTCCAGAAGAGCAAACTTTATCATGTCTAATGCTGCTGTCTTCGTGCACGCTGCGCGATATAAAGTGACCTCTTTCTGCTTCCAATTAATGGACCACAGTCACTAAGACGGTCTCTTAGGGCGGTGAAGGTGACAGTTAACTACTACGAACCTTTCTTTCTCTCCCCTCTTTTTCGATGGTAGACTTACCATCAAATAAGTAGTACAGCTTCTTTAGTATCGAGACAAATGCTTTTGGAGTCTTCGTTAATGATATAAAAGTTCGTAACAGTTTTTACGAAATAAAAAAGTTATACATTTTTTGTCCTTTATATTTAAAAAAGGACACCGCGTTGCTGAAACCCTGTCGATGTGTTGGTTTTGACAAGGTTGAATTCCACTTTTCCCTCCTTTTTTACCGCAATGGTTAATCTTCTCTTGAAAAGTTTTTTAAGCTCAGTTTACACTCTAATGACAGGCTTTCATTCAGTGCCTGTGCGTAGAATAAATCGAATAAATGAGTTGTGTAACGCGGCGATAGAACGTTGATTGTACAGTGTAAAGCCTCGTGGTTATATTCGCCTTCACGTGGTTAAACCTGATTTTTACACGTGAGGCTGTAGAGGCCGAGCCATTGAGATACAAACGACTGCTGTTGTGTCGAGAGCGATGCAAATGCCACTACCAAAAAGATCAAAGCTTATAGGCCTGTCGGTGTTCATAAACGAAGAAGCTGATGCGCGCGCACACACGGGCATCACCTGCGTACATTACTAAACGAGTCGGAGCAGTTCTTAAGGATATACCAGTCGCTTAGCTGGTCAGAAGATTTCACAGTGACCGTGGAGCCCAAAAGATCATTGCCATATGCATCAGAGCCCGCCACTATACCCTGTCCTTCGTCAGGTAAATCCAAAACCTAGTCTCACATCCTGTATGTTCAACACACCTTTTAATATTATCCTCCCTTCTAAAAAATTATTTTTCCTTACACTTGATATGCAGTCGTTACTTTACCATTCTTGCTACTTGACCTAGCCCCCCCAAATTTCATCGTGTAGTTATTTCCTTCTCCGGAAGAAATTAGGAGCAGATTGAGGTCAGGAAATGCTTGCTATCATTCAGTGCAGAACCTTTTATCTTCCAGGTTGCTATCCAAAAATTTAAAGATATAAAACTATAATTTTGCCTGTTGTTTTGTATGGGTGTAAAATTTGGTCGCTGACATTGCGGGAGGAAAGGAAGCTGAGGGTGTTTGAGAACATGGTGTTGAGGAGAATATTGGGACCTAGGAGGGACGAGGTAACGGGAGAATGGAGGAGATTGCATAACGAGGAGCTAAATGACTTGTACTCCTCACCCAATATTGTGCGGGTGATAAAATCGAGAAGAATGAGGTGGGCTGGGCATGTGGCGCGTATGGGTGAGGAGAGGGGGGTGTATAGGGTCTTGGTGGGGAAACCGGAGGGAAAGAACCACTGGGGTGACCTAGGCGAAGATGGGTGGATAATATTAGGATGGATCTCGAGGAGGTGGGATGTGGGTATATGGACAGGATTGGGCTGGCCCAGGATAGAGACAGGTGGCGGATGCTTGTGAGTGCGGTAATGAACCTTCGGATTCCGTGAAATGCGGGGAATTTCTTGACTAGCTGCAAACCAGTTAGCTGCTCAAGAAGGACTCTGCACCATGGAGTAAGTAAGTAAGTTAGTTAGTTATTTCCTTCCGCCTGTCACTTTCTCTGTCTTAGGTCCAGATGTTTTGAGCATTTCTTTCTCGATCGTCATTTATTTATTTATTCATTCATTCATGCATTCAAAGCTGTTCCGTAGACTTAGGTCAAGTCTCACATCCTAGTAAACGAGCAGGCAAACCCGTCCCCCTTAGAACGTATTTCAGTGTCCAGTGATTGACACTGACTGTGTCTCAGGGACCTAACTGAGTGCAAACCTTCGCAACTAACCTAGAAAACATATCCAGTTTCCGAGAGGTGTTAGACAAATCCCAACGCGATGGAGATTAGTCATGTTTTTAAGGTAAAATCACAGTTTGCATGTATTAATCTTCATGTTTTGGGGCACGACGGGAATATTGGCCGTGCACACTACAGGCTTCGGAACTAAGTTTCAAAATAACGCTTGGTTGAATGTCGGTCCCAGGCAACGAAGCTGGTCGTCGCTGCTTAGATGACGACAAAATAGACACGAAATTCTGGCATATAGAATTATGGCTATGGATGCCATGGATCCACGCTAAAATCTGAGCACTTTTAAGACTGATTCAAATTTAAATACCTTGGTCTATCACCGTTTACTTTTCCTGGAATACATGCCAGTGACAGCAAACATTATACCTGAATCTTGAGAGCCTATGAAAATTCAGATCTTCTGGAACGTGACCCCTTGTCGACTGGTAAGCTGTTGCCGACGTTTCAAATGATCGTACTCACTTCTGGACTTCGGTAGCTACAAAGGAGTTTAAAAATAAGATGACAGACATTTTGATGCCGGGAATTTTATTCTGACTTCGAAGAATTGTCATGACACATGGGTAGCAGGTGGTGTTTGTACACGTTAGACTTCCACATCATTATCATCATCATTGACATTTCAGCATTTATCTCACTGGACACCAAGGCTTTTATCGCGGCATAGAAGAATTGTTGTCGAGCGTCTGTAGTCAGCAGGTGATAGCTTGCGTCTCGTCGGAATTTGTTGCAAAATCTTTTATCAGTCAGGTGCATCTTAAATGTGTCCTAAGAAATGTAAATAATTGGGCTCGAGATGGGAAATGTAGGCAAGATGGTCTGTGACCTTCCATCCGCAGTGCCATAACTATTTCCAGGTCCGGTTAGCAGTATGAAGCCTGGCGTTGTCGTAAAAAATGATAATGCCTGTGGTTCATTGACATGTTCTGACGAGTTGCCCGCCGTAGGTAACCTGTCACGTATTCCACAATAATGTAAAGCAGTCACTATGTCCGACGGTCAGTGAATTTCACAAGTAGTACATAATTATGACCCCGGAACACAGCTTGTGCGTTCTTCCTTACCGATGGCGGTACTTGCCGGAGGAGGCAGTGGAAATCTCCAGGCAATGTATGCATGCATGTATGTATGTATGTATCGGTTTCAAAACGTTGTTCTACGCTGTCCGACACCTAGACTCCACTGCTTCCTATCTTCCCACTGGCCTTCATTTAGGTTTCTTTCGTTCATGGCCTTCCTTATACCTTCCATTCAGTTTTTCTTCGGTCTTCCTCGTGCTTTCTTTTGTTTCGGCATCCACTTAAGTGCTCCAGGTAATGGATTCTTGTATTTTTTTTAATACTTTAAGGTGTTGCATGATTGACGTTTCAGCCCCTGTAACAAGGCACTGCGAGAACTGCTGTACTTTTGGGACGTAGCATGTCACATGCTTGAGTCCCATACGATGAGTTGTGTGATCGTGTGTGAAGCTCTTTGGCACGCTGCTTGCTCCGACTTCTCTGTAATTCAGCTGTTGGTGGCCGCCAATGCTGTACGCACTCCCCAGCGGAGTATCCGGCTCTGAGGCGGTATCAGTCACATTGTCATCCAGAGTGGACGTGTTCGGGCGTCCGGGTGGCTGCTTTTCGTCAGCACCTACCCTGCCTTATTCTGAAAACACTGCATCATTTCCACGTCTGTTTCCGTAAAATTACACGTGATCCCATAGATTTTCAATAATTGTCGGTTAATTTTCAACGATGCGGTGCCCTTCACACATCAAAATCGAATCACACTGCGCGTTTCGATGTTTGACATTGTTTCCAGTAGGCATGTCATCTGTCACCTGGTGTGTATGGCCATATGACATGCTTCATGTACATTCTCCAGGCTCTCTGACGATTCAGACCATCTACTGTTGCCGGTTATGTGGTGAAATCCGCGTTTGAAATATGCTGTTACCCTATTTTTGAAACTCGCGCATGTTTACCCGTTTGCTTGTCGTAACATCCCCAAAAATTCTTATAATAAAACCAACGATATGCACTAATATCTCAAATTTATTTTTGGGTTAGGACTCTACATGTTTCGGACAGCTTCTCTTTCCATCATCAGGAGTCTAGCACTGTACACACAGCAACAGGTATATGTCATACAGGTTATGCTGACTGCTGGCTAGCCAGCATGTAGAGTCCTAACCCAAAAATAAATTTGAGATATTAGTGCATTTCGTTGTGGTTTTATTATAAGAATATATCACGGTGCACGGTCCTCTGAATGTCAGATCCCAGAACAGAAGTTTTAGCAGCATCACTATGAGAACCTCGTATCTCGCACTCATGCCAGATATTCGGCATGACCAACGCGAATTTCGTCGGGGAAAACATAAAAGTACGTCGTGATTGGGGTAATGCTGTAATTTTCCTCTCGAAGAAATCAGGTGTGGTACCGAGCAGGTGAACACAATGGTTTCATATGCGTCTCACATTCTGGACGTGTATATAGTTCGAATCTCGGGGACGAGACTGAATGTCCTGACCGTGGATTTCCGTAGTCGTGCAGAGTTCCCAAAGACAATGTGGGTAATGAGCAAGACCGTTTTCACTCAAACCCCTCCGGGTTTATAATCGCCAATCAGCCGTCTGTTCGAAAGGCGTCAGAGGCACGCCGCTGCTGCACAGCGCGTTACTGTGAACGCCGCTCCTCTAAACTTAGTTTACATTTTGCGCTGTTTGGTCTCGTTTCAAGACGAGAGGAGTGGAACGATCGTCAGACCGGGAATGTAAACGGAAACAGGGAAAGAGGATAAGGACTGACTACCATCAGCGTGAAATTTACTGACTCCGTGTACTGAATTTTGAAGGTTTTTGAAGCATTTCCGAAGATATATGACGAATAGGCAGTGCTTATCCAGTTTCGTTTCTGCTGTGCGTTACAGAATCTCGTCTGCTGTCAGAACCTGCCTGTAGACGATCTCTAAGTTTGCTACGAATAAGCGTGAAACCTAATTATATTAAAACATAATACTGAACTCTGTATTTAAACATGAAGTAGTTTTGTTTTTGTTATGAGGTTGTTTGCACGAACTGTACTAAACAAACAAAAACGGAGTACATATCTATCTATCTACCCGTCTCTCTAAATGTTTTACTTCCCCCATAACGCAATAAATTTCGATGTAGTTGTTATTGGTCCTGTATTGATAGCTGCTGCAGTCGTTTGATTTCCATCGGGTTTGGCCAATTTAAACATTATGTTTTATTAGAAGGAAACCGGACTTCTTGGAATTTCTCATGAAAGCCGTAGCATGTAAATCATCTATTATACCTGCCAAGATACTTGGTAAAATCTGTGTTGTGCATTTTTAAGCTTCTTCGTATTGCGCATCATTATTTTACAAAATACAAATGAAGTTATTAATATATCTACTATGATTATATAGTGTCCGGTATAGTTACAGGCTGGTCGGTTCGGGATTCAAATGATAATACTATTTATTAACTGCAATTGGGTTGTTACCCGGTGGCAGTGGTTATTTTACAAGTATACAAAACAATCTCGGTGGGTTCAATAGATTTTCTCCACACCCTTCCCGACCGGCCCTCGGTTCCATCCGCCCTTTTCTACAACGGATTTCAGGTCTTTCCTGGGGTAAAGGGGCCGGGTAGTGGCGTTGACCACCCACCCAATCTAACGCCAAGGTTAAGCATGGATATTGCTATACTCGTACGGTACGACCTTTACCTTTGTGGTAGTTAAATTGCCCTTTCCTTTTAAATATATTATGTATTGGAGTCCCGTAAGTTCTTTTACGTATAATCGCCATTCTGGTCATGGACTGTAACATCGTTAAATGTTTCAGAGGTTTTCTAAATCATTCGATAAACATCCAATAGCGATTCTTTCGGAAAGCAATGTGAGCAAAGAAGTAGCCAGAGCGTAGAGACAACTGCATAATGGGCATGTTCATAATGTTTCCTTTGCGTAGTAATACTAAGGAGGCTGGATCACAGCGTGTTTGATGCAATATCTATGTACTGAGCGTGGGTGAGGTGTGAAACGTATAAATGGTTTTAGAACAAAATTTAACAAACCTGTCAGAAGGCCTAGAAACAGATGAGAAAGTCAGCATAATAATAAAATCGTTCTTCAACAAGTAGGATATAAAACTGTGCATTAGATTCAATTCAGGATTTGGATCATTAGGGGTTCCTGTGAACACGGTATGATTCAGAGAAGACAGAATTGTTAACCATTAGCATGCGAAGGACGCTGTTTTAACAAATTAGTTTTAATGCTTATTCGGATAAGCAGTGTGCCTATAGTTCGGTGAATGAGGGCCTGATCACTGCAAGTTCTGTGCTTTCACGTGACAACAAATAAAAATCTGAAAAGAGACTGTCCCAAAGGGAACTGAACCCGTGGTAAATTAAATAGGTTCAGACGAGCTGTGTGTGTGTGGTGTGTATGTGTGTGTGCGTGTATGTGTGTGTCTGTGTGTGTGGTGTGTGTGTGTGTGGTGTGGTGTGGTGTGTGTGTGTGTGTGGTGTGTGCGTGTATGTGTGTGTCTGTGTCTGTGTGTGTGGTGTGTGTGTGTGTATGTGTGTGTGTGTGTGTCTGTGTGGTGTGTGTGCGTGTATGTGTGTCTGTGTGTATGTCTCTGTGTGTGTGTGGTGTGTGTGCGTGTATGTGTGTGTGTGTGCGTGCGTGCGTGCGTGTGTGTGTGTGTGTGTGTGTGTGTGTGTGTGGCGGATCGTGAATTCCAGCAAGCATGTTGTGGCCCACTACC
>Ga0131853_10028165_pt1 | contig 10066 bp, 5 predicted proteins | sample TergutLab28metaG_FD_92764 | JGI IMG/M metagenome (GOLD analysis project Ga0131853, IMG submission 92764) | Labiotermes labralis P1 segment gut microbial communities from Petit-Saut dam, French Guiana - Lab288 P1 (version 2) (version 2) | ecosystem: Host-associated > Arthropoda: Insects >... | reverse complement strand
GCCATAAAAAGTGTGTGTGAAAATAACAAATTAAAGTATAGGTTTCTTTTAACAGATAATATTGAAAATTTAAAAAGTGAGTTAGAAAAAATTAAATCAATGGATAATACAGTTCTTTATGCTGTAGGCGGAGATGGAACACTACAAACATTGGTTAATAACGTTGATTTATCAAATACTATTTTACAATATTTGCCTTATGGAACAGGAAATAATGCATACAATACTTTTTATCAACAAAAATTTGACTTAGAGCAAGATATTTTATCAGAAAATATTATAGAAGCTGATTTGGGAATTGCTAATGGTGAATACTTTACTGGTATGGTTGGTCTAGGAATTGATGGAAAGTCTGGAAATAATTTGGCAAAATTTAAAAAATTGGGAGTTCCAGGTAAAGCAAAATATTATTCTGCTATTTTATATACTATATTAACAGATGCTAATCCAATTAATGTAAAAATGCATTTTGACGGCAACACGCGAATTGAAAAAAGTTCAATGATTAGTATAACTAATGGTCCAACTATTGGAGGGAAAACACCAATAAATCCAAAAGCAAATGCTTTTGATGGAAAATTGAATGCATTGATTGCCGATGATTTAAGTAGATTGGATTTTCTTCGTTTGATGATGAAAGTTGATTCTGGAGCACATTTACAAGATCCTAGAGTTTCAACAATTGAATTTAAAAAAATGCTTATAACAAGTGAAGAAGAATTGTTATACCAACTTGATGGTGAGATTAGAAAAACACAGCAGATTGATATAAATGTTTGTCCTAAAATATTAAAAATGAAAGGGAAACGATAATTATTAATTTACTAAAATGTTTTTAAATTATGGTTAGTAACTTTTATCTAATTGGTATAGTTTTTTAAACAACTCTTATGAGTTGTTTTTACATAAATATTTTTTTCTAAAGGGTTTTATATACAAATTTTACTAACTGTTAACTATTTTACTTAAAATTACTAATTTTTAATTGACAAAACCCAATAAAAGTGTTAGTATACATAGAAATTTGAAAAAAAGGGAGATTTTTTTATGAAATCATTAAATATTGTTTCAGATACAGATGGGGTCATTACTAATAGAGATGCCTTTATTTACGGCCATGCAGTTCCATATTTTGTAAGAAAATTTGTGAATACATATGGATATTATCCCGAAAACAGATTTGATGTTGTAAAAGACATTGCTGCTTATGAACCTGAAGATATTTTTGGTTGTAGTAAAGAAGAAATAAGTGCTGAAATGAGAGATTTACTCATTCATTATTGTAAATATTGGTTACCAAGAAAATATGTTAGTGAGGCACATGTTGAATGGCAAACTAAAAATCATGGTGTATATAATGCTACAGCAAGAAAATATGTAAAACTTGATAGAGCTGATAGATTCAATATAAAAAAATTAATTTATCAATCCAAATCTAGACAAATGTTATTAGAATATTATAAAAATTATATAATTCCTTTTGATGATATAACATTTTGTTCAGAAGAAGAAAGAGTAAAAGATAAAGTAGAAGCATTTATAAAATATAAAGGCGATATTATGATTGAGGATCAGCCAGAAATAGCAACAAGCATAGCTTCGTTACCTAATTCTCAGATATTGTTAATGAATACATTTTCAAATCAAGATTGTGAAGCAAAAAACATAACAAGAATTTTTAATCATTATCAAGCAGCTGATTTTGTTCAAGCATATGCTGAAGAAAATGATCATAAAGTAGCTATAGTAAAAAAACATATTTTAAAAGAAAAATCTAATTATGCGTATAGGATTTATCATTAATAAAAAAATAAAAAGAAGGGGTGGTGGTATTTATGACGATTGATAATAATTTGCCAGAAAAATTAAACCAAAGCGAAGACATTAATGATGAAAAAATAACAAATAAAAAAGTACCATATATTTCTCAAAATAAAAAAAAGAATCTTTCAGATGAACAATTAAATGAATTTTACAATGAAATAAGAGAATTTTATCTTAATATACCATTTGATAACAGACAGGCTTATAAAGAAGAAGCTAATTATTTGAAATTATCTAGAATCTTAAGACTTTTACCGGAGTTTAAAAAAGCAACGGTACTAAACCAAGAAAGATTACCTAAAGGTAATGGATATATATTTGTATCTAATCATATTGGTCCTTACGATCAGTTTTATGCTCTTAAGGCATTAAGTGAAATACCACTTCATTTTTTAATAAAAGAAAAAGTGACAACTTGGCCAATAAGATATAATTTAATTTACAAACCTACTGGTGTTGTGGTAATAAATCCAGAGAGTATAAAAAGTTGGAAAGAAGCTAAGAAAAAGTTAATTCAGTATGTTTTACACGGTAGAAATATATATATTTATCCAGAAGGAACGAGAAGAGGCGAAGAGAACTTAGGAGACTTTGGTTGGGGTGTTGCAGAAATAGCATTAGAAACACAAACTAAAGTAGTTACATTGGCTACGAAAAATGTAGCAAGTATATTCTCAAAAAATCCAATAATAAATATTGGAAAATCAATGATAGCAGATAAAAGAGAAGATATTAGAATAATTACTAAAAAACTTCAAAGCCACGTAGAAGATGCTTATAATGAAATACTTGAATATGAAGGAAAACAAAAAATATTAACAAGGTAAATTAGGAACAAAATTAATTTTTTTTGTTTTTTTTGTTTATTTTAGTTGATTTATATATGTTATTTTGATAAACTTATTATAATGGTGAAAGAATGTGTGAAATAGTATGAGTAGTTTATATTTTCAAATGTTGAGTACAGTTTATATGATTTTGTTAACTATATATTTTTTGAGTAGACCAAGGATTAAAACAACAGAAACTAGAATTTTTGCACTTTTGATTGTAACAAATTTATTTGGTTTACTATTTGATATTGTAAGTACATATATGGCAATTTCTAACCCTACTTCTCCGTATTTAAATTTTATATGTAAATTATATTTAATATATCTCGTATTTTGGTTAATTGTATTTACTTTTTATGTGTTTGTGCTTTCAAGTCCTGATAATGACTTAAGGTTAAAAAGAATTAAACATATTTTGGCAACAATTTTTAGTATATCAGTAGTAATGATATTTTCTTTACGACTTTATAATAATACTGAATATGGGAATATATTTACATATGGACCAGGACCTAATTTTACATATGTAATAGCAGGATTATGTATATTAACATGGATTGTTTGTTTAGGTGTTAATATTAAGAATATAAAGAGCAAAAAATATATCCCAGTGTATATGTTTATTTCATTAATTATTGTTGCAACTTTAATTCAAAACACATATCCTGAAATGTTATTAGTAACATCAGTAGCTGTTTTTGTTACTTTCCTAATGTTCTTTACCATCGAAAACCCTGATATGAAGCTTATTAATGAACTAAATATAGCTAAAGATCAAGCGGATAAAGCAAATACTGCTAAAACTGATTTCTTATCTAATATGTCTCATGAAATAAGAACACCTTTAAATGCTATAGTTGGTTTTAGTCAAACTGCCTTAGAAACAGATGATCCAAAAGAAATAAAAGAAGATATAGAAAATATAATAATGGCTTCTAAAAATTTAATGGAATTAGTTAATAGTATTTTAGATATTTCTAAAATAGAGGCTAATCAACTGGAAATAATAGCTAGTGAATATCGTTTTAGTAAGTTGATTAAAGAACTTGTATCACTAACTAAGGGAAGGTTAATTGATAAATCATTAGATTTTAGAGTTCATATAGATGAATCTATCCCCCCGGTTTTATATGGAGATCATTCAAGATTAAAACAAGTGCTTCTAAATTTACTTACTAATGCTGTAAAGTACACTAAAGAAGGCTTCGTTGAATTTAAAGTAGATTCAATTATTAAAGGTGATATTTGTAGATTAATTTTTTCTATAGAAGATTCAGGAAGAGGAATAGAACAAAACAAAATAGATAGATTATTTGTAAAATTTGATAGACAAGATATTGAAAGAAATACTTCTATTGAAGGAACTGGTTTAGGTTTAGCTATAGCTAAGCAACTAACAGACTTAATGGGTGGTAAAATAATAGTTCAGAGTAAATATGGTGAAGGGTCTAAATTCACAGTATCAATTGATCAATTAATAGTTAATAAAAAAGAAGATGATTTAGAACACACTCTTCAAGTGAGTATTGATGAAATAATGGATGTTGCTTCTAAAAAGATATTAGTAGTAGATGATAATAAAGTAAATTTAAAAGTAGCAGCTAAATTATTAACTAATTATGGTATTAAACCTGTTGAAGTAATGAGTGCACAGGAATGTTTAGATTTAATTAATAATGGAGAAGAATTTGATTTAATATTAATGGATGATATGATGCCTGTAATGACTGGGGTACAGTGTTTCCATAAACTAAAGGAAAACCATAAATTTAATACTCCAACAGTTGCTCTAACAGCTAATGCTTTATCAGGAATGAGAGAAAAATATCTTGCCGATGGATTTGATGATTATCTTCCTAAGCCAATTGAAAGAGAAGAACTTAACAGAATAGTCAAAAAATTCTTGGACAAATAGTCAAATATATGATATATTAATAAAGAGGTAGATAATATGAGAGATGTAAATTTATTATTGAATAATGGGATAAATGTTCAGGAGAGTTTATCAATATTTGGAGATATTGAAACTTATAATGAATCATTAGAGACTTTTAATGAAGAAATTAAAGAAAAATTAGCTAGAATTAGTAGTTATAAAGAAGCTGGAGATATGTCTAATTATGCTATTCAAGTTCATTCTTTAAAAACTGATGCGAAATATTTTGGTTTTACTGTATTAGCTGAATTAGCTTATAAACATGAACTAGCTAGTAAAGAAAACAAAGTATATTTGGTATATGATAACTATGATGAATTAATTAAAGAAACTAATAGAATTGTTAATTTAGTTAAAGAATATTTAGGAGAAGAAGTTATAAACCAATCAATAGATTTTGTTTTAGATGAATTTCAAGATAAGACTATTTTAGTTGTTGATGATTCTAATGTTATTCAAAATTTAATTAAAAAAATATTTGATAATAAATTCCATGTTATATTAGCTAATGATGGTAAGGAAGCAATTGAAATTATAGAAACCGAAAGAAACATTCAAGGAATGCTACTGGATTTAAATATGCCTAATGTTGATGGTTTTGGAGTATTAGACTACTTTACAGCAAAAGGTTTATTTGAGAATATTCCAGTTGCTGTTGTTACTGGAGTAGATGATCAAAAGGATATAGATAGAGCCAATACATATTCAATTGTTGAGGTTTTAAAAAAGCCATTTAATGAACGTGATATTAAAAAAGTTGTTGAGAAAATAACGAATGTATAAAGAATTGATAAAATAATTATCAATTTTTTGATATCAAGTAGATGTAAAATATATGATTTTATATATACAAATTGGAGATAAATATGATATAATTTAATCAGAATAGGAGAAGTAAATGAAAAAGAAATTATTAAAATTAGGAATTGGAATACTAGGTATTACTATAATAGTAATCGGTATAATATTTATAGGACCTACTGATGTATCTGCGGAAGAGGTGCGTGATCCATGGGTTGAAGGTGGTGCTGTTACTATCCCAGAGTACGTGGAGTGTCCTTTCGAAGTTTGTTGGGACTTTGCATGGCGTTCAGTTGAAACAAACGATTCAGATGGAACAGCTTTTCAACAATTCTTGAGAACAGTAAATAACCATAGAACTGAGGTTGGTTTGGGTTCTAGGAGTGCTCAACAACAGGTGCAATTTATGAATAATGAGACTTTCAGAGAGAATCTAGGTACTTTTTGTTATCATTCAAACGTAATTTATTTCTTAGTAAGTGAAATAGATTATGACCGTGCGGCTGGTGTTTTTATAAGGGCAAGTCAATTTCGTAGAGGTATAGGTGGTACCACAAACACATTGGCATGGGCAACAAATCCTAGACATGCTCAAGCTTTTCATAGTGGTGTTGGACCTTTTAATATGTGGGAACTAGTTCAAGCATCAAATATGTGGAGATCTGGTAGGTCAGTAATATGGTGTTCAGCAGCAATGGCTATTGAACTACCACCAGAACCTTGTAGTCCGACAGTAGTAGATCCTGGCCCATTAGATTGTAGAAGTAATAATCGTGATCGTCAGTTAAGTTTTGTAGATACTACTGATTGGGATGATTGTATTATGGACTCACCAAATCATTTGGAAGAGGGTTTAGGTAATGCGAGATATTGTCCTGTATATTGTAGAGAAGAATTTCGAACGAATCTTTCTGGTATGAATGGCATTTCTCCTCTACCAGTTCAAGCAGGAGGTCATTTTACTTGGACTTCTCATAGAGTACAAGGGATGAGAACTTGTAGAACTAGAGGAGTTAATTGGAATCGATTCATATCAGATTTAAATAGAGCTAATAATACAGTCAAAAATCGTTTTGATGAATGGCAGCAAGCTATTGCTAATTTAGATGCACCATATCCATATACTACTACTCGGCGTCAAGTGAATTCTGCTAGAAGTGCTGTTAGGAACGCAGAAAGTAGCAGAGATGGAATCATAACAGGAATGAGAAATTGTTCTAACTGGGACTCCTATGAGAATCGTAATAAATTGTATAATCTTACTACAAATATTGATATACAGTATGAATCCCCTAGGGTTTATCCTTCTCTTCGGGCTACATATAGAACAAGAGAACAATTAGAGTCAAGTTCTTCATCTTCAATAAGAAGTAATACTGCACGTGTTTGTAGATCCCATAACCTTACTGTCAATTTTTGTTCATCGGGCAGTTGTCGTAACGAAAACCGCTCAGTTCTAAATTGTACATATAATGAAAACATGGTTGAAATGGAACGTAATATAACTCTTACATATAATTTAAGAGATGACTTCTATAGATTCGTTAACAAAGAAACTGCAATGGCCTACTTAAGAGAATCTGCTGTCCCAGACAATGAGAATGTTATTGATATAGGTCGCCCTAATTTTCCAATTCCATTTGGTTCCGCACCTGGGTGGTATGGAGACTTTTATGGACGAGGAAAATTAAATTTGTATATTAGTAGAACTGGTAGACAACGAGTAGATGAAAGATTAGGACTTATTATTGACCGTCAATATATTTGTGCATATGAAGTTGAAAGAGGACCGTTTTGTCCCCCTGAAAAATGTCCTCCTCCTAATGATAATGAGAGAGGTATAGTATACAGAATAATTGACTTAAACAATCCGTTTCCTGATATGACAGGAGTTGGTAGAAGACCAGGAGATAATTGGTGTCATCCAAGAAGTGATGTTTGTACCCATAATGAAGTAGAAGGCAATGTTATTGTTAATAATGTAATTTTTAACAACCGTAATGTACAAACAGATGAAGTATTTAATCAAGAACCAATGTTTCGCTTTGTTTTAACTCCTAGTATAATAAGAGAAATAAGAAGAGAAAATAGACAAACAAATTATGCTGTACATACTTGGTCTGCTTTTGGTAAAACTTTTCCATTTGTATGTGATAGATATGTTACAGATAATAGAAGGATGATTGAACCTGGTGGGACTAGATGTACAAGTGGTTATGTAACAGAATTAATTCACAGAATGCATACCAGAGGTCATTATGATACTGGAGTTTGTGGACTGTGGTCACCAGAGAACAGAAGAGATGTCTTTGATACTTGTCGTTTTGAAAATTAAAATATAAACAAAAAAATAGCTTGAATATAAATTTCAAACTATTTTTTCTTTTTCATTAATTAATCAAGTAGATATAAAATATATGAGATAATATATACAATTTTAAGTAAATATGATATAATTTAATCAGAATAGGAGAAATAAATAAATGAAAAAGAAATTATTAAAATTAGGAATTGGAATATTAGGTATTACTATAATAGTAATTGGTATAATATTTATAGGACCTACTGATTCAATTAGAGCTAGTGGTTTTAATTTTAATGGAGGTGCAGGAGCTACAGCTGCAACCGGTGGTAATGGTTGTTCTACTACCACTAATACCTGGTGTCGATTTGGTATGAATGGAGGACTAGGTGTAAGAGCTTCTTTTGTATATTGTCAAGGAAATGGAAATTGTAGATTAGCAAATAGTGGCTCTGGTGAAGCTTCTCGTCCAGTAATAGATATTTGGCACAGAGATATAAGGACAATATCTAGTAGTTTCTATAGTGGTGCCCCTGTCAGTATAGCAGTAAGATTCGTATCAGGATGGCATAATATGGTACCTGTTTATGTAATTGGTGGAGGCCTTCCGAGTTTAACAGTAGCAGGGCCCCCATATTTTCGCGATGTTAATATATGGAGTAATGCCGATGTTAATACACTATTGGGACAAATGGGCGTCAATGTACAAGCATTAGGAATTGAAGACGAAGATATCCATAAACCATCACTCCATCCAGATTGTATATCAGGTGGGGGGAATTGTCATGGATATAGAATTTTTGTTGAACCAATATTTCTTATTGGAACAAGAACCGGTGGAGTTTATCGGTTTATGACATTAACACCAACAGAAGGAGCCAGACTTGGTTTTGCAGATGGAGGAATGTTTACAAATAGTGCTTTAAGTATGCATACTGTTAGACCAGATGTTGGAACTGCAACCGGAGCAGGAGGGAGTGCAGCAGATCTAATGTCCAACGTTGGTGTAGCTTTAAATATAATAGATCCTTGGGGTGATGAACTTACACCCGATTACCCACCACCACCCGAAGAACCACCAGACCCTTGTGATCCAATCGTAGTAGATCCTGGTCAATTAGATTGTCATTCCAATAATCGTCAATTAAGATATCAAGACCCTACTGATTGGGATGCTTGTGTTATTGGACAACCGGAGTATCGTGATGATAATTTAGGAAATAGATTTTGCCCTGTATATTGCAGAGAAGAATTTCAAACAAATTTTGCTGGTAATCGTGATGTTAATCCCCGACCAGTAAGAGCAGGAGGCCATTTTACTTGGGCTCGGCATAGAATGTCGGGAATGAGAGAATGTAGAATGGTTGATAGATTTGATCTTTTCTTAAGTTCACTAAGCACAGCTAATGCTGCTGTGAGGACTGCTTTTTCTAATACTTTGACTGCTTCCCCAGAAGAATATGATGCAGCTAGAGCTGCGTATCGAAGCGCAATTAGAAGTAGAGATGGATTATTTACGATGATAGACAACTGTGCAGCCCCTAGACGTAGAGAACTATTTTATTGCCTTGAGCCAGATCTTTATATACACTATATATCACCAGCAGGTGGAACATATAGCGCAATAGAACCATTAATACGAAGTGTTCCACCTGGAGAAGGAGAAGTAATTTCTAATCTTAATACTGCTTGTCCCCGCCAAAACGTTAATCAAGCTGTATGTTCAGGTAGCAGTTGTACTAATCAACGTCGTGAAGTCCAAAGATGTACAGGTGTTGAAATGAGTAGTAGAATAAATCTTACGTTTAATTTAAGAGAGGACTTTTATAGATTTGTTAACAAAGAAACTGCAAAGTCCTACTTAAGAGAAACTGAGATTCCAAACAATGTGAACGTTATTGATATTGGTTATCCTAATTTTCCAATTCCATTTAATTCTGAAATTGGAAACTATGGAGATCGTCATGGACGAGGAAGATTAAATTTATATCTTGGAGCAACATGTCGAACACGATTAGATGAGATATTAGGAATTAATAATAATCCTCGTGAATATCGTTGTGAATATAGCGTTGAAAAAGGACCATTTTGTCCTATTGAAGAATGTCCTCCTCCTCCTAATGCTGGAGGAAGTAGCGGTGGTGGCGGTAGCGATAGAGGTGTAGATGTTATATACAGAGTAATTGACTTAAACAATCCGTTTCCTGATATAACAGGAGCTGGTAGAAGACCAGGAGATAACTGGGCTGAAAGTATTGCACCAATTACTAATAACCGTAATGTACAAACAGATGAAGTATTTAATCTCGAACCAATGTTCCGCTTTGTTTTAACTCCTAGGACAATAAGAGAAATAAGAAGAGAGAACAG
>Ga0131853_10028163_pt1 | contig 10066 bp, 4 predicted proteins | sample TergutLab28metaG_FD_92764 | JGI IMG/M metagenome (GOLD analysis project Ga0131853, IMG submission 92764) | Labiotermes labralis P1 segment gut microbial communities from Petit-Saut dam, French Guiana - Lab288 P1 (version 2) (version 2) | ecosystem: Host-associated > Arthropoda: Insects >... | reverse complement strand
TTATCCCGTCTATACTCGGTCACCAGAGCCTCGTCTGTGTTAACAGGGTCCGCCACTCGAAGGTGAGGTTGGTGCTTGGGAAGAAGAGGTTATGTTAGCTCTCATGGAGCGTCGCATCACTTCCCCTTAGACCCCAAGTTCATACATTAAACTAACATAAGTATTAGTAATTAATTATGGCATAATCATAAAGAGTACGCTTATGTGTACGGTGTGGCATGTTGACAAATATAAAATTACATTTAAATTAGTTATCAGTCACTGGACTAATGAAATCTTGCAGCATGTTTTAGTTTCCTCAGGCCAACGTCTGGGTCTGAGTTTTTTCGACACATTCACGAATATTTTTCTCCTCAGAATATTTTCACTATAAAATATTTATTCGTGAAAATTGCTTAGAAAACTAAAATGACAAATTCCACGAGAACCTCTCGCAGCCCGATATAATTGATGCCAGGGCCCGGTACCGGGCCGCGGCCCGGCGGTTCAGAAACGCTGATTTAGACAAAGCTTTTCTCAGGGTTCACCAGTTGAGGTTCCTGAAGACGGAAGCAGAGCCGGCTTCCGAAACGTCGTGCTATATTAAAAATTATGCAATGGACAGAGTCCCCAAAAAGAATATGTTGTTGAGTCTAAACAAGGCATTTAGATGCAGTGGAGTAGACTAAACATGTCTGCCGTTGCTGAATGAACACGGATGGAATTTATTCTCACTAATTGACCCAATTCTATAACGAGCCGCTTGGTGAGGGAAATATGAGTGCAGTGCGCGGAAATTCGTCATAAAAGTTTCATCTCATTCTAAACCTTCCCGCTCACTGACGAAGCTCTACTAACGTTTCCTGCGAAGGAAGTAATTTGCTCTGCCTTCCGTAAGCGAAACCAGTTTCGGCCGGCCATGGGAGGCATGCAGGTCTAGCGGCGGTAACAGGGCTGGCCCGAAACATGCCGGCGACCCGGGCAGGCCATTAATTTGGAGCCTTTTCAAACCGATATTCCGTAAACTTTTTTGGCCTAGAATGGGCTGGCGAACATTTTTGAGGACGCGTGTCCAAATTGTTGATAATTTTCCGAGAAATTATTTCGCGCGTGGAAAACCTTAGTTCACCTGCGCCACATTTCCGATTATTCCACTAACGTCTGAACTGTCTGTGTGGCCCGCCCTTTACACCGGCCCTGGTCGGTAAGTGGGTTAAAGCTTACCCTGTGCTCGCGTTGAAGGCACATGGCGGAGTGGAGGCATAGCCACACGCATTCTAAACCTCGACGGTGGATGGAGGTGAGTGGTCAGCTTCACGTCCCCTTCGCTATATCCCCGATGAAAAAGCCCCATACCCACTTAAAAAGCAACTACCTGTAGAAGAATCTGTTGCCCCTGCCGGGAATTGAACCCCGATTTCCCGGCTGTTAAACCCATAGTTTGGTTTCTACGTTACCCACGGCGGTTTTAGTTATGTTTCTTCATTTTGTATGTGGATCGGGATAGCTCAGTCGCTATAGCGACTCGCTACGGGCTAGACGGTCCGGGAATCGAATCCCGATGGGGTTAAATTTTCGCACCCGTTCAGAGCGGCCCGGGGGCCTACTCGGCATCCTCTACAATGGTCATTCCCGGGGGTAAATCTACCGGGCCATGGCGTTAACCACCCCACCCATCTAGCGCCGGGGTTAAAGCAAGAGTAGGGCTCAACGTCTACGCCCCCTCTGTGCGTTCATTGCAGTTTGTAGAGTGAAGTTGTATTCATTTTGGAGTTTATTTTACGATTCTGTTAGTATCTCAACGTCCCCGGATGATGAATTGGAAAAGATATGGAAGGAAGCTGTCGTGGCCTCATTGAGGTACTGTGCAGGCATGTGACTGGGGGAACTGAGACTAACCACACGAACTTCTGTCAGAGTACCTGGTGATGCGATCTAGACTCGAACCAGGCACTTCCCAAACACAACTTAGTAACGTCGCTTGAACCGGCTTGCCTGGTCGTTGAGTATCAACATTACAGTTTGAGAACTGTGCCCTTCTGGGTTATTACGCAGCTAGTAGTGGTAATTTCTTACCGACACTTCGGGACAACCTATTCTTGACCCTAGAAGATGGGACCGATGGTGTGTTCCGAAACGTCGGTAAGAAATTGCCTCTACTCGTTGCGTAATATCCCAGAAGAGCGCAGCTCTCATCTACTTCGAGGCGGTTGCCTGAAATCACGCAACATTGCACTTTCCTTGGATGCGACGTCTTGTAGTTCGCGAGTTACGTACCGACGTTTCGGACGAACCTGCTGCCTTTATCTTCAAGTTAAAAACTGCTGTAATTAAAATAGCCCCTCAACCTTGTTTATGCAGGCTAATACGTATTTGTTAGGGCCGGCTTCGTCCCGCACGCCTTAAGTCATGAACCCGTGGCGTAATACCCTGGAGGGTGAATCTTTTCTCTTTTCTGTTGGGGCGTCAGCTGTTTTACCGAAGCCTCAGCGAGAGAAATAACATTTTAATGCTGATGAAAACTAATATCGAGCCTGCTGACAGTTGGTCATACAGATGCAGCGTGGCGCACCGCACACGGCGTGCAAACCTTACAACAAATTACGGTGTGAACCTGAGCAAAATATGTTACAGACGTTTTGGCATGTCCAAGGCAAAGAAACTGTCCATGCCTTATTACGTTAAACGTCGTGGAGGGGTGTGGCGATGTCGAAGTACAGTTCTAGACGTCCGTAACTTAGGTACTGGATGGAGGTTGTTTGGTTAACAATGCGGCCGCTCTACCTCCGGGCCAAGAGCCTGCGGTACACATAGGTTAAGAGGCTGGGCGGGCTGGAGAGCTGCCCTGCTTGTTGCTTGGCGTTCGTTCACCGGTTGTACACACTGGCTGCTGCATGGAATTGGGATGGTAGGGAAAAGCGTAGGTTGAGCGTGGAGGTTACCGCCTCATGGAGTGTGGCACTACTTGTAGTCTGGTATCGACGCTTCGAAGGATCCTGCTGTCGCCTTCTTCAGAGTAATTATGGTGCGTTATTTGTAGCCATCGAATTTAAGAACGTCAGATCTCGCGCAGATTGTGTTTGAGAACAAGATTCTACCTGTTTTATGAGGGGCAGGCAACCGAAGCGCGGTCCCCAGGTTGTGATGACGGAAGTTGTTTTCCTGCGTAGGCAGGCAGCTGCTGCGCTTGAGGGAGCAGCAGATGTGCTGAAGACGCCAGGTGCGACTAGTGACAGGACCGTACGAGTGTGGGTCCAGCGGTAACGGGACATACTTGGCGACCTCGATATTTTGTTCAGCGGCCTGTCTCTGTGCATCTGTCTGGATATCGAAGGAATGAACTGTCAAGAGTGCGAGATTTCAGGCTTCTGCGGCGGTGTATTTGATGTCTCCGCTCGTCTGGGGTGTTAGGCTGCGTAGGTTAGTACCGACGTTTCGGGACGTCGGTCCCATCTTCAAGCGTCGAACAGTCCAAGACCGCAAGACTGCTTGAGCGTGCTAATCTACGCTGCATAACATCAAAGAAGAGCGAAGGCCTGAACTGTCAAGACTGTTATCGCTCTTCATGGACTGTTTGGCCCTGAAGATGGAGGACCTACGCTGCTCCGAAATGTCGACAGCTGGTTCCCTGTCGAAACGGGGTAACATTCCAGAAGACGGGAATCATCAGCAGCACCGCTGTTAGAACGTCGAATCTCGTCAGAATAATACCGTTTCCTGGATGGGATGCAGTGTATTCTGGTAGCAATTTGCCAGCTATTGTGGGCAGGTAGTGCAAACCTTAGCCCCCGTGAAAAGCCGAGATCTGCAATACAAATATGTTTTATCGTTTTCACGGTGTATTTTTTTTTTATTCTTATTACTTGTTTTCACACTTTGTTGACTTTTATTCGTTTTAACAAAAGTGACCCACTGTTAGACTGCGTTTGAAATGTGATGGCACACGCGCAGAAACCATATTTCGTCTTTCGGCGAAACGGGCGAGTCCATTTAAATCGGCGGGGACGTCAGTTCAGTCGACTACTGGCAGCCGAGGTGTGCGCATCAGCGGTAGTAATGCTGGATACACCATGTTTCGAGGTAGTGTGAAGAGTACAGCATACCCACTCCATTCGCCAGTTTCCCCTTCACTACCCCTCCCGTGCGTCACCGTGTGCCATCCCATTTCAGCTGGACTCTACTACAGCAGTTTTGAAGTGCGAAGTTACTTGACGATTTCGTCCGATGTCGAAACGTGTAGCAAATGTGCGTTATAAATAATGTATTCGCTGTCTTTGAAACATGTAATAGTATTTTAGGTATACAGCATGTCGCTAATTGAAGCCCCAATAATGGCTTTGTAATTCGAACTAGTGACATATTTTTGGGTTCTGAGTCATCATACGTTGCAAGGATTTTCGAATGCGGTCTGTGTTTCAGACTGCCGTTCCAAGTTAATGAGTTAACACGATGAAAAGACATTCGTAAATCAAGGTGTCTAATGAGCTGATAAATCGCTTATTGCTACAAGTGCTGTGAGTCACACGGCACCCCGTGACAGGGGCTGGTTCTGACTAATGCGGTGAGTAAGACAACCCCCCTTCCGTATCACCGAACCCTCACATAGCTCATACACGTCTGATAACTTCGTGCTACAGGGTAAAATTAGCTGAGCTGGTCAAGAAATTCACTGCCCTCTAATTTCACCCTAGAACAGTCCACGAAGGCCCATAGGGGGAGTAGAGGTATGGCTCTTCTCTTTCTTTAACCTCGGCGCTAGATGGGGGACGGGTGGTCAACGCCACGCCCCGGCCGCTTCCACCCGGGAAAGACCCGGTACCCTTTGTATAGGAGGCTGGGTAGGCCTCGGGGACGGTCTGGACCGGTGGGAAAAATCTCGCCTCCACCGGGATTCGATCCCCGGACCGTCCAGCCCGTAGCTTGTCGCTATACCGACTGAGCTATCCCGGCCCAAATTCCACAGCCTTATACAAAACCACAACCAAAATATTCATTACCCGTATTCACCAGTGCCCGACAGCGAACCCTTTCGTGCCTCTTTTCCCGTTCTTGTCTGTTTTCCTTTCAAACAGTGGACTAAGTTACGTCTTTATTCCTTAGTTGGCACAGTTTGGAACACAAAGGTACGACCTATTTTCACATACGTACGTGAAAACTCCGTCTTGCCGTGGAAAAGGCCGTAAGAAAGACGTAACACAAACAGCCGATCATAACCGTCTCTTTTACATGCAGGATGATCCGTTTAGGTATGAATAAAAGTAGAAAGGTGTGCAAACAAAGCTGGCTTGTTGAATAAAAGGCAGGACTTTGTTATGCGATGCTCACAGCACACGTGCGTTTTGCCGGTACACGTGGGACGTCTGATCTGTGTGTTCCTGAGAGAATAAGTGGTGGGATCGTGGTAAATCCACTGCTCGACCTCCATATTCACCCGACGTAGAGATTTCTTTGTGTGATGTTCCCTGAAGAATATCGTGCATGATCAGTGCCTCATTGACATTGATAAGCTGAGGGCAGAAATCGCCGGTTTACACGCAAATCACACCCCAGAGATGCTGAAAGACGCGTGGCTGGATCCCTGATGTGTGTTCTATGGCCGCGAGACGTCTCACTTTGAGGGATAAATTTAGGGGCTGCTCGTCCGTTAGGGCAGCAGGGCTGCAGCCTCCCAGATATTTTAGAAAACTTAAAAAATTTCTGAACAAAACCTTACGGTAGGAGATACGTACATTCTTTAAAAAGTCTGAATTAAATCATTTTAAATGTAAATTCTCGCCATGGACTCTCAGCCCTGAGGAAAACGAGCGGGCTGTGTCCAGCCCAGACGTTGCGCGGTGGGTCAGAACAGCTAGACCGAGTGGTGGGAAGACAGCGGCAGGATTTAAAGGAGAACTTCATATCTGTTAAGGCAGAAATTTTTATCGCCATTTTTACCTAGCTGTTTTCAGAGCCATATTTGTGAATGTTCTAATTTTAGTAGTTGCAGTTTCAAGACAAACACGAACAAGAACAGTGTGATGTATTTACAGGGCATAATTTTTTTTTTCGCGATTAACTCTCGCCGAGAAGACGGCTTAAGGATTTAGGTCGTGCGACACCTGATTTATGTATTTCTCAGTAATCGTGATGCTGAATACAAACGTATGTGAGAAAATTTAACCCCACTATATGCGCTTAACGTAATTAGGTGAGTGGCTTTCCTGAAAGAAGCGCTCTATGAGGCCGTGTCTTTAGTCATATAACAACTCTATCCCCAGTCCCACGCGCCACCACTGGATAAATTACACACCTATTCAGGGCCTAAACTTTAGGTTATGTCTGCCATAAAATGAGCTGTAAGACTTACCACGTCGTGTGTTACGTTGTGGTGTCCACAACAAAACAGATAACCCTGTGTAATGTATTAGAGGGCTGAAGTTACTTTGAGATTCAAGTATCTGACGTCCAGAAATCTGGACTTGACACGTGCTAAGGGTAGGAAATACTCTTACTCACCACCCTCTCCCCGCGATTGTGGGTTTATTACGTGATTCACAAGGTAGGGTGGCGAATTGTCAGCAGCACTTGTATCATGGTCACGGTGATTCACGTATGGCGGTCCGCGGATCATGAGTAGTAAGGGGTGCACTACTATCATGTCTCATGCGGCACCTATACCGGTAATTATGTCTGTTTCACAGATCTGACTCACTGATTCGTGAGCAGTGAAAATCCAAATATAATTTACTCTCATCGTCTGACATGGGCTGTTGTCTTGAGCCTAGTCAATACATTTAAAATTCTCAGACCATAGTGTAGGTGTTGTCTTAACAGGTGATAGTTACAGTCGCCCCTCGCTTTCCGCGGGGGTTAGATTCCAAGACCCCCCGCGAAAAGCGAGAATCCACGATAATTGAACGCTTCCTCCCGAAATATTGTTTTAATATTTTTAGTGTTTTTTCTTCTATATGCAGAACATTGTAATGGAACCTGCTCCCCTCCCACCGTTCAGCCCCTTGAACATCATGCGGTATTTCTCGAAGACCTGTCCGAGTTGTCGAACAGTTTTGATACTCTTAGCCATTGAAGGTGGGCCGCAACAGCTCGGTATAGCGACTCGCTACGGGCTGGACGGTACGGGGATCGAATCCCGGTGGGGGCGAGATTTTCCGCGCCCGTCCAGACCGGCCCTGCGGCCCGCCCAGCCTCCTATACAATGGGTACCGGGTCTTTCCCGGGGATAAGGCGGCCGGGGCGTGGCGTTGACCACCCACCTACCTCCATCTAGCGCCGAGGTTAAGGAAAGAGTAGAGCTCTACCTCTGCTTCCCCACTGGGCCGTCGTGTCCTGTTACGAGGTGAACTTTACTTTACTTATCCATTGAAGGGTTCAGGGGATCTGTTTGCGCTCTTGGGGGCCACCCCGCAAAGTACGAAGCCGCGAAAAGCGAGGTATAAGTGTGCTCGTCTGGTGGAGATATTCCCGGCATTTTATGGAACCCAGCAGTTCACCAGTGGTCTGTGCCCTTAGCCAGTTCAGTCCAGCTCCGACTCCTATCACATTTCTGTTGTAATATTATCCTGCCGCCTACGCCTGCTTCTTCCAAATGAATTATTTGAGGATTTATGACCAAAATGTGTATGCATTTCTCATCTCTGGCTACTTGCCCCGTCCATCTCATAATGCAGTTCTGCCCATCTTGCTGCTTCCTGTCTCTTAGTTCCCCCTTTCTTTTCAGCGCCATGTTTGACATTCAGCCTGATTCTTTCCCCAGCGTGGTCGGCATTTCCTCTTTCTTGTTGCTGTGTGCTGGACCTCCGACCTTACGACTTTGCTTCTTATTCTTATGCTTCATTATTTTGCTACTTGGCGTATGACGTCAGTGCTAAGTGATAAACTTCTGACAGTGTGTCGATGTGGTGAAGCTGCTCGTGTGCACTTCTTGCATAACGTTTGCCGATTAATTTAACGACTTGTATTTTAATTTACTGTCATATAAAAGGTAAAAGTTCACCCTAGAACAGGCTGCGAAGGCCCGGAGGTGGAGTAGTGATATAACTGTACTCTTTCTTTAACCTCGGCTCTAGATAGGGTGGGTGGTCAGCGCCAGGCCCCAGCCGCTTTAACTTAGGGAAAGACCCGGTACCCATTGTATAGGAGGCTGGGTGGGCCCCAGGGCCGGTCTTAAAGGGTGCGAAAAATCCCGCCCCCCACCGGGATTCGATCCCTGGACCATCCAGCCCGTAGGAAGTCGCTATACCGACTACGCTATCCCGACCAACTTACTGGCATATAGCTTGTTCAAATTTCTGGTGGAAATTGTGCAAAACATGGTCAGCAATACCTAACTTCAAAATAACTACATGTATACAGCGATTTTATATATATATATATATATATATATAATCGTTCTTTCAATATATTTTGCATTGTATTTATCAGTAAGTTCGCTTATATAGGAAGGGAAACCTGGAGGTTGCAGATAAATTTGCTGTTAATCTGTCAGTGGTTGTTAGTTTTGGCCGGCGTTCGAGCGGAAGACTAAGGAGCGATCAAGCCTACTGCGACAGCGTTAGGCTGATCATCTTGCCCTCGCCACCTTGCTTACTGAACAGGCTGGGTTCTTCATCGGCCCAAAACTAACAAACTATTAAACAGGGTGCATTATAGTCACGAACTTTAAACATTAATGGCATCGCTCTGCATGTTACCTTACCTGTCCGTTTATCAGTAACAGAAAAAAAAGGGATTGTATGCGCAGTTAGGCCACGGGCTGGACGACCTAGGAATCGTTGTTCGATTCCCAGCAAGGGAAGGAGATATTCCTATTCTCCAAAGAATCCAGCCCGGCTTTGGGGCCTACCGAGCCTCCTGTTCAGTGGGTACTTGGAGATATGTCTCTGGGACTCAAGTGCTGGGGCGTGAAGCTGACTGTGCATCTCAGTCAAGTGACGATGTTAAGCATGCGTGGAGCTATACCGCCACCCACCCATATTCCTCTAGGAAAGAAAATGCATTCACTATGTTTCCAACAACTACACTTTCTTGTTTGAAAATCAGTGTACTGCGCACTTTGCATATTTTAATATCGGTAATAAACCCGGTCTTTAATGCAACTGTAGTTTCTTGTTTGTTGAAAGTAATTTCTTGAAATCATTTCTGTGTATGTCGCATTAGGCTGCATATACGCCACGAAAAGCGGTATGACAGTAATGAGCTTGAGAGGGCGAGGAAGGAAGCAGTCATTGCCCAACTTGGGGTACGTTCCCTACATTGATCTGGAAGGCCGAGAGTTGTAGCCAGACCTTCAGAGTACGTAGAAGTACTAACCACTAGAATGCTCTTGGTAGAGGACATCCCATTTTGTTTAAAGTATAATATTAAAATGAAATAAAATATGTACTCCGTCTGTCACAACTAGTTGTAGTTGTGGCAGACGGAGTACATATTTTATTTCATTTTAATATTGCACTAGAGTGCTGCCAGGTGAACGAGACGGAGACTTTGCTGGACGCACAGGAGAGATCAGAGATACGTACAAAGTTATGGTCGGAAAATGAAGAGACCATGCCACTTGAAAAACCTAGTGGTAGACAGTGGGATAGTATTAAAATGGATGCTGAAGTAGTAGAGGGTGAGGGTGTGACTAGATTCATTTGGTGTATGATACAATCAAATGGTGGGCTGTTGTGAATACGGTGATGAACCTCCATGTCTCGTTTATCTTGTCATGAAAGACTGATGCATTGCGTTGGTTGTGTCTTTAGAGAGAGCACATGAGAACGCGACCACGTCTTGAGTGGGAAGTAGGAAGGAAGAACAGTTGGCAGGCAGGCAGGCAGGCAGGCATCAGACTTCACCCCACAAATCTGGGTATAGGGTGTCACAAAGTTATCCCTCATAGTAACACACAACACGCACATATATACATGTATATATATATATATATACACATACATACACACACACACACACACACACAATTTTAGTAATTAACCAACTTAATGCACAAATTCTTGTTTTGTATTAAGTTTATTATATGCATCTACATGTTTCGAGCACTATGCGCTCATTATCAGGAGGTCAAAATTGTATTATACAGCATCTG
>Ga0131853_10028162_pt1 | contig 10066 bp, 10 predicted proteins | sample TergutLab28metaG_FD_92764 | JGI IMG/M metagenome (GOLD analysis project Ga0131853, IMG submission 92764) | Labiotermes labralis P1 segment gut microbial communities from Petit-Saut dam, French Guiana - Lab288 P1 (version 2) (version 2) | ecosystem: Host-associated > Arthropoda: Insects >... | reverse complement strand
TGTGACGATTTACCTTACCACACACATGAAACGTCGCCTCATCACTGAAAACCAGCTTCTCAGCAAACCCGTCTTCCCGTAGCCGCTGTTGGAAATCCAAGCAGAAGCGTAAAGGAAGATTGTTATCCTGGGGATTCAGCGCCTGCAAAAGCTACACCCGGTATACTTTTACGCGAAGACGTTTGCGCAGAATGCGCCAAACACTTGACTGAGACATCTGCAATTCCCGGCTCGCGCGAGTTGTTGACTTCTGAGGGCTCCTCACGTCACGACTACCCCCTAGCGGTGGAACCTGCAAGTACGCCAAGGCCCCTAGTACAAAAAAAACTTGGAGAGATTCTCTACCTATTGATATGCTCCTTTCTGCCGTGTCCGTCTTGGTTGTTGCGCAGTCGAGTTCGGAAATCCCGGAGGGACTTATGAATAACCCTGTATAACCCTATATACGTAAGGCGTTAATAAAACTGGCTGTGTTTAAATGGATACTGAAGTGTATTCAGTTACACTTACCCCACACATGGGCCTACACCTAAGCGACCAGCTGGCAGCATTTGACGGAACAGCAATCAAACGTGTCATGTGATACATTTATGAGTCAAAAACCCAAATATTCTGAACACTACACGCCATACCATGAACTTAAGAGCCAAAGGTTATAGATAAAGAGTTTCGTATGATAAGAACATACGAAAAAAATTGGATAAAATTATATACATGAGATGAACATCAAAATTAATTGGATGATTTTGTGAAAATTTCTATCCATATTTTTCACATCTATTGTCCGATGTAGGTGAAATTTGCTGCAACCGTCTGCACACAATGCTGTTGGCAACTGTGAGTTCCGAGGAAATCGGGAAAGGAAAGACCGTACTTTTCGTATCGGAGTAGACGGAACTACAATTCCGCGTGTTCCACGAAACCGTACGGCATTATGAGAGTAAAGACAGCCTTGGCAAAGTCTGTGCACTACATCGCAGAGTTATACATTTTAAATCCTGTTGCTACGTAACTCCAACCTTCGGCTTTCTTCATATATTCATGAATTTAATGTCAAAGCACTAGATGTCCTATTTTTTCTTCTAGTTTTCTGAGATATGTAATGTTGTACGTTCCTCGAGAACCAGAACCCAACTACATTTCTGTTGATTTATCTTCACCCCCCCCCCCCCCCCAGTGCCACCCTCTGCAGCGTACATCCCGCCAACTTCTCTATTTTGTGTCTCTCCAGGAAATGAAATAAGATAAGAGAAATCACTTCCATATTATCCGGAGTCCTCCTTATAACGAATTAGAGGCTTCCAGCTCCAGGCTGATAACGATAGCAAGTCCCGGGTATTAGGGAATCACGTGATCCCTTATCCTTTCGAGACGACTGTAGAATTTTTGATACCCGTGCCTCTTGCTCATTGTAATGTAGTGAAATTTTAAGAACAACTTTACGTAGAAGATTTCGAAAATACTCGTCAAAATCAAGCTGGATGAATGACGTGAGAGTTCATACGCTTTGGAATTCAACACTTACATCGTACTGCAGGCATTTTGTTTTAAATGTAAGTGTTGTGAAGTAACTGAAATGTGGCGTATTTGCCGATGGCTAGGTACTTGGAAAACTGTACACCTAGACCGCGGTCAAAACAAACAAACAAACAAAGAGTATGGCATGTTTTCTGCAAGAGTAGTTATTGTTTCACTGGGAAACAAAACTAAAGTGAAGAAGATGCGCAGAAAACAAAACAAGCATGGTACAAAAATTTATGGTGCAGAGCAGCACCAGGGATCACTCGCAGCGGTAATGGGACAGGACTGCTGAGTGCGTCACTACTTACGAAGGAACAGAGGGAATCTAACAGCCATGACACCCGACACCCTGCTAGTAGGCTACACCTTCGTATCGCACCTCCAAGGTAGGAAAGTTTACTTTGGATTGACCAAGGTCTGTGATAGTTCTGGTTAGTAATGTCTGGACTTAGGGAATTGTCAGACTAGGGCAATAGGCAACCTCACTCTTTCTCTAACTACTTTTTTTGCAGTATATATCCTTTTTTTTATTTACTTATGTAGGGTTGCTTCTTTCACTGAACCCCCTGCCATGAGCCTAGTAAGAAGGGTAGTTCTACGAACTTATCTCTCGCAACCCCTGTAATGTTCGTTATTACACATACGATAGATGGTGGCGCCCTACCAGATCAGGTCTCCGGACTCTGAGTTCGAGAGCCTGATTCTTCCTCGATAGTGGCTCAAGGTCTGACGTTTCAGGACTAGCCCAAAGTACTGTACTTGCGTTACAGTACGCATGTGTCTGCCATAACTCGGAACTACTCGCAATAACGTAATTATGCAGCTCCACACGTGAAATATTCAAAGCTACAATTGGAGCAGCCTGTCTCCCATATTACAGATTAGGAGAACAGAAATAAAAGGCCATCTTGGTCCAACCTGAAGATGGAAGCAACAGGTCCCTCCGAAACGTTGTCAAGTCTCTACCGTACTACACGGTATCACATCCTAGAAGACTAACATCCATACGGTCCAAGTTTGTGACGTGTCTGCGTCTGTTACTGTGGGCTGCTTCACAAGTTGTTGTCTTGCGGCCAGTTATCTCGCGTTGCAGTTCCATGTCCCTAATTCGTGGGCGTTCCCATCATCACGATGGTGGTGGCTGAATGATACTGACAACCTGACTGCTGCGCGGCTAGTGGTTAGGTACGACAGAAATTGTGATGGTACTTTTGTCAGGAATTCTCTGCATCATCCGGCAGATTTACGTGGCAAACACCCTATTCGAATTTGGAAATACGTATTTATTGATAAGTTTCTCGCTGTTGGTATATTGCCTTCCCCAAGGAATTCATGATTAATCAGACATGTGCCCGTCACGTGACTTCTGCCATTACATTCCCGCGCTATCCCACCGCATCCTTCATAATAATCCTTCTTCCACGGCGTTTACCTCACAGAGGACACATCCAGTAACCCGTCACAAAAATGGCTTCTATAATATTAATGCTGTATCACACAATGTATTTTATCGGTCGTTTCTTTATTCTAGAGCAAAACAAGTGTTGCTATCAAATGTTAGAATGCTTATATCTTGTTATGTTATGTTGTATGTATTATGTGCTCAGCTGTTTCCTCTGCTTCGGCGTGTACATCATGAAGAATGTCCCCAGTACCCGTGGCAACCATGCCCGATATGCGACTCTTTCCTCTGCCTCTTCTCGTACTTCATAGAGAACAAAGCAAATGGTAACCGTGGCAAACAAGGTGCTGCATTACATAATGTATAAGAAGAAGATTTGTATTGTTTAAATTGTGTGCCTGTAGTGGATTTTTCACCTGAGTCGCTGTGAGAAAGGCGAGTACAAGTCAAATAAGTAAGGCAGACGCGACAGCATCTCAAACGAAAAATATAAATTCATTTTAAAATGTTAAAAAAAAAACCGCTTCACATTGGTCTACATTTACCATCCGCCTGACAGTTAGGGGAAGGAAAATTTCCCATACACCGCGAACAGTGGCGAGTGTGTGACAGGGTCGACCTATTGGCCTATTTCTGCAACAGCCAGACGAAGAAACTCACTTTTGCAATGCTCCTTGACTATACGACATCAACCTATTTGTGTATAGTCCAATTCGAATTCAAGATTCACAACTGTTTTTAGACTGGAATAAAAGTTTTAGTGCCTTAATCAGCTAACATTGCTAGCAGTAATGGTGATGATTTCAGTAATAAGCCAAGATTCATGGCCATAGATTACAAAGTTTTACCTCCAGGTGAGGTTTGTGTAGTGCCACTTCTGGCCATGCAGCGCGTAACGTTTGCTCCTGAAGTGATTGGTCGCTATGTCGGGCAGGCCACACCGAGGTTTCTGCATCAAAGACAAGGTCGCCGCGTCCATTTCACCCGTTGCAGGAATGTTGCCGAACGTCTGTAAGAGAGAACGCCGTGACATATTCAGCACGATTTCTGAAAGTAATAAACATTCGGTGGGCGCCAGCTGCAGGATCCTTGAACTCCAGCATTTATTAACTAAAAATATGGAAACCAAACGCACCTCCTACAGTGGAGCCAGGGACAGTATTTTAGCTGACCAATATCATTTGTTACTTACCGTCGGCCATCTCATCATATTCACGTAGCCCGTTCAGCCGACCGCTCAGACGCGTGGCAGAATAGCCACGGGTTGTGGTAAATGATAGCGGCCCAGTCAAATAATGATCACATATTTATTTAGATTTCACGATTCTACAGGATGTAAAATTTATCTTTTCCCTCAGCACGGCAGGTTTATTGCACAGAAATTTCGCATCCACTGGGACATCCTGTGAAGGATGTCGCGCTTAGGCACACGACAAAGGCACATTGTAGGACAAACACTAGCAACAGTAACAGGGATGACGATGGCACACAATGAAATTTGAGACGCTGTTACGAATTTGAATGTTCATTACTGTATTCTCAAACTTTAATTCTTATTGAACCCTGTCCTGTGCCAGCTGAATGTGATGAACAGAAATGTAGGATTTTTCACATAAAGAAAAAGAGATTTACAATACATAGACGGCAGTTTAACAAAAATTATTCAGACTGTTGGTGAGAGTAGGTTTTAAAATGTAATATTATAAAAATATGGTTTCTTCCTATAAGCAATTGTATTCTTCTTGCTGAAAATATTCTTGACCGCGCACAGTGCAGTAAAGTGGCTAGAAATGTGAGCGAATTTAACTTCTCCACTTCGTAGCGGACTTGAGAGATGAAGGGTGAAGTGAGGGCGTTAGATTCATCGGCTAGAGTATGAAACATCAGGAAGCTCAGAAGCTATTAGAAGGAAATGAGTCAAACTTCTGCAGAGTACCTGGCGCTTCCTAGCGTGGTTCGCCTACTTCTATATAGGCCTATCTGTTATTTCATGTTTAGTATGCTGTTACTCAGAATTCTCTGGCAGCAGTAACTCAGCTTGGCAAGGTAACTTGCACGGGCAGTGAATAACCAAGCACGGCTAAAGAGGAAGACGAAATAAAAAATATCATTAAGGAAAATGTTTGTAATATTTTGCAGTAACCATTTTCAACTTTGTTTCTCCAAGTATTTATAAATATTACCTCAGATTAAAAATATCCTCAGTTAAGTGTCATGTTACTTCAGCTAAGCCCTGTTAATCAGCATATATTTTTTTCAGCATATAATTTCCGTAAGAATAATTTAATTTAAACTTTGGCGGAACTGCGCAGAAATATTATGAAAGATGCGGACTATGCCAGTATATTGTAGGCAGCTGTCGCCTAGTTGCTGAGGCAACCAACATGACGTCGAGCGTACGTTGGGTTGCACATTGATCAGGCGTACATACTAGAATATTCACTGTACAGTGGGCATGTGAAAGTAACTTGTAACGACATTCTGCTGTAAGAAACATGAAGTAATGGGAGCACATAAATAAATAAATGAAGAATAGTTCCATAAATCATACTCTTCATCACATAAAATATCGGAGTACTTAAATCAGGAAGGATGAATTGTGTGAAACATGCAGTGTACATGGGAAAATTGAAAAATGAATCTGCTGTTTCATTCGAGAAATTTCAAGGAAATATGCTACGGTGAAAATCTTGTCGTAGAAGAAAGAACAGTGTCAAAATGGATCGCACAGAAAGGCAATGGAGGTGCGGAAGGGATGCAGTTGGTTCAGCATAGCATATAATGGCAGGGTAGTTATAAAGGCAGGGAATATCTTGGCTGGATTTTCAAGGAAAACGTTACCCTTTGAAGTAAATTAGTTTGTTAGTTAACAGTTTGTGACTTGATACTTTCATTGAAGTGTCATAATTACAATCGTAGCTGGTTTAAACCAAATTTTCCAACATTTTTCGTTGATTGAAACTGACATGATTACGTCAATGGTTAGGCTATTCTTAAACGTCATGATGAAGACACATGATTACTATTACAGAAGTGACTCTACATGAACACTACCTGGAAGTTATACATACTTCGCCATCTTCAGGGTTGTACCGTTTGGTAAATGCGATTACGTAGAAATACATACTGAATATGGGAAAACTTTTCAGAAAAATATAGGGTGACAGGAAAAGTGTAAATATAAGGGTAGCTGTATTTGCCTGGTTGTGAATATGAAGCTCGTGATCGAATAAATACAACACTGACCACGTCGTCTAAAATATGATAGTAGGGAATTTCGTACAAATTCGCCGACTAGTTGTAGGAAAAAATTCCTATTTACTGCAAGTATAGAGCAGTGCTGTATGCTGTCATAGAGTCTGGCACCAGAACAGTGCTGTATGCTGTCATACAGTCTGGCACAAGAGCAGTGCTGTATGCTGTCATACAGTCTGGCACCAGAGCAGTGTTGTATGCTGTCATACAGTCTGGCACAAGAGCAGTGCTGTATGCTGTCATAGAGTCTGGCACCAGAACAGTGCTGTATGCTGTCATACAGTCTGGCACAAGAGCAGTGCTGTATGCTGTCATACAGTCTGGCACCAGAGCAGTGCTCTATGCTGTCATACAGTCTGGCACCAGAGACATGCACCACCAAAATTTAGGTTCTGTTAGTTTAAACGTCATTTTGAATTATCGGCTTTTATTGTTTATTTCATTTACGATGCAGAATAGTGAAAATTATTTGTACATAAGTGTGACGAAGGAAGAGGATAATTTAGTGTTACGTAAAGAGAACCATACATGTATACATACATGTATATAGTCAATATTTTAGGTACTGCAGATGAATCGAAGAGGGTACGATGGGATTTTGAATGCGTTTCGGAGGGACATTAAGCAACGCATGTGAAATTTCGGGTGAACCATTTCTTGGAGGTAAAGAGAGGGGTGAACAAACCCCGTACATATTCGTGACCAGGGTGAATGCTTAACAAAATGTTTCACTACCGCAAGAAGTGGTAACTAGAACGTAGCTTAAACCAGCTACAATTAGTTCACATTCATACACACTTTCATTTTTTTCTAAAACCCATTTTAATATTATACTCCCACCTACACCCAGGTCTTTCGAATTACCTTTTCCTTGAGTAGACTAATATCTATAAGAGTTTCTTAGTTTTTATGCTTGCCATATGTTCCGTCCATCTTATTCTTGACTTAAACACCAAGAGATTAATCAGACCAATACAGATATGGTCCATATACCTGTAAACCCGCCCAAATCTTAAAATAATACAAATTTGATAGGCACAGAACTGAGTAGAAAGAAACACAAATACTGGACCACTGACCTGTAGAGTTCTGATCGCATCGCGCAGTTGGTCGTCGGTCCTCAGGTTGCCAGTCTCCAGGTCAGACTGAGGCAGGTAGCCGAAATCCATCAGGTAGTGGTGCTGAGACAGGAAACATAAACAATTTTACTTCCTTCTCGTAAACACTGAACGTGTGAGAAATAACAAGCTTAAGCGTTATACTTAGGTAGAATCCTGGTAGCAAAGTGCAAATGTGAGGCTACCAATTACGGAAACTGAATTGTACTATGATATAGGTCTATAGACCAACGGGCCCCTCTATATGAACATAGATATATACTACTGTTTTCTCTAATTCACAATTGTATAACACCACTGTTGTTTCAGAACAGAATAGCTTCGGCAATTTAGCCTAGCTTGGTATATTTACGTGTCATACATACGGGATAAACTTACTGGAAGTAAGATCTCATGAGGCTGTTTACCTTAACGTAATACCATTTAGCCTGCTCGAAGTCGTGGCTAGGCTGCACACTGAACGACAGAGGACTGTACAACATGCAAAATAAAATCTGCTTGTAGCAGAATCCCACAGCAACTGATTGTTTCTAGTTTTAATGTAACTCAAACTATTCAAAAACATGTCACAGTACAGACCCCTTTCGCATTGGTCATAATTCAAAATACAAGTGAGAAATTCATGCTACATATGCATTACGTAGTACATATTTTCTGTACGCTTTCTTAGCATCCTCCACTTTTTAATTTCCTTATGTATTATTTCTTTCTGCTGATAGCATATCAAAGAGTTCTGAACACAGGTGTTCTAACGGGCTTAAAGCGAGTAAGGAGACAAGCCTCATCCGGTTCTGGGAAATCCGCTTGTCGTCCGTTAGGAATTCGGGCCGGCAGTTATCTTCAGACAATAAGACTGCAGCAGCGATTCCATTTTCGAGGCTCAAGCCTTCAAAAACTGAGCTGCAAATTGTGACTGTTCGATGAGAAGAAACGTGCGATCGGGATATCAAAAGCACACGGGACTTCGCAGAATGGAAAGGAGGAAATTTGGTAAATAGAGTATATAAAAGGCAAAGTTTTTTCTGTTCACACCAAGAAGGTATATGGGGGGGGGGCACTTGAGGGAGGTGAATGATCACATCCATGCCCCTTCCACTTTACGTTCAGGGAAAGAGTCTCCGGTAACTATTAAATAGGATGATGTATAGGTTCCAGAAATATTCTGGACGTTTTAGAGAGGAGAAAAGTCTCTTGTCTCTGCTGGGAACCGAAGGCCGGATCGTTCATGTTTCCATGTTCGGCATATATCTTTTTTCAAAGGAGCATATTACCGTAGAATAAATTAACAGTATATTACCTACATGTTGTTCATTCCGTGCACAGCAAATTGAGTTACAAACTTTACCAGCACCAACAAATACACTAATCTATATACTGTGTATTTTACTGTTAACTTGTTCCTACATGATTCGGTGTAATCGCCATCTTCAGGCAGCTTACACCATTCATGTCACGACGTACAGCAATAAAATAGTTTTATAATAATCACACAAATAAAATGTACAGTTTTTAGTTAAAATATACATTATTTAAAATATATCAGTTGTTTGAATCTGCGCATTTTTTTTGAACCATGTTGTTGCATTAGCTTTCAATAGTTCATCTTTAGTGTACTGGTGGATAATTCTTGAGTGTTGAACATTTATCACTTTCACATTATTCATTCCGTGCATTGTGAATTGAATTACAAACATTAATAGCAACATTTAAATAGTGTATACTTGAACTAAAAACTGCACACTTGATTTGTATGATTATTATAAAACTATTTTATTGCTGCATATTTTAACAACATTGGTGTAAGCTGCCTGAAGATAGCGATTACGCCGAAACGTGTAGGAGCAAGTTAACATTAAAGTAGCCAGCATTTGTTGGTGCAGATAAAATTTGTAACTTAATAATATAGTGTTAACTCACCTTCCAATTTGAAGATCTACATCTGTTACAAAAGGACTGTGGAATAGTAAATAATTAATTCCTTTCGTAGTTTCCAATTTTGAATTTCCTTATCTTTCATTTTGAGAAAAAATGTTTTAGAGTAAGTTGATATTTCCTTTTCTATGTGTTCATATCCTGAGTTTTCACAAATTCGATTTGAACACTTTAAGCCTGCTGTACTAAAGACAGTAATTCTTGTCACCTTAGTATATTTATTTTCGTTTTGAAATAACTTCTGTGTGAAGAGATTACGCTCTTACTTTAAAATTTGGAACTCTCATATCTCCATTGTGAAAGAAGTGGCACATGACACTTCAAAAAATAACACGGTGATATGTGATTTTCCGATTTGGAACGTCCACGCAACTGGGCTGTTCCGAAATAAGTGTCACTGAGCAGAACCTCCATCATTAGGAGAAGTCCAACAGTATTGCGTTAATATATGCCCAGTCAGAAAATAAGTGTTTGGATCAACATTTGCTCAGTTTATTCACTCACACAAAGAGAGTGTTTCGTGATTGTTTGTTATGGCTCTGGGATTGGCGTATAGTAGTTGAACTGGAAACAGCAGGTGAATTTCATGACTTTTATTTCTGCACAGAATTAAAAGAACGTCAGTATTCTAAAGGCTAGAAAAGATGCTGCCAGTACACAACTGAAGATCGACGAAAAAAGAGTTAATTTGTCAGCATTACGATAAAATAAATAGAGCTTTCAAAATATCACTGCCGCACTGTCTATACAGACATTGCAAAGGTTCTGTAAGGCCAACATAGAAAGACGTTGACATAACAGAGATCTTCTGCGGCATGACGGTTTCAAATTTGGACCC
>Ga0131853_10028159_pt1 | contig 10067 bp, 14 predicted proteins | sample TergutLab28metaG_FD_92764 | JGI IMG/M metagenome (GOLD analysis project Ga0131853, IMG submission 92764) | Labiotermes labralis P1 segment gut microbial communities from Petit-Saut dam, French Guiana - Lab288 P1 (version 2) (version 2) | ecosystem: Host-associated > Arthropoda: Insects >... | reverse complement strand
TCTGGACAGGGAATTAGAATGCTTAAACAAAACTTTTTGGAGATGACAATCAGTTTTATAATCTCAGCAAACAACAACATTCCAAGAATTAGAAAAACGCTTAAAAAGATTACATATAACCACGGCGAAAAACTTGATGGCTACTATGCTTTTCCAACTCTGGACAGACTTTTGAAAATAAAAGAAGAAGAGTTTAAGGCATACGGTGCGGGGTATAGAGCAAGATATTTGGTTGCAACAATCAGGGAGATTGCAGCACAGGAAGAAAATCCAACAGGCTATAGCACAGCATACGAAGAAAGGCTGAAAAAACTTTCAACACAAGTTGCAAGAAAAGAACTTATGAAACTTCAGGGTGTTGGGCGAAAAGTTGCCGATTGCATTCTTTTGTTTGGGCTTCATAGAGGTGATGTTTTCCCAACTGACATTTGGATAGAAAAGGTTTATAACGACCATTTTAAAATGACTGAAGAGTTGGACGCAACTCAGATTAGTGCTTATTTTGAAAAACTGTTTGGAGAGCATTCTGGATATGTGCAGCAATGCTTCTATCACTATAAAAGAAATCTTATGATATAATCTTAACTAAGACTAAACGAAAGGAGGTGTGAAAATGACTAATATGAAATATAAGTATTTTATTCGCGGAAATGAAGTGTCTAAAGAAGAATATTTGAAGCACCCATCTGTTGCGGTTTGTTGTGGCGAAGAAATGGATGAACTAGAATCAAAAACAGACAAGAAACAAGAACACTCAGTTATTTCTGGAACAGCATTCACAGCTGTAAGAGCAATAAAATGCAAATGCAATAAATGTGGAAAAGTTAAAGAAGTTACACGTAAGTAAAAGGTAAAAACAAAATGAAAACATTAGGCGAAATGCAAAAGGTTGTATGGAAGAATAAAGTTGATAAGGGTTTTAACACCACAGATGTTCATAAGGAGTTTTGCTATACCGCTGGCGAACTTGGCGAGGCAATCACGGCATATATGAAAAAGAAAGATGATTTGGGCGAAGAACTTGCTGATGTGTGCATATATCTTATGGGTCTAGCAGAAATGACTGGATATAGCCTCGAAGAAGAAGTGATTAAAAAAATTGAAAAGAATGGTAAGAGGAAATATATCGTGGACTCTGAGGGCAGGGCTACAAAGATTGAAGGCTAAAAAGAAAGTGTTGCAAAACACTTTTTTTCATGTATAATGGAATCATGGAAAAAATTATTAAAGACAGCGGTGCAAGAAGAGAATTCAACACCGGCGCAGTTAGAGATATTCAAATGGGCAAAGGCAGATGCGACCTTATGCCACTAAAGGAAGTAGGTATGGCACTAGGAAAAATTGATGCCAATGGAGTTTTGGCTCAAGTTGATAAATTTATGAAAAGCGGAAACCCAGAATTTTTGGCAGAAGCAATCAGAGTGTTTGTGAAAAATCACACAAAGTTCACTCTTTGCGAATCGATGATTGATGTTTCAAGACACTACGAGCAAGGGGCACTTAAATATGGCGAAAGAAACTGGGAGAAGGGAATTCCACTTCACAGTTATATCGACAGCGGAACAAGACATTTGCTTCAACACCTAGACGGAAAAGTGGACGAGCCGCACGACAGAGCGTTTATCTGGAACATGCTTGGCGCAATGTGGACAATGGAAAACAGAAAAGAAATGGTTAATATCCCTTTCGAAAGACTTGCAGGAGATAAGAAAAAATAACAAAAAGGCGAAAGCCTTTTTTTGGTATTGACTTGGCTGGAACTCTAGGCTATAATGTGCGTTATATTAAGGAGTTTGAATATGAGTCAAGAAATCAATAAAATAAGACTAGAACGTGCAGAGAGAGCAATTGCAGACCAAGTTGAGATGTGCGCAACAGGTTGTGGAATGTGTGTTGCAAGAATTCAAACAGCACTTTGCAGTGGGTTGTTTAATTATGTTGCAGGAAAGCAGTTAGGCGAAAAATCAATCAAGCCACCATGCACAGTGGAAGAGCAATACGACGAAGCGGTTAAAGATTTAGACAAAAAACCTGAAGTGGTTGATGCAATTATAAGCAGACTTAACGACAGAGGCGAAAGAAAGTATTACCCAATGGCTCCATAGGAGCCTTTTTTCTGAATGTGTGCTAGTATTGACTACCATTCATATACGCGGTATAATTAAGCATAGAAAAGAAAAGGAGGCTGTTATGGAACAAATTCATGTATCACTTTCGGACATACACAGAAAGATTGCAGAAGAACTTGAAAAAAGAGCAAATGGTTGTGGTCAGTGTGTATATCGAACAAACCTGAAACTTTGTGATGGCCTGTTTAAATATGTTGCCGAGAAGCAACGAGGAAACCAACCAAAAGAACTAGAGTGCTGCACAAAGTCTATGTATAAAGACAAACTTTTGGAGTTAGAAGAAAACCCAGAACTAGCACACGGATATGCAAAAAAGATTCAAACTGAAGGTGTGAGAACCTTGTAGGGAGGTGCGCTATGGATGAAAGAGAAGAACAAATAAAATTGGTTCAAAGAAAAATTGCAGACGATTTAGAAAAGACCGCAATGGGTTGCAGCAGATGTCTGTTTCAAACACACAAAAAAATGTGCACTGGGTTGTTTGAATATATTGCAAAACAACAAATAACAGGATATGTCAAAACAAAGCCGCTTTGTGCACTTGAACGTCAATATAGAGTGAAGGTGGAAGGGCTTGCAACAAATGACAAACTGCTCGAAGAAACAATGAATGCAATTCATTTCGAAAATTGGAACAGGGGATATTTTCCAGCGGACTAGTCGAAAAATATATATTTTTGTGGTATAATGTTTTTATGAAAAATTTAACAAAAGGCAGATGCGAATCGTGCCGCGGAGAAATTGAATTTGTTCAGGGAACAAAAAAAGTTAAATGCACCCATTGTGGAACAAGATTTTTTACTGAAGCTCAAATAGAGAACTTCACAACAAAGGATAGCTATAAGGATGTGTTGCCTAAACCAGTGCCAATGGTTGCCGCTGTTAAGGTTAGAAACACGAAGTGGGTTAAGCCGACCTTGTTCACCAGTGGAGCTGTGTTGCTGGTTACTACTTTTCTTCTTCTTTGGTTCTTGATGCTGCCAGCAGTTTTGGTGCCAAAGGACTTAAAGATGGAAAATAGACTTTTGACATGGAGTGAAGCATCGGCTGCAAGAAGCTATAGCATTTATGCCGGAACCACAAAAATTCATGAAACAACAGGCACACATTTTATTGTTCCAAAAAGATTTGCCGATAGAGAAATTTCAATAATTGCCCAAAATTTTTCTGGAACAAGCAGAAAGGTTGTGGTTACAAACAAAACAACACGCGCGCTTGTTGTGCAAAATCTTAATATAACCTCAGATTCAATTGTTGGTGTGGCAGACACAACAGACATGCTTATAATCACAGGTGAACTGGGTACTACATATACGAACGTTCAAATTAGGGTTGATGAAAGAATAACTCCGCTTATTGTTGAGCTTATCGATGTTGCGGCAGTTGGACAAAGAGGTGCGAATGGAACAACTGGTGTCGCTGGAGGAGATGGGGCTTCTGTTATTCAATATCTAGGCTCTGGAAGAATACCTGAACTTACGATAATCAGTTCTGGAAGTGGCCAAAACTCTCTAACAGGTGGTGCGGGTGGAACAGGCGGAACAGGAAACTCTCAGTCTACTGGAAGACCTGCAGGGCACGGCGGAACTGCAATAAGTGCAGAAAACCTATATTTTGAAGGAGAAGGAACCTTGGTTCTTAGAGGTGGAAATGGTGGAGTTGGTGGGCGAGGTGGTGCTGTTGGAGGTGGGTTGAACATTTCTGCAACAAACGGTGGCAGAGGAGGAAATGGTGGCAACGGAATTGATGCGGCAAACATTAACATGAATATTGAAGGCAAAGTTGTTGGATTGCTTGGAACAGGAGGAAGTGGCGGTGCTCTTTGGAGAGGCTCTTCAGGCCTAGGAATCGGCGGCTCAAACGGAACTGCAGGTTCACATGGAATAGCCATACCAAGCAATGTGACACCGCATACGCTTAACGGAACACTTACAAATGCATTATAAAATTAAAAAAAGGCTTTCGCCTTTTTTTGTTTTATGCTGGAGCGGGAAATGGGGTTCGAACCCACGACCTTCTCGTTGGCAACGAGACGCACTACCGCTGTGCTATTCCCGCAAGATAAGAATAATTTTATCATGACAGATGCCTTTTGGCAACTGTTTTTCGTTAAACTACCGCACATTCGCAATGCTTGCAATATCTTGCTCCAGGAACAAGAGGCGCACCGCAGAACTCGCATCTTCCACGTTGAGATGCTGGTTGCGGGTCGCTCTTAGGCACGACCCCTACGGCTTTCTTTGGTTTAACAAGTTTTGTTCTGTCTGCATTAAATCTATAGCCAACGATATATCTTTTGCTTAAAACCGTTGCAATTTCTTTTCGCATTGCTTTTTCTCTTCTTCTGAAGATATGAGCAAGTTCTTTTATGTCCAGAATTTCATCATCTCTGATTGCCCAAACAATTTTTCTATGCCCAATTCTTAGCCCAGTAAACGTCCAACCGATTGGAAGCCCATAAACCCCAAACAAAACAACTGCGATGGCAATTGCCATAAGCCACCAGATGGCATTGACTGCAGCAATAGGTATAACTGGAATAAAAACAACTGTGGCAACAGAAACGATTGTCCACATAATAAGTCCGTTTTTTATTTTCTTATCTAAATCAACTTCTCTCATATCATAAGTATAGCAAATAATTTGTTAAAAATTGTTTAAACGCTTAGAATAGTAGTATAAGAGAGAGGTTGAGTCTATGGAACATTCAACAATACCAACGCAAACATCAGGACGCATTATGGAAATTATGCTAGATGCAGTTCTTAGTGGCAAAGGTAAAACAAAGGAAAGAAAACTTTTTAACGATATAAAGAAACAAGTTCAAGAGCAATATGGAAAACCTTTTCATAAGTTTGCTGATGACTATATCAGAGACTATATGGAAGCAGTTGATTATCTAAAATCTAAAAACGGAGACTTTGAAAAGAAATATAACGAACTTAAACCAGATAAGAAACTTATGCTCAACATGGAAAGGCTTAGAAAAGCTGAAATGGGTTCTGTTGGAAAGACAATGGAAAAAGACGCAGCAAAGCAAGCAGCAGAAGATAAAGCCGAAATGGAGAGAAAAAGAAAAGAGTTAGAAGAAGAGCAAAAAAAGAAAAGCGTTACGTCCAGGGGTTCATCTTCGATGAGTTCTTCTCCAAGCCAATCATCTGGCGGACCTGCTCCAAAAAAAGAAACTCCAAACGATGACGAAGAGCAAAGAAAGAAAACTGAAGAAGCAAGAAGAAAACAATCCGAAGCAGAAAGAAAAGCAAAAGAAGCACAAGACAAGGCAAAGCAAAGTTCAGAAAACGAAAGAAGAGCCCAAGAAGCAAACGACATGATGATGGAGCAAATGCAGCAACTTAGGGATGAGCATGCAAAGCAAGAGCTTGAAAGAATTCAGAGAGAAGCAGCCGAGAAGGCACAAGCAGAGGCAATGCAAAAAGCAGGTATGGATGGAATGCAGCCAGGCGGACCAATGGGACCAGGAACTGGTGGACCTACAATTGGCGGACCAACTTTTGGCAGTGGAAGCTAGAACTCGTGTTAGAATAGAAATATGAAACCAACACAAAGAGCACATGAAGAAATTTTGAAAGTTAGAGATGAGTTTTTGAATAAAGGCGAACAGGTTTTTAATTCGCTAGATTTAACTGCAGGGAATGGGCATGACACGCTTTTTCTTGCAACAACTGTAAGCAATTCTTCAAGTTTTTTTCCAAGTGTGATTGCTTTTGATATTCAAAGAGATGCAATTTTGGCAACGGAAGAAAGGCTTTTAAATAATGGTTTTAATAGCGAAAACTCTTATTGGAAAGAGATTACATATATTGTTGTTGGAGAAAATAAACCTTGTTGCTGTGTGTATTTAATTAATGACAGTCACAAGAATGTAAGGAAACCCACAACTGTAAAAATCACACCTAAAACATTTCATTTTGCAATGTTTAATTTAGGGTATTTGCCGAATGCAGATAAGACTGTAATCACACAGCCAAAGACGACAATAAAGGCACTAAGGGGCGTTTTAAAGCTTTTGGTGAGTGGTGGCATTGTTACGATGGTTCTTTACTCTGGGCACGAAGGTGGCGACACAGAGCGAGAAGCAGTGATTAAATACCTAAATAAACTGAATAAAAAGAAATTTAAAGTTACACAGTTTAAAGAAGAAATTGAAAGAAACAGCGAGCTTTGGACCATAATAAAAATTTAGAATAAAACTCATTTCTTTTTGACATATTTTGCATAGATGTAATAATAAGACATGGGAAGAGAAGTGATATATTTTGACACTTCGATGCTGTGTGCCTTAGTTGATAATTCTGACCCTCAACTACAAGCTGCAGCGTTGGACGTATTTAGGTATCTTGTGCAAAACAGTGCCAAGTATGAAATTTGTATTTCAAAAGTCGTTGACGATGAGTTGGATGATTTGTCGGTCTCAAGCGACCCGCGAAAAAAGCAAATGGCGATTGATGCAGAGAAAATTGTGGGAGAACTTAACCTTAGAAGACTGCCTTTGATTGTTGATGGAATTGAAGCCGAAAAACTTGCAGAAGAATATGAAGACAAAGGGGTTCCTAGACCGCGAAATGTGAATGGAAGCCCTAAAAACCATGATAATGATAGACTGCATGTTGCTGTCGCAACTTTGAACGGCTGTAAAAAAATCTTATCATTTGACTTTGAAGACATTATCAATGAAGATAGTATTAAGAAATTTAAAGAGGCTTATGTAGATTTTCAGCAGAAGAACCCTGCTCTAAAAGATAAAGATGAAAATCTGGAGTATCAAAGTGCATATGAAGCACTTGCAGAATTTGTTGAGACAGATGCTGCTTTGATTGATGAAGAGAGAGCAAAGATTTCGAATTTTAAACAGATTTGGAAAGAGGAAGCAGAAGGCTGGACTAAAGATGAACTAGAAAAAGAATATCTTGCAGAAAGAGCGAAGTATCATGCAATGTATGACGAAAAAGCTGATATGACAAAAAAATATGAAATGCTTGTGTCTAATCATAAACTTCGCATATATGCGACAGAACTTGCTAGAAAAACAAAGAGCGAGATGAAGACTTTTGAAACGAAGAAAGAAAGAAAAGAGGGACACCTCAACGAGGCAGATGAGCATTATAAAACAGAAGTCAAAGATGGAAAGGTGATTGAAATAACCAAACACAGCGTAGCAAAAGCGGCAATCGAAAAACTAGATAAGGAGATAGCTGCTAAACAAGTTGAAAGGCAAGAGTATATAGATGCGGAAGATGCCTTGGCTCAGGGAAGAGAAAAGTTAGTTGCTCCACTGCCTAAAATTTTGGCTTCAGGTATAGTATAGTAAATTTTGTGGTACAATGAACAAGGAGATGATTTAGATTATGCAAGAAAAAGATAAGATAGCAGAAATAATTGCAAGAAACCGAGAACGGTTTTTAAACCTCTCAGAAGAAGAAGTTAGGGAAATAATAGTTACTGAGTTTCTTAGAGAGGGCATGAGCGAACTGAAAGCAGAGACTACTGCTGCCGAAATATTTAGAAAAATTGGACTTGAGGCTCAGGCAAAACGCGAATTGGAAGAGGCGAACGATGTTGGTTATCAAGAAGCTATTAGAAAGAGAAAAGAATACAAAGAAAAAAGAATAGCAGAAATTGGAAAAGAAGCGTTTGATAAAGAAGAGGAAATTGCGTATCAAGCACGTCTGCAAGCAAAGGCTGACAGAAGTGGCTACCCTCAAACTCAAACAATCGACAAAAAACAGGTGAGAGTTTTTCACCCAGGAAAAAAAGAACCGACAATTGAAACAATATGAAAGGACCAAAAGAACGACGAATAGTCGTTTTTTTAATTGATGTTTGGCTTCACTAAATATGGTGGGTGTGATATAATACAAAGTATTAAAACATAAAGGACAAAACATGGAAAACAACAACGAACAAATTTGCGCAAAAGAACAAGAAAGGGTAAGGCTGGAAAAGTTTAAAGCGCTGCAAAAGAAAGGGCAAGACCCATTTTTGAATACTAAATACAACGTGACCAAAAGAAGCGTTGAAGTTGTTAAAGAGTATGACGCACTTGTGAAGGCAGCTCAGGAAATTTCTGTTGCTGGGCGTATTATGCTCAAACGTGTTATGGGTAAAGCCAGCTTTTTTCATATTCAAGATGAAGATGGAAGAATTCAAATTTATATCTCTCAAAATGATATTGGCGAAAAAGCATATGAAGAGTTTAAAGATTTAGATTTAGGCGACATTGTTGGAGTTAGGGGCAAAGCTTTCACAACAAAAACTGGTGAGATTTCTATTCACGCAAACAGTTATGTTCTTTTGGCAAAATCTCTAAAACCACTTCCAGACAAACACGCAGGGCTAACTGATGTTGAGCAGAAGTATAGAGAAAGATATGTTGACCTTATTATGAACGAAGAAACAAGAGAGACATTCAAAACAAGAACAGCAGTAATCAAAGCAATCAGAGAGTTCTATGATGCTCAGGGCTTTATGGAAGTAGACACACCGGCTTTGGCAACGCTTATGTCTGGGGCAGATGCTTCACCGTTTAAAACAAGGCACAATGCGTTGGGTATGGATATGTATCTTCGTGTTGCAACAGAACTTCCTCTAAAAAGACTTATTGTTGGCGGCTTTGAACGTGTTTATGAAATTGGAAAGATTTTCAGAAATGAGGGTGTAAGCACTCGCCACAACCCAGAGTTTACATCAATTGAGTTATACGCAGCATATATGGACTATCACGACATTGCAAAACAAACAGAGGAGATGTTTAGGTTTGTTATTGAAAAACTAGGTAAAGGCAAAAAGATTGACTATCAAGGAACGATTATAGACTTTGGCAAACCATGGCAAAAAGTGACTATGGTTGATTCTGTAAAAAAAGAAACGGGCATAGACTTTAAAAAATTGACTGAGAAACAAGCTCAAACTGAAGTTTTGAAACTTCTTAAAAAGAACAAAATGAAGCCAGAGCTTCCAAATGAAAAAACATGGGGAGCACTGTTGAACTTCTGTTTTGAAGAGTTTGTTGAAAAAACACTTATTCAACCAACACTGGTTTTTGACTATCCAGTTGAAATTTCGCCTCTAGCGAAGAAAAGACAAGACGACCCAAGACTTACAGAGAGGTTTGAAGGTTGGATTTATGGCAGAGAGTTCTGCAACGCATTTTCTGAACTTAACGACCCAATTGACCAAAGAGAACGTTTCCTTATGCAAGAAGCAAGAAGAGAAGCAGGAAACGACGAAGCACAACAAATGGACGAAGACTTTGTTAATGCTCTAAAATACGGAATGCCTCCAACAGGTGGAATTGGAATTGGAATCGACAGAGTTGTTATGTTCCTTACAAACAGCCCGTCAATTAGAGACGTAATATTATTCCCAACAATGAAACCGTTAAACTAAGAGGTGAGATGTATGGAGAAAAGAGGCGCAACAATCACAAATATCGAAAAGAAAAGCACATCGGAGCGTGTGGATTATTATGCTAATAAATCGCCAGAGGAGATTAAGCGAATTCTTTTAAGCACACAGAGGGCAAGGGCAGAATTAAAAAGAGAAATAGCTGACAAGAAGGCTAAAAAATAGAGTTTTATATGCTAATATAAGGCAGATGGGAAAGAAGAAAGATTCTAAAAATTTGCATATTGTTTCTTCAATCACAGCGGGAAACCTCGCTGTGTTTTCTGTTGATTCTAAACAAGAGATTAGAATTAAAAAAGCAAAGGGCACGCTTAAGCAACACGAAACACTTGTGCTTGGAGATTATGTTGAAATTGAGAAGGCAAGCGGCGAGTTTGTGATTTCAAAAATTCTTCCAAGAAAGAATCAAATTCTTAGACCAAAGATTGCAAACATAGATAAATTGATTATCATGATTGCAACAGAACCAGCACCAGATTTCAAGCTGGTTGATTTGCTTCTAATCAGTTGCTT
>Ga0131853_10028157_pt1 | contig 10068 bp, 7 predicted proteins | sample TergutLab28metaG_FD_92764 | JGI IMG/M metagenome (GOLD analysis project Ga0131853, IMG submission 92764) | Labiotermes labralis P1 segment gut microbial communities from Petit-Saut dam, French Guiana - Lab288 P1 (version 2) (version 2) | ecosystem: Host-associated > Arthropoda: Insects >... | reverse complement strand
ATCTATCTATCTATCTATCTATCTATCTATCTATCTATCTATCTATCTATCTATCTATCTATCTATCTATCTATCTATCTATCTATCTATCTATCTATCTATCTATATATCTATCTATCTATCGGTAGTAAAACCCGATACACAAGGATCTACTACAAAGACCTTCATTCCATAGAATCTACATGAGATTACACCACACGAAATGCAAGGTAAAGTAATATTTGCAACGTAACGGCCGTAACCAAGTTGCTGACGGTGCCTGTAAATCTTTTCACGACACCCTGAAGCTGCACTCCCTCACTGCCAGCAAAGCTCTCCGAAAGGAACAGGAAATTTGAAAATAATATCTTGCATAACTTAAAACGACACAAAGCTGCATTATTCATGCGACGATAGACGCTAGCATTGAGACACGGCACACACGGCACACATTTACATTTTCCTTCACAGTGTATTGCCCTAACAAAATAGAGACAGCCAAGAAAAGTATGATTATTCACGTACTTGCAATTTTATACCTAACCTTCCACACTGACGACGCTGACCAACACAGAGCCGCACGCATTCCCTCCTCCATACTGTTCGTACTGATCCCAATATGGTGCCAATGCGAAATTCTGGGATATATCAAGTGCCCAAATTAGCACATAGTGCGAGAATTTAGATCATCACAGTGGTTATGAAGACGATTCAGATCTGCTGGACTGTCGGCTACGAAATAATTATCGGCCTTCGAAGGATCTTAATACCCGTATTTTTTAACGGCCAACGACAGATCAACAAGTGTAACTACGATTATAAGATCCTAGTTCTTCTAGGTTATTACACAGTCAGTAGTGGTAATTTCTTACCAAATTTTCGTAACAACCTGTCGGTCCCATCTTCAAGGAGGCCGATAGGTTGTCCCGTAACGTCGGTAAGAAATTGCCACTACTCGCTGCGTAATAACCCAGAATAGTTCACATATAAAAATAGGTCCGATAAATTGTCACGAAACGTCGGTAAGAAATTACCACTCCTTGCTGCGTAGTAACTCAAAAGAGCGCATTTCAATCTACTTCGCGGCGGAAGCCTGAAATCATGCAAACTACGATTATATAACACAATGGGATCTTCAAAACCAAACACATTTCGCCATAATTGTCCATAGACATTATAAACATAAACGACGTGTGCATTAGACCTGAACCATTGACGTAAAGTGCATAAGACAACACATTTTCAAAAGTAGATCTGCCCTTTTACGACAAGAACTGCATTCGAACGCAATTCTGCGAATAAATCCGAAAAGTCACAGTTAAAAACAAACATTGCGAAATCACAGACAGGAAAGCCACATTTCGTAATTCTTCACTGGGTAGAATAAAGACCGCTAAAATGTTAAAAGAAAGATACGAAAGTTTTCATCTCTATGTACGGTTGCCACAGTCAATCCCTCCCCTGAACGGTTATTACACATTATAGCCACTGAAAGATTGTACAAATCACGATTATACTGCATGTACATAAAATGACTGTGATGTAGTTTGGTAAAACAGCCTGCTAAAGTAGCTGGTGTTTTCCTACAGTTGTAGCATCATTCAACAAAGGTTGCAGTATCGGCCACAGTACGGTGTATGCATTTCTACTGACAATGACTGAAACATAACGACAGAATAGCAGACAAAAATACAGTCTAACTCACATAGGCCTACCAGAATGCAACATTCTGTTGTTAGCTGAAGAATTACAGGATCAACAGCTGTTTTAAAGACAAGTAAGAACAATGAGAGTGCTATAAGACAGGCAATGCACGTATAACGTAACATTGAAACGCGTTCGCGCAACCATTGCTGCAGTGGACCAGCAATACCATTATTCTGAGAGTGTGTTTGTAGCCTAAGGTATCCAGAATGGAATGCGCTTGGGCCATATTGCCATTTGTCGATTCTCATGCTCTACTATATTTTTCCACATTATCTCATACAGGCCACGAATTTCGAAAATAAACCCATAGTTACTGAACACGAAATGTGTGTTTTCATTTTCTCTACATCAATTGTTTGAAACGCTTTTCACTCTAAGAAGAAGATATGACACAAAATGTACATTGGTCGTCATGTTAAGCAGCCGTTACTATTATCAGGTTTTAATGTAAACTGAATTTTCTCGACAGATTTTCGAAACATACGCAAATACTTCATGAAAATCCGGTCTGTGAGAAGAGCCGAGTTTTTCCGTGGATGCGGACAGGGGGAGAGATATGACGAATATAATGCGTCTAAAAATGGATCGTGGAGGATAAAGGATGTAACTGGCCTAGGCAATAATCCAATTAAAGTTTTGGAATTAGGGGCTTTGCAATATGGGATTTCGTTAGCGAAAGGGAGAATTGTTTTATTTAACAACGCTGTCAGTTGCCGAGAATATACTCGTACAGCGCCGGTGTTAAATGAATAAAAATGATAAGAACAATAGCGGAGTGACAACAACAGGGGAATCCGCAAACACTTGGAGAAAGAGACTGTTCCAGTGGCACTTTATTCACCATAAATCCCATACGGACCGTCAGGGAATCGAACCCAGGCTTCAACGGCGATGGGGCGCGGCTACTGTCTTCCTGAACCATGGTGCGGCTAGAGAATTATCAGCAAGTGAGTAGGAAATGAGCTGCTTATCACAGCTATATAGTCGGACGCTACACAAATACTTCGAGGCCCAGACGCCGAACATTTGAGTCAGTTCTTTCATTAACCCGATCAACAGTGCCACAAAAGGCCCCATCCTCCAAGGTATATAATGATGGATGCAATTTTTTAAGTTTTGCTGACAGTGCATCTCAGTATTATCTTAGTAATTAGCCAACTTAATGCGCAAATTCTTGTTTTATAATTAATTTTTTTATATTCTTCCACATGTTTCGAGCACATAATGCTCGAAACATGTAGAAGAATATAAAAAACTTAATTATAAACAAGAATTTGTGCATTAAGTTGGTTAATTACTAAGAGGGATGCAATGTAACGTGCTCTCACTCAACAATTATGTGGAAGCCACAACCTGTATCAGAAAAGTACGCACACATCAATAATACTGCTGCACGTCGATATGCTGCAGATCTTATTGCAGCGCATTTTGAACCAATCTTACGTAAAGTAGAACTGATATACATCTTCAGCTAATGGGCCACAGAGACATACTGTCAAAATGTCACTATCAAGACTATATGGAATAATATTACAGAAAACTACATTAACATTAGATTCTTCATACGAACACTTAAGGATGAATTATTTGTCACAGATGTGCAAAATACTGATTAGTCACTATGCCATGGACCAATTTTGACTATTCTTTTGGATGCTGTCCATCTTTTGCGGTTATTTGCTTGCAACAGATCGTTCACATGGCAGTAGATTGAAGTGTCACACTGCGATATGTCTGTAGGATAGAGGTTACGCGTGTAGCGCGTGTGGATAGAACTGGCTTAGGATGGGTGCAGTAAAGATGTGTATTATTTTAAGCCATAAAATCTCAGGTTATATTACAATGGAACCAGCAAGTAGCGTTGATTGTTTATAAGCGCTCTTTATCTCGAATAAAAGAGATATCTTGACACTTAATCTTTGAAAACATACTGTGTTATATAAAATGACGTAGCAGTTCGGAATTCGGTGACCTATTATTTATTAATAGAAAACGACGGATGCAAAATACACAGAAGCATGAACAGGGATTAAAAACAGAAAACAAATGTACGTGATTACAACGTTAAAATCAAATACACAAAACACGAAATTGTCGCATGAAAAATGTATAAAACATTTTGCATATTTAGATTCTTTTTTCGGTAAATGGAACAATGTGTACACCATAAATTTAACAATTCAGAACACCTGCTGATACCTGTATCACTGTTCCCTAAATCTGCTTTACTATGAATTATATTTTGTTGTTCAATTGGACAAGAAAACATTATTCATTGAACAGGTTTGGATAGCCAAATATCTCTCCCATGTATACGTAATCGAAATGAAAACACACATTTTAGTCCCTGACTGAGCAGTGACAATTCTCTAACAAGGCTTACTTTCATGCTTTACCTGAGACCTTCCAAACTAACGATGCCATACTTAATTCGGCCACAACCAGTTCCTTTCGAAATAATGCCATGCCTAAAGTGGGCCACAACCACTTCCTTTTCGAATTCATACCATGCTTTAAGATGGCCACAGCTGCTTCAGTTCGAATTAATTCCATACATTAAGAGGACCAAAAACATTAATTCCAAACTTACAGATAGTAGCATTACGTGACTATTTTTAAGTCGGTGCCCAGACTAAATAAAATCTGTTCTTCAAACATGGTGGACATCAATTTTAAGCTCATGGTTCCGTGCATCGTAATTCAATTTAATAAAAATCCGACCAGTTGCAACAGTACGCAGATATTTATTTACTGCAAAGTCACTCTACATGTTTCGGGTGTCACAGCACCCATCATCAGGAGTACTAAAAACTGTAACCGCAGCCTCCGGTACAGGTCATAGTACTGGTACAGCTACTATGACCTGTACCGGAGGCTGCGGTTACAGTTTTTAGTACTCCTGATGATGGGTGCTGTGACACCCGAAACATGTAGAGTGACTTTGTAGTAAATAAATATTTGCCTACCGTTGCATTTGGTTGGATTTTTATTAACACTGAAAATGGTGGCCTTAGTATATATGAGGAACAATAGACACTACTAATAATCTTATTTGTTCCAGTTCAACGAAATAGGCTATTTTGAAAATGCGTAATATGCCTGCCATGTGGTCTAAATTGTGCAGTAAACAGTATAAAATATTTGAAACGAAACAAAGAGAGCATTTAATTCGAAAGAATCTTAATGCTGTAGACAGGCAATATTCCCCTAGATGTAGCCGTCATATCCAGGGGAAGCAGAGGACTACCTCTTTTCTAAACATGTAACAAAATTCGCTTCTAATTTTCGCAGCTTCATGAATGCGCCCAATTATTCAGTTAACAACTGACCAGCACAGAAAATTACTGCAGGCGAAGAGACCTTACGAAATGGTTTATGAATGAACGATATTAATGTATTATTTCCCACCGCTTTCAGTTGATCAACTAATAGAGTATGAAGTGACAGGACGAACTTTCCAGTCCCCTTGGTTTTTGCACTGCAAAGCATTCCCAACGTTGCGAAGTATTCCATTGCCTATGAAACGTCGGGAACTATTTAGCCAGCAACAACGCGTAATGTCCCCACCATGGCGCAACAGTCCCTAGTGGGCCAGGGCCTCCTCATTTTCGAGGCTTCACGATCACACTCAGACACACCACATTCGGTAAGAATCCTCTGGACGGGTGATCAGGCCAACTCAGAGACCTGTAGCTGACAACACCCACTACTCTCGAGAGACAGACATGCATGCCTCCGGCGGGATTCTAACCGAAAAACCCAGCAAGCGAACGGCTGAAGACCGACGCCATGGAACCACGCGATCACAGGGATCAGCTGCATAATATCCCAGAACAGCTAATCTTCAGGCATACCGCTGTGAGAACCAAAAACTTAGCAAAATTATTATGTTCAAACAATAAAATTTAAGGTCGAGGAAAATGCTGAATCGAGTGTTTGTGGCCCCTGCTGGAGGCAGTGAAGAAATTCAGGAGAAAATTCAGACAGGGTAGTCACAGGGTCTAGGACGAGTTGTCTTGTCAGATAGACCGAATTTGCCATTTCGTACAGCAGGTAAAGGGAATCACGGCGCTGAAGGAGTCCGAATTATAAAATCAAGGCGTGTGTTGTGTTGACTTAGTGAAGTCGGAAATTTAATTACAGGCAACATACGACGTAGTGAGAAACTGCCAGTCGAGGGAGAAGGTCGGAAGCTCGGCTCTTAGGAGCACTGCAGGGAGGCACAAGACGTAACTATCACAACACCGAACAAAGAAAATGACTGTAGAAATTCAACTGTAAAAATTATACCCGAAGTGTAAATACGTGCCACGGATTAACGGACTCTGTAGAGTAGAATCCTTCGTCTTAATCTCCGAGTTCCACACTCTCCAAGAAATATCTGGTATTTTATGGAACTCTGATTACAACACCTAGTATTCTTCCATATCCTGATCCACAAAAATCCAGTCTGTCTTTCCATTCAATTTCTTTAAGATCCACTTTAATTTTATCCCCATTCTGTTCATTCAAACAGTCTCTCACCTTCAGTTTTCCTCACAAATCCCTTTACTTAATTCTCCCCTTTGTGTGCCACGTGCCCCTACCTTGCTTTTACCACCCTAGTAATATTTAGTGTGGAGAACAAATCATGAAGCTTCTCTCAAGCAGCCATCTTTAGCGCCCCTTACCTCCTCTCTGTTAGATCCAAGTGCCTTCCTTCAGCACTACGTACGCCAAAACATTTCATATACTAAAATACCTATACAGGAACATCAAACACGTAAACTGTAAATAAAATCATCAGAAGGCTTTACACTGTTACTTTCAACATATCTTGCCAACAACATTACGTCATTGTCTCCTGTACTTAAATAATACGTATCGTCAGAGTTTGATGTTTGTGTGACCATGCATCACAGATACAATGACATAAACAGCCAACTGGAAGCAACAATAATAATTTTATTAATAAATTCATTCAGCTCAACATGTTTCGGGAGATAATTATCGCCCGAAACGCGTTGAGCTGATTGTAATCATGAATAAAATTGGTTATTGTTGCATCTAGTTGGCTGTTTATATCATTGTTCTGTGATGTACGGTCACACAAATGTCAGATTCTTGAAGATGGTTCGCGTCAAAGTGCAGTAAAGTCCCCGTCACCTGCAAAACGATATACGTAAATCCTTAATAGTCACTTGTTACGTACGTCCGTACTGTCAGAATCAAGAACAGTGTCCCCAGCCACGTCTCCACGGAACCCTAGGGCTCGCAGGGTATCATTAGTGTTATTGCGAGAAATGGTCGAATTTGTATAAACGAATTTGATGTTTGTGTGACCGTGCATCATTGATACAGTAATATAAACAGCCAACTTGATGCAACAATAATAATTTTATTAATAAATTCAATCAGCTCAACATGTTTCGGACGATAATTTCGCCCATCCACAGGATTGAAATTATTAATAAAATTTTTATTGTTGCATCCAGTTGGCTGTTAATACTATTGTAACATCAGAGAATGAAAATATACCCCGCTTTCAAACACTGAGCGCCTTACAACTCACAATATTTCCACTGTGCCCCAGCACAATTTTAATTCAGGCTTGTAAACATTTGAAACTTCAAGATATAAACCTTATTTGTTGTACCGTGCATTTGGTAGAATCACCTCAGTTATTAACCAGCAATTGCACTTACATAAATTTCAAATAAAAACAATTAAAAACAATTAAAATCACTCCGACATGTTTCAGAAACGAATTAAATCGTGAATGTTATAATATAACTTTAGAAAGGAGAAACATAGCTCCCTGATGATGATCTAAAAAAGATCGAAACATGTCGGAGTGATTTTAATTGTTTTTAAGTGCTTTTATGTGGAATTTATGTAAGTGCAATTGTTGGTTAATAACTGAAGTGATTTGAAACTTCAGTTACCACATGTTTATTCTGCACAACCTGCAAGGCACAACAGAGAAACGTCGGTCAGGATTGCCAGCGACCACAACGGGATTCGATCCTGACACTAAAGTGTTCATCTGCCTGTGTGCGTTGTCATTAACAAAATAAATCGGCAGACTAATTTACAGGTTGACTAGAAACGTAATGTTCTTAAAATCAATATTCAGGGAACAGGTGTTGAGAAAACAAATATGATTCACCTTCCTCAAAAGGGTTTGCAGGAATCAGCTTTTGTCCTCTCGATAACAAACCATGAATGTGTGATGATTATCAGAACAGTCTGTGATGCTGTCGCTAACGAATATTTAAACTAAGCAAGCCGAAAGATCCTCAGGTTAGTTTCAAACATCCCTATTATATGTAAAACGTAGTTCATTGTCGTGTTACATGAACTGCCACTGGACTCTCACCCATTACACTGCCACAAGCCCCACGTCTTTAAGAACCAAGCTGATATCATAAATTCCTACTACACTCTTCTAACGACTTGTTCCCTAAGATTGTACAAGCAAGATCTATTGTTTAATTTATAAAATACTTTTCAGGACTACATGGACACACGATTTAGTATCACCCAAAATGTTTCAATTTAAATATTGCACGTTGTAAATTTTTATTACCTAATACAGAGCCTCTAAGATATTTCGTAAACACAATTGTCCATATTTGTCTTGAAGGACTTCCGGGGAGGGGGGAATCAGAAAGAATGTATGGGACTTCACAGACAAAATAAGGTATGTAACTCGAAAACAGAACAAATGGTATATTAAAACAGACTTTATGGATACAATGCAGTGTTCAGTATTTCACAATTGCAGAATTAGACAAGATGCAACCGATCCAAAACAGAAAGCAGTAACAGACTACAAAGAATAAGTTGACAGGCACACACCCCTCACCGCATCAACCGGAAAACTAAAAAGCAGGAGAACCAATACAACCACAACAGACATAACAACCAGAAGCCCAATCAGTGAACAACGGCCCCAGGAAATAGCACACGTCACGTACTTCATCATAATATAATTACAATAGTATAATAGATATGTCATGTTATGCACATGATACGAATCACAGCACAAAATGTGAGCCATCTGCGATCCCAAATGCACACAACCACACGGTAAAGAACTTCATGGTTCTTAGCTTAGCCTGACGACGACTTTTTAAGTCGAAACATGTCGCTTTAATCTATGTTTTTATTATACAGTTGTGTTGACTGATATATATATATATATAATAAAGTGAATATATAGAATCAATACACAACGGGATGACTTCGTTCAAACTACAGCATATTGTTTCTTTCGAATTAACCTTTTGACGCCTAATGTCAACTATAGTGGTCGTACCGCACCGCTAACCTCTAAAGTTGCATTTTATATATTTATTCAACAAATACAGGTACCGAATATTTTAAACATGGTATATATTCTCCTTTTTTTTCTTCAAAATGCAGTTTCATTCATAATTCTAATGTATTTGGTTCCTGTATTATTCACATTTTATATACAGGGTGTGCTAAAATTAAAAAAAATTATTCCGCCGCCAAAAGGTTAATAACTGAGGAAAAAAAAAGCTACTTGAAAAGCGAAAAGCATTTGTGTGTAGATCAAACGTAGAATTTTTAGAAGGGGGTAGGGGGGTGGGGGAGGAGATAATGTAAGAAAAATTTGACCACTGCTTTGATTATACTGGAGATGAGTGTGACGAGAAATTGCCTAGTTTTGAGTTGCGGTGTTTGATAAAAGCTTCAGAATTAATTAAAAAACATTCTGCCTTGAAACTGTTCGTCGGTATAATTAAGTTATTTCAAACTTTACAATATCTATCTGTGTGTAAAAAATTTCTTATCCATTAACGAAGACATTATCTCGCTTCACTGTGGTGCAAAGCATCCTCATATTTCAAAACCATCCATTACCTGGCGGTAGTGGATGGCCTCTCCATTGTTATGTAAGGGCTTCAGATTCATCCTTCCTACCTCCAACACAAAAGTTTGCCGTTTAAAACTTCGTTTTTCGAAATCTTTTGTAATTTGATTCCCTGCAATAAAAGATTTTTTTTTTCCAGGAAAGGTGTGAAAATTAATTCTGCGCTTCAGTGGTAAAGTGTCGCAAATCCAGTTTACCGATTTTGTTTCGCAATCTGCAATTTAAGATCTTCCGTGTACGCAGCTTTCGTGTGCTCTGCTCCTGATCCTGGTGTCGCTGCTATTGCAACATATAGACCTACAATCCTTTTTTTATTTTAATTTTAAGCTCATGGTTCCCCGCAACGTAATTCAGTGTTAATAAAAATCTAACCAGACGCAACAGTATGCAGATATTTATTTACTGCAAAGTCACTCTACATGTTTCGGGTGTCACAGCACCCATCATCAGGAGTACTAAAAACTGTAACCGCAGCCTCCGGTACAGGTCATAATACTGGT
>Ga0131853_10028155_pt1 | contig 10069 bp, 3 predicted proteins | sample TergutLab28metaG_FD_92764 | JGI IMG/M metagenome (GOLD analysis project Ga0131853, IMG submission 92764) | Labiotermes labralis P1 segment gut microbial communities from Petit-Saut dam, French Guiana - Lab288 P1 (version 2) (version 2) | ecosystem: Host-associated > Arthropoda: Insects >... | reverse complement strand
TTTCTTTCTTGGTTTCCCTGTGTCTTTAAAGCAAATGCTGAGATGGTTCCCAAGTCCAAGTTGCCACTACATGCTTCTCATGTATCCCTCCCGATGTAAATTTAGTAGCACAGCTTCAAGTTCATGTATATGTGTTAAAAACGACTGCCACCGGGTGAAAACCCAATTGCAGTTAAATAAATATTATTATTATTATTATACGAAAACTAAGACTGGAATTTTAATAGAATGATATGGAAACATGCAGAATGTTACCTTATTCTGCAGTTATGTTTTTGTGTTTGTAGGGTGTGGGTTAATGAGAAATTAAAATGAAGTGGGCTACGTTTACTATCATTACCGCCCCCACTCGAGTATCTTAACGCATGTAAACTACAGTCTGTTAAGTCGATCACGCGACAATGATTTGAACATACATCATTTGTGACTACAGAAGTGTTTTGAAAAAATAAGTGTAATTCAAATTATTTGACATTAACTGTACACCTAGAGTATCCTACAAAACTGCACAAGACGTACAGGTAGAAATAAGTGTAAATAAGCCACTTTAATGTTTTATTATAAATATAAATATTAAATTTGTTTTTAATTAGGATTAGAGCCAATATTGTAGGGAAATCTCTAACCAATATTGGTATGAATTCAGTTTAAATAGAATATGTGCACATGGATGATAATTTATCTTAAGACTACATGCGTATGTCGTTTCTAAACAGAGGTGTGTGAAAGCTGTAGCTGGTATATAGAGCGACATTTTATTAGATCTGAATTGGGTGTACATGTCGATCATATGCTACACGAAAATGAAACTAACGAGCATGTGGCTAAATTGTAATACAGCTTCCTAATATTCGTCTTTCTGCTATTCTGACGAAGAAGCATAGATAAAGAAATAGGCCTACGTCATTTCCTTATTTTTGATGTGGCAGTGACACTGTGCCTCTTTGGAACTACTGCTTCTAAGGGGATCAAGGTCCATGAAGGATAAAGGTAGATAAATGAATATGGAACATTGGTGGCAAGGCGGGGAATCTAAAGCTTTCGGAGAAAGAAACTGCACCAGTGTTACTACTTCCAAAAAAATCACACGTGAATCGCTGTAGGTGTGCACCGGGTGAGAGGGCAGCAACTATCTTCCTGCGGTGTCCTTCCTCCCGAAACTACTCCTTACTGGCGTCTGGAGGTTTTGTGGCTGTCTTTATGACATTAGGTGTCCTCTAAACGAGTAACTTCGGGGGCATAGATGAAGCGTTATATTCAATTATAATGCCCTTTGAGTGTGTTGGACATTTGAGAGTATTGGGCATTTGAGTGTATTGCGCCTTTGTCATGTCGTGTCTGAATGAGAAAAAATCAAACTGCAAGCCAAACCAATATTCCGTGTTCGTTACGCGGCACTATTCAGGTACCTGCAGTGCCGATGACCACCATATCACTTCGGGACAAACTACCCATATTGCCAGCTACTGGATGAATTCCCCTCAGACGAGATATAAGCCTCATTTAACACAGTGAGGTCATTCTTGCTTGTTAGTAATTGGAATCGCTGAGTCATGTGATTCGCTTGAAGACAGGTCTTAAACACTATGCAACGAACATACACTGAAGTAAAAACGATGGGATTGCCCATTGATTTTTACATGTTTGAAGGTTGGTGTTCTCGCAGTCAGTGAAGAACATGGATTGAAGTTATTTGAAAGCAAATGCCCCAAAAGATTATTTGAACCACAGAGACAACAAGCAGCAGAAACAATGAGAAAATTTCATGATATGGAAGTTAATGATTTGATATCACACATCGTTCATGCAAATGATATAAATCATATTACGTTTATTTGGAGCTATTTGTACATTTGTTGAGAACAAGTAGATGATTAATTCTCCAACATATTTCGGTTAATATTACTAGCCGAAACATAGGTGCAATTATTTGTCTTCATTAAACAAACACTCAATGCACAACCTCTCATACACCAAGTCACACTCTTTGACTAACATTCCGACGCGTTTCGGCGCTCGTCGGCGCTATCTTCAGGGCGTGCCTACTTAAATGTAGATTTTTGTTAACTAGTAAACTGGCTACTAATAATTGTCCGACCGTGCGGTGTGGAAATGCAGTCTTCACTCCGATACACAATTTATAAAACTTTATGGTGATCGCCTTCACCATTAAACGTTAAAATTTCGTTGTCACCACTTCAGACAGGTGACTTTAAAGAACTATTAGTGTAACACAATTTATATTGGTTTAGTTGCTCTGTTGTGGTATTATTACGGTGGTTTAAAAAGTAAAACACTTAAAAGCGTATAAAGGCTGTTGTTATAATACCTTGTTAGACGTGGAATGTGTGCGTGATTGCGTTTGTCTTTTAAGGCTTCCTTTATGTGAACTACAATAACAAACAGAGTGATATGGCGTACGAGATGAGAGATGGTGCATTGATTGTTGGTTTTGTGAAGACAGATTAATACGAATATGATGCACGGTATGTAGAATATTAAATTAATACGTGACATTAGTTACAAATAAATATAAAGTTGTGGAAGTTAATAATTTGTGCGCTTCATGAGATATTAATAAGTAATCAAATGAAACAACTGAAACACTCAGGACACGCATTCCTTATCGGTGATCCTAGAAATGTATGTAACCTTTCAATAGGAATGCATCAAGGGAAGACTAACTAATTCCATGGAGCAGAGGCCTTTTTGAGAAGTCAGCAGTTTCAAAGCTAGTCAAGAAATTCCTCACATTTTATGGAACCCGAAAATTTGTTGCTGCATTTAAAAGCGCTAGCCATCTGTTCCTTTTCTAAGCCAGATCAATCCGGTTCATGTCTCCCATTCTACTTCTTGGAGATCCAATTTAGTTTTAAACTCCCATCTACGCCCAGGACTTCCAAGTGGTAGCTTTCCCTCAGGTTTCTCAAAGACCCCTTAAGCAACCATCCCCCGACGTGCTACGTGCCCTGCTCATCTCATTCTTATTGATTTGATGACCCGAATAATATTTGGTAGGGAGCACAGATCATGAAGTTCCTCGTTATACAGTTTTTTCCACTTTCCCTGTTACATCATCCCTCTGAGGCCCGAATAAATTCCTCAGCACCCTATTCCACTTGCCAAAACCCATGTCCCTTTTCCATGGCTTACCTCGTACAAGGAGATGAGCCCAAGAATGAGGTATTTTTGCACTGCTTGTAACACGGTAAGCTTTTAAAGTGCGGAGTTGCTAGCGCATCGTCCAACCTGCAAGCTGAAGAACCACCCATTGCTGGCTATCCGCGATTTATTATTCACTATATTCGCAGCTACTTTCATATTAGGAACTACTGATAAAATATGAGGTTAATGACTGTATGATCCTGCTATTCAAAATGGGAAATGTTACAGGTTTTGGGGAAATTCAGAACAATCAATTAATTTTTAAACACAGTGAAGTGCATAAATATAAGCTGTCATCCACAAAGTAACATTATCATTATGCTTTGTGTACGTACATGTTAACTGATATAGTGTATTATTAGTTTCTATGGGGAGACACGAAGTTAGGCCCTTCAGCTTAAAAGAAGGATCGTCATAAGCGTGATTAGTGCATATAGACATGAATATTTGCTGGGGGGAAGGGGGGAAGAGAACTGGGTCTGTGGAGATACATTTGTCTGTTCCAATTTTCATCTGAATCACGAATGAGAGTTTGGAGGGTTGAGGGTGGATGAATTTGATTTGCTGGGGTGCTGACACTATTCGAGAGGCTGTGTCAGACAACTGAGGTGTTCCGACTCTCCGAATTGTGGCGCCGCTCTCAGCCAGTGGCGGTTAAGCTAAAGGCTTAATGCGTCTCGTGGGTCGTTTCTGGCGTAAACCGTCGAAGCTGAAACAAACTTTCTGATTGAAAGAATTGTCGATCTTATCGCATGTTTTTGCACCTACAAGTATAATATGAAACCAACGCATAATAGAGAAGGTACGAATATACTTCCGCGACTTGAATGTGCGAAATCATTGAGTGGATCGCGATGTTTACTTTCAGCTAATAGACTGACATTTCGCCAAGACATTTCCTAAAATAATAGTTATTAATTAATTAATTAATTAAATTGCTTATTTTCTACGTCACGTCCCTTTAATACACTCTCACGTAACGTCTAGTCCTATGAGGATATGCAACTAATTTAGCCACGTTTTTAAATTAGTTAAAACAATTAGAAAATAACAATAAATATCGATCTCTGAATTTAAAGAAAGGAATTATAACTTAATTCAGGTTATAGTGATGAAGGGATGCGAAATTAGAAATGTCTTCTTTTATTTCCATCCCAGGTGCCGTATGGGTACTTTACCTTATGAGAGTCAAACAGATGATTTAATGCGTCTGAATTTAAGTTTTCTTTAGGTAAATAAAGCTATGGACATAGATTCTTTAACAAAGTTTCCAGCAAATAGTGTTCTGCAAACCACCAGACAGGCAGGAAAGTGGGAAAGTCGGGAATGAAGCTTACAGACAGAAGTAGTGAAGATTTGTGGTGTTTCATTAAAGTTAAGTGTCAATATGACTTTAGACGTTACGCGTACAAGGTAAGCAATTATATCTAAAGCTTGATTCGAAATGACTGAATGCTTTATGAAAGGAGTAATTTGGGAAGTTAAAAATTCCGAAGTTCCACTGCAGCCGACATTAACCAAATTTCTAAAGTTATTTTTGTTATTATAAAACTAAAAATAATTAATTCTAAATTATATAAGCGACGTCAAATCGTTGGTTAGAAAGTTAGTTCTAAAGTCACTTCCAATGTTTTCTAAATTAGAGAGTTTACTTAGAGTCGAAGAAGATGAATCTAGGGATATGCAATAAATATTAGGAAAGAGCTGAAGAAAGGAATATGTAGCTGTACCATGTTTAAACGAGTTTAGAATTGCGGGAATGTAATTGAAGTGACTGAGCAAAACAACGCAGGCGGTTTCGTGTCTAATAAAATTCACCCATTTTAAGCTGAGTAAATTCTGTAAGGTTCAGTACCAAATCTTCTCTTTCATGTAGAAGCTCATAAGGTAAACTTAATAAATATGAACTTCGTCTGAGCTTGGCCTCTTCATTAATTTATCCTGCAACTATTGTTTGTCACGTTCCGACCCTAGTCCGAAGCGTACGTGGGCCGATCACTCAGCGGCTGTTGGTTATTCGAGAGGAAAGGACAGGTATTACTGGTCAGACAAAAGCAATGTTACTGCATAACTCCTCTCCATATCTATTGAAACAGGCTGCATACTTCCTTACACGAAACTCACAATTGTCTAAATCTTAGTAAGGAAACTTCAAGTAATTCATAAAAATAAATATTACAGACAGGATTTAAACACTGAAGCACGGCATTCATTCATATTAACATTGCATGCGTCAACAATCATTCACCCTTCGACTAAGAAGCGTAGGAAGGGAAAGAAATTATAACAAGGTACGCTGTTTACCTAATTCCATTTTCTTTTCACAACCTGGAAAACACGCATCCCGTGCTGAAATAAAGTGTTCCCCTTACAGGCGCGGTGTGGCCCAGAGGGTGGTTAGAGGTATAGCTCTACTCTTCCATGACTGCGGCACTAGAAGGGGGTGAGTGGTCAGCAGCACGCCCCGGCCGCACTTTACCCTCAGGAAAGACCCGGTACCCATTTTACGGAAGGCTGGGTGGGCCCCATGGCCTGTCTGGACGGGCGGAAAATCTCGTTCCCGCCGGGATTTGATCCCGGACCGTCCAGTCCGTAGTCAGTCACTATACCGACTGAGCTACCCGACCCACACCTGTGAAGAAATACCTCCTTTTTATTCAGAATTCCAATGTCTGTTACAGTGTACATAAAAGTCATATTGGAAGTCTATTATGAGTAATTTTAACGCTGTACCAGCTTCATACTCCATTTTCTAGGTGGTCATATCGTGCCTCAATATATGCGCTTATGCTAACAAATAGCTCGATGGAAGCAACTGAGTTTGATGTTATAAGGGATGGTTTGGAAACAACGTCGTTAAACATGAATATCAATCACCTGTGTCGATAAGACCCCGGCAATCCGTCACTGCTGTCTTTCACCGTGCATTAGTCGGCCCTGGACGACCACTCGAACGAAACTGTGGACTGCTCGTCCATGAATATGTAAATCCTTTCGTCGTCTCCAGCCAGACACAGCTATTGAGTGACCATCCCCCTTATTTCCACCGACCATAGACCAAAAACCAAATCTCACTTCCCTGTCTCACATCACCTAGACTCTACATTCCCTCGCAGATCTTTGGGACTGTCAGTGTACACCAGTGAACTAAAAACTTGACGTGTGGAAACAAGTGTCGCAGTTCTTCGCAGTGTTTGTAGCCCATCCACAGTTCTTTGTAACGCACGCCACTTTCCGTTCACCATTTGAGATTTCTGCACTCTGATTCCAAACCTTAGCGTGCGATCAGAACAGGGCAGCGAAGGGGTATAGTGATGTGTCTTGTAGCTTAATTGACTCTTTCAAGAGAAAAAAAATCTTTACTAATAAGATTGCTATTTGTGTGCGTGAGGGCGAGTGCGAGCGTATTTCTTCCCACCCAATTTTTTATTCAGTGAATTGATTTTTGCCGTATTTCGAATAAACGTGCCGACGAACTTAATAATTTTTAGATTTCTAAAACTAATATTAACAGCTTAATTTAAGAAAAGTTTCAAGGAGCTGGGAGAAAATTTAATTAATTGCTTACCAAGGTAAATATGTGTTCGCATAATAAGATATATGACTCTTTGTTTAAGACAATGCTTACTACCAACTAATTGCCCTGGTTAGTATATACGAAGTTATTACTCCAGCATGTTTCGACTGTCAACAATAGCCATCTTCTGGGAATATCATTACGCAAAGGAGTATTTGGAGTTTACTGTAGTCCGTGATAAGTGGTAAAAATACAATACAGAATCCATTAAGTACAGTATCCACGTTTGTGTGGGCGAAATTTTCCGAAACTTTCCAGTCCGGCTCCGGGGCCCATCCAGCACCCTGTACAATGTGTACCGGGTCTTTTTCCAGGTAGCAAATCTGCCGGAACGTTGAGTTGACCACCGACCCGCATCTAGCGTCGAGGTAAATGAAATAGTAAAGCTACAACTCTACTTCCCTTTAGGCCTTCTTGGCCTATTCTAACGGTAAACTTTACATGTTTTACCTTTTTATCGTAACAATATAATGTCTGTAAAATACTTCTATTTGCCAGTACGCTATGTCTAGAATTATATGGAGCGAAATGAGACCGGTGATATGGCGTTCCTGGGATGTGCTCATTCAGAACTTTGTTACGATGAACAGGAGAGAGTCTTGCCTACCAATCAATAGGCAGACGGGACCAGACATGTCTTGTTTTAAAACGCGAGAACAGAAACAGGGAAAGAGACGGAACGTTCTCTTTCTCTGTCTGAAATATATAAGCTTACTACACAACTTAGCAGCTCCAGTAGACCCTGCAGCTGCTGGACCCCAAAATCAATCCATCCATTCCTTCCAATGTGTTACCATGGAGATGCTGGGTCCATTTAGTAAATTATCTATCTATATAGGCAATACGAGATCAATAGAGACAAGATGTGAAGGCTAAGGGACGAAGAGGGGCGTGAAGGGAGTACATGAAGGGGTTTAATTAGAGGGGAGAGACGGTTTGGAAGTGAGGAGGGAACCGAGTGTTACGGAGGGAGATGTATTGAGAAGCTATAGGACGATTCCAAGTTGCGAGACAGACTGACATTTTCTAGGGAAATGACAGACGCTGATGGCATTTCGATCCTTCGACGAAATCAAAACTAACGAAGAAATTGCGTGTCATAAATGAGATTACTGATGGTCAGTGGATGTGTGTTACGGAACGTTATATTAAACTGGGTTATTGAATTTTAACAATGCTGTTTTAGTTGCACTGGTTCATAAAATCTCACGTTAATACGGATTATCCTTTTAAAGAAGAACAGTAATCTGCTTTGCATAATGCATCAGCCTGTACCACGCTGTGAACACTTAACACCACGGTTCTAAAAACCAATCAGTTACTGACGCATACAGCAACGGTTGCTGGCTGTTCTGAGATATATACAAAACTCTCAACGCAAAGCGAGAATCATGTAGTATTTTTGAATGTTAAACCTGGTGGTACGTAAGGAAAACGCTAGGCTTTGAAACGTTATGTCACTGGGAGATCACGGCTTATTTTAAAATATTTTTAGACCATTCGCAAGAAGGGAGTAGGAAAAGGTATGAAGAAAGTCGGCCGGCCTTCAAAGTACGTTAAACTGTATACAGCATGTTGACTAACACAGTGGAACAGAATCCATTTTATCGACTGGTCAAGAAACTCAAGTTATGAACTCAAGTTAGGCTGTGTCGTCGGACGTTTCGAAGGATTATATGCCCGTTATCTTGTTGGACTGCATGGCTCTGAAGACGAGGGTAATCTAATTCTTCGAAACGTTGGCAGTTCTTTACCGAAAGGCACAGAGTAGCATTCCAGAATACCCAAAAAATAAGCATCTCCATTGATAGTTTCACGTCTCGTGAAATAAAAATGATCGTTACAGTGTCGTTTACTGAGTCAGCTCTAGACTCTAATCTACACTACTCCAGTTCAGTCCAAAACCACTTGTTTCCTCTTATTCTCCCATCTGTGCCTCCAACCTTCATGTGACTGCTGACCTAATGACACGGATAAATCCTTTGTTGGTTTAACCTCTTTTATATGTCGCACTCATCCACCTTGATTTCCTCACTCTACTGCTACTACTACTACTACTAATAATAATAATAATAATAATAATAAAGTTAAAGTTCACCCTAGAACAGGCCACGAAGGCCCAGAGGTGGAGAAGATGTACAACTCTACTCTTTCTTTGACCTTGACGTTAAGATGGGATGGGTGGTCAACGCCACGACCCGGCCGCTTTACCCCCGGAAAAGACAAGGTACCCATTATATAGGAGGTTGGGTGGGCCCCAGGGCCGGTCTGGATGGGTGCGGAAAATCTAGCCTCCACCGGGATTCGAACCCCAGACCGTCTAACCCGTAGCGAGTCGCTATACCGACTGAGCTATCCCGGCCTATACTACTACTACTACTACTACTACTACTACTACTACTACTAATAATAATAATAATAATATAGTAATTTATGGAAAATAGTTTAAAAATTAGAAAATTCGTCGTCACTCAAGTTTCGCGTCATCCAGTTACTTCCTCTTCTTCTGACATACTTTTATGATAATGCGATATTTTGGCAGCTTCCTGTAGTTCCGTTAAATGTTACAGTTTTGGGGAGTTTGAAAACCGAAATTTTGGGTTAAAATTCAACTAAGGGTTGTAAACTTCTCGACGTTATTCTGTCGGATAACATATGACTTAAAATGGTCTTTTGGGGTTCTTTTGAGATTCCACAGAGATTTACTTCCTAGAAATTAACTCTTGAGTCCCGGCAAGCTAGAAGGTCCGAACTGTTGAACCACACACATAAGTATAAGAGTGCAATTTCTCCTCTTTAAAACATGTTCCTTGTCACTAAGTTTATTTCATGTTGTTTTCTGACTCTTAACTGCTATGAAAATGAATTATGATGCCACAATTCAGCGTAGAACAGTTTTACTTGTGAAGCTGACCCTTTTCGTTCAGGTTAGTGAATTATCCAGTTTTTTGGAACACTAAGTTTCAATTCAGTGCGTTCAAAATCTCGCCACCGGAATATATTCTGAACCAGATTTATCCTGCCAGTACCTGTATAAAAATTGAAATATACGTAAAATTATAGTTCTAAATGTTTTTATCGGGTGCAGCTTGATCCGTCACACTTTGAGATACCTATAAACCGAGACACTGACAGAAGCGTTGAACAACAATAAAGTAAGCTACAGGGTGATTAAAAATATACAGGAAACCCAAATTTTTCTCAACCCAACGTTTCAATGGCAGTTAAATCAAGCCGTATGAGAAGGACAGGTTGTGTAGCAGACATAGAAGAACAAAGATCACTTTGCAGATTTAAATGTACGTGGGAGGTAATATTAAAATGAAT
>Ga0131853_10028154_pt1 | contig 10069 bp, 8 predicted proteins | sample TergutLab28metaG_FD_92764 | JGI IMG/M metagenome (GOLD analysis project Ga0131853, IMG submission 92764) | Labiotermes labralis P1 segment gut microbial communities from Petit-Saut dam, French Guiana - Lab288 P1 (version 2) (version 2) | ecosystem: Host-associated > Arthropoda: Insects >... | reverse complement strand
CGTATCCATCCACTGCTGCTCCCACATTTGTAGTCCATGGTCTTTTTCTCTTGTTACGATCACCTCTTTCGGTATCTTGTCATACACAACTGGTCCATCTTCCACAGCAGCTTCTTTTGCAAGATGGCCACCAACTCATTCCCCTCTATCCCCGCGTGTCCTTCTATGCAGTCGAAATGTACAATACACTTTAAATATCCCAATGTAATAAGTCTGCTTCTGGCAACTTCTATCAAACGGTTCCTTTTAAATTTGTTTTGCAATTGAGCCAAAGTTATTTTGCTGTCAGTGCATATAGCAGTCAGTTTATTATTATCCTCTCCCTCCTGTAGTTCTTCTAGTTTTTCTAAAATCTTTAAAGTTGCGATAATCTCTGCTTGATTATTAGAGCAGTGTCCATGCAGTTTAAACATCAGTTGGTGTACCAACTTGCCATTCACAAATATAACCACTGCTGCCCCAACGCTGTCCCCAATTTTGCTGCCGTCCGTATACACTTTCACTGTATACGTAGTACCATACCACTTCTCGTACTATCGCTATTTCAGCAGGATGTCGCCAGTTCCTTACTTCCAACTGTGCATCGTATTCTACATTTTTTATTTTTGTTGTCATATACGTTTGAAACATTTGTTCTAAAGTTATTTTTATAGGTCATACTGCAGCTATCACACAGGATGCATCGTATGAGATAGTCCGATATGCTTTAGGTACTTTAAAGTTTAAGAGCTTTGAATTCTTTTATACTTAGCTAGGTTCTTTTTCTTCCGTATAGCTTCTACCCATACGGGTGCGCCATACGTTACAATTGGGACTACCGCTCATTCATAAATTGTCTTGAGAGCTTTGTGCCCTAAACCCCATTATAACTTTGCCGTTCTAGACAACATGTTAACAAGTGGAATTAATTTTGCCAATGTCTGATTAATATGTGCATTAAATTTAAATTGGTCTTAGTGTATTCCTAAATATTTCATTTTTTCAATGTGGTCCAATCTTTTGTAATTCAAGTAAATATTGACTTCCCTGTTGCCTTTTTTTCCTTGTTATAAATAAAACCTTGGGTGTTTTGTCGTTAAATTCTACTTTATTTTCAATGGCCCATCTCTCAGTTTTCTTTAAACCCTAATTCAAGTAATTTTCTGTTTCCATCTTACATGCCTTCTTGTTAAAACAATTAAGTCGTCCGCAAAAGCTATCACTTTATTTCGGCTATTAAATTTTAAATTTAAAAATGAATTATACATAACATTCCAAAAGCCTGGGCCTCAACAAGACCCCTGTGGACATCCTTTCTGTACTTCTTTTTCCGTCCTGTAATTGTTTGCTGATAATGATGCTTTCCTATTACTAAAATAACTTGCCAATAAATTGTATTAATTCTTGGGACATTTCAGTTCTCTTAACTGCTTCAAAATGCTGGGCCACCAGGTCGCGTCAAATGCCCCCTTAATGTCAAGGCTGATTATAACGGCGCATTTTTTAGTCTTAAACTTTCTTCTATAAATGTTTTAACTTCCATTGCTGCACCAACTGTTCCTTTCTGGGGGATGAATCCATGTTGATTGTCGTTTAACAGATCGTTAGAGTGTATGTGGAACATTATTCTGTCTATCATCAGTTTTACCAACACCTTGCCACCCATATTAATTAAACTTATTGGGCAACACTTCGATGCGTCATTATATACATCTCTTCCTGGTTTAATGATAGGAATTATAACCGAATGTTTCCATTTTTTAGGAAAGCATCCCTCCTTTATTTATGTACGTATATGTGTGTGTATATGCATGTATGCATATATATATTTAGAGTCGAATATACGTATGCATGCATGAATGAAATTATGTAAATCACAAACTATGTGTGTATGCATATGTATATGAATGTATGTATGTAAGTATGTATTTAAATATGTGTGTACGTATGTATATACGTATTAAGTATATACGTATGGTTGCGTACGTTTATGCATGTATCTGTATATGATTTTTTTATATATGTATGTTTGTACGCATTTATGCTTGTGTGCATACATGGACTTATGTATGTATGTGAATATTAATGTATTTATATATGCATGTATATGGCTATGCGTGCTTGCATGTATTCATGTAAACATGCATTCATGTATGAATTTTTGTATTATGTATGTTTGCATGTATGCTATATATATGTGTGAAATTATTTATGCATGCATTCAGTTATTAATTTATATATGTATGTATGTTCGAATGTATATACACATATATATGCTTAAACGAGTGCATGCATTTATGGAATTATGTACATATGTATATGTGCGTGTTTGTTTGAATGTATGCATAGTTAATAGAATATATAGATAATTATGTCCGAAATTGTATATGTATTTTGTTTGTACGTATGCATGTATGGATGATGTTTTATGAATTTTGTATGTATGTATATGTCTGAATGCATGTATATATGTATGCATGAATTCTTTATGAGTTTATGTATGTGTGTAAATATGTGCATGAATGTATGCATGATTTTATTTATATATGTGTTTATACATGTAAGCATGCATGAATATATGAATTTATGTATGTATGTACTTGTATATGTATATATGTATGGATGTATGTATGTATGCGCACGTTTATGAATTTATGTGTGTATATATGCAGGTACGTAATTATGTTTGTATAAATTTCTATGTATGTACGAATTTATGCATGTCACAATGTATGAATTGATGTATGTACGTATGTATTTATGCATATAGTTGTTTGTGCATTATGCATATAAGAATTTATATACTTTCCTTGTTTATATATGTACGTTTGTATGAATTACGCGTGTATGAATACATGCATATATTTATGTACGTATGTATTTTGTATAGAGAATGATTATATATGTACATATGTATGTGTGTATGTATGTATATTTTCATGCATGTAAGTGTGTATGTATACTTATATGTATGTTTCTATTGTGTATGAGTGTATGTATATGTGTATATGTATATATTATGTATGTACTTATGTATGTATGTATGTTTGAATGTATGTATATATGTATGTATGCATATATGAGCACATGTGTATATAAGTATGTGTGATTGTATGTATGTTTTATTTATATATGTGTATATGTGTGTATGTATGTATATGTGTATTTTTATATATGGTTTATTGCTTCACCCATTACAATGTTAATATTACAAGCTTTACAATCCCTTAGTTTATTTGGTACAGTTATTTGCTTATTCTACATTTAATTTATCAAATTTATGTCGTTAATAAATTTTTTAAATTCATTGTATTGTCTTCTTCTCAAGTCCGTTTTGGTAATTGTCCATCTGTTTTTCCTTTTACCGTCCTCTTTAGTCTGTCTCTCTCCTTTGTCAGCCTTTCGCATTCATATATTATGTGTTCAGTTGTCTGGGCGCCTTCTCCGTATGAACACGTTGGCTCTTATATTATTTTGAAGCGATGTTAATAGTCTCCCGTTTTTCCGTGCCCGCTTACTGCGGCTGAGAAATTTTGTTTTAGTTGCAGCTTTATCTTTAATCTTTCTGAATCATCTGGGAAATATTCTTTACTAGGTCTTCCTTTGTTTGTTTGCTTCCATTTTCTCTGCCATTCCTTCAGGCTTTCTTCTTCTAGGTCTTTCATTATTATGCTTTTTGGAAATTTGTTGTAGCCCTCTGGTATGTTTCTATTTGTCGACGCCCTCTTCGTTAAATCGTATGTATGTACGCATTTATATATGTATGTGTTTATGTATGTACGTATGTATGTATGTATGTTTGTATGTGTGTATGTGTGTATATATATATCTATGATTGTATGTGTGTATGTATTTATGTGTGTATGTGTGTAGGTATGTGCGTATATATGTATGTATGTGTGTATATATTTATGCATGTTTGCATTTATGCGTGTTACGCTAAGAGCGGATATTTATATTTGAATTTTCTCGCACATAGGCATTTTGAAGCTTAGAAAACTGTCTTTGTTCTAAGCTTGGGTTGGTCGCGTCCTGCTATAGCTTGGCTTCAGTTGGTCCATTGTCAGTGGAATTGAGTGCGTGTAGCTGTCCATAGGGGATCATTCTATAGCGTGCGCGTTTTCGATACATTAATCTGTGTGTGTATATCTTTTACGCTACAAATTGTAGCATACTAACTTCGCATTTACCAAATGCGTATATCAACAATGCTATGTTTCACAGTACCACAAGTTGTGGCATTTATGGAACTATAATAAGATACTAAGTTGTAAATTTCTTAGAGAATCTCATGAGTAGTGAATTGAACAATTAGTGCATCAAGTGCGAATCAATTCAAGCCTTAAGTGCATTTATTGGTGATGTAATATAAATATAAATTTGTTAAGATTCAAGTTACTCTTCATAACATGTGTGAACTCTATTTAACCAGTGGCATTTATTTTTAACTATTCAATTTAAACCAGTTTAATATAAGCAGATATTGTCGCATAAATAAATTCTTATTTAATCAATTTTTTACATAGGAACAGATTGTTCAACCATACTTGTGTCTTGAACCAGAGCGAGGAAATGCGTATATGAATTTATGTATGTGTGTGTATGTATGTATATATATATGTATCCATGTATGCATGAATGCATGTATGAAATTACGGTTGTATATATATATGTAATTGTGTATATGTATGTTTTTAAGATTGTATATATTTTTGTTAGTATGCTTGAATATATGTATGTATATATATGTATATATGTATGTATGTGTGTTACTATGTATGTACGTGTGTGTGTATATATGTATATAAGTATTTATGTATGTATGTATATTTTTATGTGTATTAGTAATAATGTGAGTATGTGTAAATGTGTGTATGTATGTAAGTATGTATGTATGTATGGATGTAAGTGTTTATGTACTTGTGTATGTGTGCGTGTATGCTTGTTTGCACATATTGGTTTATTTATGTTTGTAAATATGTTTATATTATATATATGTATATGTGTATTCATTTATGCATGTATGAGTTTACGTATTTATGCATGTATGTGTGGTGTACGTATGTACGCATATATTTTTTAGTTTTTGTATAAATGGTTGTTTGTGTATATATATATATATATATGTGTTTGTGTTTGTGTATTTGTATGTATGTATGTATGTATGTATACATGTATGAATTTGTTTAGGTATCCATGTTTGAATGTATGAATGTATTCATGTATGTATGTATGAATTTCTTACGTATATATGTATGTATGTATGTATGTATGCATGTATTAAATTATTATTATTTTTTATTATACCCACTTTACTTGCACTGAATGCTCCATTACGCTGTTGTAATCCTACATGCTTAGTTATTAAATTTTTTTCCAGTTCTATGTTTTCAATTAAGATATAATAATGTAGTTACTTATTGCCCTTTTCGATTTATATTCTGTATCTTGGTACCTATTCTGTATTCACTAATTTTCGTATTGCATTTATATTCTGTCTTGTTACCCTATTGTTTATTCAACACTATTCTTTATTCCGCACTCTATTGTCCGTGTATCGTTTAAAATTATCGTAATATTTTGTACTAGTTGGTATTTGCTGACTGGCCTTTGTTGTGGTTTTATGATTGATGCTTACATTCTATCCCTCTCCTGTTCGTGGAGTTTGCAGCTGTATATTATGTGGTCAACGTCTTGGTCTTCTTTATGGCAGGGACATGTGTCCTTCTCTTTTTTTTTGAACTTGTGGATTAAAGTTTTTGTATTGCCATGTCCTGTTACTATGGTAGTGAATTTTGGTGTTGGGTTAATTGTCAGCTTCAGCCTGTCTTGTATGTCGGGGAAGAAGGATTTTGTTGTTATTAAATTTTTGGTCGTTTATCATTCTGTTTGCAACTGTTTGAGGCACGGTTGTCTTACCTCGTTTGTGACCGTACTTCTCGGGAATCTATTGTAACACTTCTCGAAATTTTTGCTGCTAGATGCTTCCTTTGCCAATTTATCCGCCAGCTCGTTCCATTTCTGGCCCGCTTGTGCTTTGACCCATCTGAATTCATTCTTTAATTCGTCCGGTTCCATGTCTATAACATTTTTCTTGATTAGGTCTATTATGTATGTATGTCGTGTGCGGTTTTGTAGTAGTTGTAGTGTTATTGTACTCTCTGTGTACACTAGAGCTGTTTTGTTTTCTTCGGTTAGTTGTTATATGTATTCTAAGGCTTTTAAAATTGCCATCTGTTAAGGCCTGGGTGTTGGTGCATCGTAAGGTTTTACTGTATCTCATGGTTTTTTTTTTTATTTTTCCACCTGTGAAGACTGCCATTCCTGAACCTAATCCAACTTCGCTTTTGCTTCTATCTATGTAAGCTTGGATGTTGTGTGTGCTGTCTTCTTTTGTCTCTATTATGGTGATTTGTTTGGCCGGGTGTATCCAATTTTTAATATCCATTTCCGTATCGTATATTAGTACCTCATCTTTGGTTATTCAATAGTATTTGACTGATTCTTCTATTTTGATATTTATTTGGGTTAGTCAGGTAATTATACATAGCGCTTCTTTCAAGACTGTGCGGTATGCTCTGTCTAACTTGATGTTTATCAGCCCCTGTATTCTTACTAGTTTGCCTTTGTAGCAGGAGCTATGTAACACTTTTTCGAAAGCGGTGCTTCGTATATTAGTAGCGGTAGTATAACCCCCGTTATATTGTCTTCAGCGCCTTACGTTTCAGGATCGCATATTACCTTCGCTGATTTCACCAGTGATAAATTTAGTTTCGTGCACTTTCCCGCTATATAAGTAATGTGTTCTCTAAATGACAATTTGCTGTCGAAGATTATCCCGAGGAATTTTATACTTTTCACTTTGGGAAGTGCTTTGTTGTTATTATAAATCGCAATATCCTTATTTTCCCTCCTTTACCGCCAGGACATTACCATTATTTTAGATTTGTTCTCATTAAATTCATTTTATTGTTTTGGGCCCAAACCTCTATCTTCCTCAATTCCAGATTCGTGTAGATTTCAGCCTCTGTCACTGTCTCTCCTCTAGTCAGTATTATTAGATCTCCAGCAAAAGCTATGACTTTTGATCTGCTTGTAAGTTCCAAGGTCAAGAGGGAGTTGTATAGTACGATCCAGAATCCGGGTCCGGAGCACGAAAACTGTGGGCATTCTTTTGTTATTGTTCTCTATATTGATTAGTTTTTAGTGGTCAGAAATGCTGTTCTGTTGTTGAAGAATTCCAAGCTCAGTTTGTAGAGATTTCTTGGGTAGGTCAAATCCCTTGGGCCTTGTAGAATTCCTGGCCTAAATGCCGAATCAGATGCGCCCTGTAATATCGAGGCTAGTCATTTTAATTATGCCTCTGTTCTCCAGTATAAGTGCAGTGAATAATTTTGCCTCCATTGCGGCGTCAATTGTACTTCTCTGTGGGGTGAACCCAAATTGTCGTTTAGTCAGGAGTTCATTTCTGTGTAAGTGATAATTTTTTCTGTTGATAAGTAACTGGTCTAGTATTTTGCCTCCCATTTTTAATAAGCGTATTGGGCGGTATTTTGACGGATTTATGCTGTTTTTATTCACCGGTTTTGTTACTGGGATTACTTTAGCAATTTTCCAAATTTTGGGAAATATCCCTGATTAAGTCATTGGTTTATATTGTGATAATTATTCTGGGGAACATATTGGACATTCGATGGTGAATCCCGCCTGTGATGCCGTCTAGTCCTGGTGTTTTTTGTAATTTAAATTCTCTATTGTGCTGTTTATTTCTTCTTGGGGGAAATTGCATCGTCGTCGGTGTGTATTAGTTCATCGTTGGCTGTCCTTGCGTTTTTATGGTGGGGGTGATCCCATCCACTATCTTCTGTGAGAAGATAGTCTAGGATAGCACTTGCTGTTTCATGTAAACTCGTTGAAACGGTTCGGCGGGTTGCCTTACAGTGGTCACTTTGAATTTCTTTCCCCGCCGCCAGGAATTACATATGCGACGAGGGGTTGATGGTGCTAAGTTACAGTACTCTTTCCATGAGATACACTTCGCCTTCTTCATGTATGGAATTATGAATTTTTGATGTATGTATTTATTTATGTACGTATGTAGGTAAGTATGCATGCATGTATTTATGTATGTATGTATCGATGTACGTAAGTATGTATGTATAAATGTGTATATGTATGTATAAATATATTTATGTGGGTATGAATATACGTATGTATGTAAGTAAGTATGTGTGTATGTATGTATGTATGCATGGATGTATTTATATAAGTATGTACGTAAGCATGAATATATGCTGTCGCCTCGTCTGGCTCGAGGAACATAAAGCTACAAACAGTGTATTAGTTTGTCAGTACTTGCTGGTATATAAACGATTATGAATTATTATTAAAAGTAAAGACACAACGTACAATAATAAATGTTACCACACTCACTATAGTCTCTTAATGTCGACTTGCCATACACAATAATTAGTTATCATATAGTACCAAATTATTCACTGAATGTACTGTTATATAATGCAGTATTATATTGCACACGCAAGTTCATTTAATACTCTTTGTTTAACTGATATTATTAACACGTTGATTGTTGATAAGTGCACTCAAGTATACACTACGTATGAATATTGAATGTGAGTACTGCCCTATGCAGCCCAGAATTATCACCCTTTGTTATATCACAATTATAATGAGACGTGCTGCCTACTTGTTCCCCCCTGGATTGCTAAACACGCACAGTGTCACTGACGCTGGAAGACTTCTAGAACCCCTTGTTCTCTTTAACACACCCATATGGCGCCAGAACCCCTTGTTCTCTGTATTAAATGTAATAACACCAGTTGTGCGTTCCGTATGAACGGTTGCGTCCAGCCACTAGACTGCTGTGTCGTAGTGTCCACCTTTCTCGCAAGACGTGAAGCTACCTACTGAAGCCACGCTAAATTCAGACAAAGAAAAGGACGCTATGAATTCATATAACCGCGTTAATCTCGCTCCCTAGGAGCTGTGTAACATTTACACACAAATTAAAATAACAAAATGAAAATATTACAAATTAGTTATTAAAAAATTTGCCCTTAGCATAACATACGAATATGTGAATTTTTGAATTAGTTTTTGTATTTATGTACGTATATATGTATGTATGTATGCATGTATGATATGTAACCTTATATATGGATTTACGTATGTATGTATGTACGTATGTATGTATCAATTTATGTATTTGTGTAAGTACTGATATACGTATGTACATATATGTATGCGTGAATGCATGTTTATTTATAATAATTTATATATGTATATATGTAAGTATGTATTTGTGTATGTGGGTGTATATGTGTTATCATTTATGTACGCATGGATGTGGGTATGTGTATGGATGTATGTATGTATATACGTATTTACGTGTTATATATGTATCTAGGTATAATAGTATGTATGTATGTATGTATATATGTAATTAGATTTAGGTATATAATTTTTATATATGATTTTATGTATGTAGGTGTGTTATTATGTATACATGTATGTAGGAATATAGGTACGTATGTATGTAATTTTCAGTGTGTGTATGTTTGTATCTATGAATGTATGTATGTAAGAAAGCGTGAATATATGATGGTATATATATAATTATGTTATTATGTATATATGTATGTTGGAATATAGTTATGTATGTATGTATATTAGAATGCGTGTAGATTTGTATGTACGTATGTAAGCGTGTATGGATTCATGTGTACTATTATGTATGTATGTATATATATATATACATATTATTGTCTATGTATATTAGTACGTATATATATACAAGGTGTCCCAGGAGGAAAGGACCTAACTTCGGGAGAGTGTTCCTTAGGTCAAATTATACCGATATAACTCAAAAGACCTATATCCAAAGTTCAATATTTACGGAGATATTGGCCAGAGAAAAGTGTGGATATCTTTGGTTTCTGTTTACTGGAGTCTCCGTGACGTCATAGTAGTCATATGCACTTGACCTTCTACGCGCCAACCCTGCATGCAGTAGCTGTGAGCTCATGCAGTAGCTGTGAGCTGTGAGAGACAAATCAGTTGATTGCGTTTG
>Ga0131853_10028153_pt1 | contig 10070 bp, 5 predicted proteins | sample TergutLab28metaG_FD_92764 | JGI IMG/M metagenome (GOLD analysis project Ga0131853, IMG submission 92764) | Labiotermes labralis P1 segment gut microbial communities from Petit-Saut dam, French Guiana - Lab288 P1 (version 2) (version 2) | ecosystem: Host-associated > Arthropoda: Insects >... | reverse complement strand
GTGGTGTGTGTGTGTGGTGTGTGTGTGTGTGTGGTGTGTGTGTGTGTGGTGTGTGTGTGTGGTGTGGGTGTGTGTGGTTTGGGTGTGTGTGTGTGGTGTGTGTGTGTGTGGTGTTTGTGTGTGTGTGTGTGAGTGTGTGAGTGTAGCCTTATGTACCCAGTGTGAAATGAGCATGCGTTGTACTGCCATCTGTGGCCTCTCCAGCTCTGCTATATTTTTCCATATTATCTCACAAACGGCACGACTTTCGGAAAAAAATACTGATTATACAATTAGTTTTTTTTTATTTTCTCTACAAATTGTGTCAGAAATATTTTTCATTGTAATAAGAAGTGAGCGAGATATGATCCAAAATGTAAATTGGTCTTTATGTAGAGTACCCGCTATTCTTGTCAGATTTTAATGAAACTTTAATTTTCTCGACTGATTTTTCGAAAAATAGTCAAAAATCAAATTTCATAAAAATCCTTCCAGTAAGAGCCGAGTTGTTCCATGCAGGTAGACAGACGGACAGACATGACGAAGTTAATAGTCGCTCTCCGCAATTTTGCGAAGGCGCCTCGAAATAACGAAACTACAGGAATAACAACAGAACGTTCGTACTAAGGAATTCGTGTGTCAAAGTATGATGAAGCAACCCCCAACGGCCGCAATCACCGACTCAAATTCGAGAATCTACAGGAAGTCCTGATTTCAATATTTCCATAATTTCAAGCGGAACATTTTTTTAAAAAAATTGAAATGCTATTTCTCTAAATATGCTCTTTGTAATTAAAAATTTCGACTCATCTTGTATTTTTTGTGCCATATAAGTTTAGATCTCAACACGAACACAAAACCTTTTAAAGTAGATAAGTTATTTTACATAGTAACTCTTTTGGGGAAATTTTTGCTTTATGGCGGCTCTGAGCTTGAGTCGAAACATGTAGCACAATAAGAGCAATATAAGAAAAGTGATTGATGGGTGTTTTTGTTATGCTTGTGTATCTTTCTTACCATGGGACGTCCCGCTTAACAACGAAAACTGTACAAGACCATCGAATATACACTAGTTAGAAAATCAGAACAACAAACTGTTTAAATTAAAGCCCAAAGATTCTTTATTGCTTATCATACATTCTACCAGTACAGACACTCCCCGACTTACGCAATATCAGACACACGAAAGTTTTATAACAGTAGAAAAACTGAAACAACAACACTTTGGAAAAAGTCGTCGAAGTTTTTCGTCAAAGAATGACAGCGCAATGAGACGGGTATTACGGAAGAATACTGCTAGGCGATAACACAGGAGGTCGGGCGGTTGGGGCGGTCACACTGCGGCCATTCAAGGTCCAGTATGTTGGAGTTTGGATTTCAAAAGTACACACATGCGTGTACATATATTTGCACATATGTGTACTCAATCCTAAGTTGCACAGAATTCGACTTGTGGCGGAACTTCTGGAACGTAGTCGAGGGGAGAGGTGGGGGGGGGGTTCTGTTTATAACGCATCTGTTGTCAAAGCAAATGACTAAAGTATGGAGCTGCGCTGTAACGTCGTTCGTCTCCTGAAGCTTGCTGTAAATTAAATTCAATTTACGGAGCGATAAATTGTAGACCGTGCACGTGCATGACAAACTGCAGACATGAGCATTCGTAATATTACTACCCTTCGATACCATATGTAGAATACTGTGGATTAAATATTCCATATTTATTACTTCCAGGCTGCAGGATCCAGGTCGTGTCATTTCCTGCAGACTGTTCGATACGCTCTTTATTGAACTGGTATAAAACATCCAACACTCGTTAGTCTACAGCTGTGGCGTCGGGACGCCCTCCGGATTCTATTCGTGTGCCACTGCATAGAAATAGAATATGGAAAGAAGTCTCATAGAATCCCCCCCCCCCGCCACATACATTTAAATCCGTCGCACTTCCTCTCCAAGCAATTCGCTAAACAGGACTACCCTTCCAGCTAATGTAAAGGTCACTCCATGACATAAATATTCATGCACAGAGGGCTTACATCCGACCCATTCACAACCTGGCACTGGACGGTAGGTGGTCAGCACCACAGACTGGCCGGTTTAGCACCGGCCGGTAAAGACCCGGTTTCCAATGTGCAAGACGGTGGGTGAGCCTCGCCAACGATCTGAATGAGTGCGGCAAGCATCGCCGCCACTGGCATTCGATCCCCGGACCGTCTAGCCCGTAGCGAGTCGCTATACTGATTTGCCACGGATGGACCCAGTAAAACTCGCCCCCCACTGGGTTCAAACAAACGCTTCGGGTTGGTGTGTATAGTCCATAAGAAGCTGGGGGGAATATATAAGACAAAGAGTGTCCGGTCCCGGTGGCCGTGCGGTCCAAGCCGTAGGTCTGCGGCAGCCCCAATTGCTGGGACCGCGGTTTCGAATCCCGCTGAGGGCATGGAAGTTGATATCTTATGTTTGTTGTTAGTTGTGTAGTTAGCGGCCTCTGCGACAATCTGATCCCTCGTTCAGGGGTGTCCTACCTTGTGTTTGTGTGTCTAATTGTGTGTGATCTAGGCATCTCAACACTGACGCAACCTAACCTCGAGTTGGACGCTTGAGCTACAGCAGAAGGAGGAGGAGGAGGAGGAGAAAGAGAAGAAGGAGGAGGAGGAGGAGAAGAAGAAGAAGAAGAAGAAGAAGAAGAAGAAGAAGAAGAAGAAGAAGAAAGAAGAGAGAGTTTTGGAAAACTCGATAGCCATTATCTGCGACGTCAGTGAGATACCTCTACGTGACTTCAGCACAGTACCAACGCAACACCCCTGTTCACTCATCTCTTATTTTCCTTAACAATTTTGTCACTATCACAGAAGAATACATGAACACGATATTGTGTTTCACGTACGCCGTCAATTTCTGATTTTCATTCTGATATCAACGAAAATCGATTTTTTTTTTTTTTGCTCATGTTCGTTTCACAAGTATCTTTAAACAGGGAAGCTCATTGATTATTCTATTAATCCTTTGAAGCATGAAGTGGAGATGGGTTAGGGATAGGAGAGCAGTCATCGGTGAGTGAGTGGGGGGAAAGAATTTATGAACACCGTTCATATAACAACTTTAAACTTCAGTTCCTACGCCACAATAAAAGCCTCTTGTGTCCATTACAAAGACCAAACGCCGAATGTTGCTTGCGAGACATCGAGAGAATAATACACACTATTCAGAGTTTGTGTGTGTTAAAACAGGCGGTACATACACTTACGGTTAGAGTTAAAGGATTATCGGGCAGCTTGTGACATGTCTTTCGTTCCGTTTTCTGGTCCATTTATAAATACCTACTTCAATTAATTCGTTAGTGCTGTGGTGTTTATCAATAACGTAATTGCACGCTAGAATGTGATATTCTATTAGAGGACACCAAAATACTCAAGGAGACCTTACAGTGAGCATCCTAACTCAGACAGACGTAGCACTGTGTTTTCTAACTCAGGGTGACCTGACAGTGGTACCATTATTCATAAATTAATGGTACTGTGTAAGACATTTATGTAAGTTTTGTTGAAAATTTTAAAGTTGAAAGTTTATCTAGTGTACTCCTACACTTATTAATCTAATTACAAAATTCCCGCATTACGGCTACCGAGAGCACCGCGCCACATTCACGAAACTTACAAATTATTCCTCTCCTAAATTATCTCATTTGAGTCCAAACCCTCGCACGCTATTCGTTTGACATCAATTTATTATTAGCATCGATATTACAACTAGGTTTCCTCAATCACATCTTCCCTTCACATACCCCCACTCGTTGTATGATACAAATTTAGTGTGATAAATTACATATAACCAGAGGATGAATTTATCGAAATATATCTGAAAAGAATTTTCTCTTTGCACATGTTCTGTCTCTCATCGAGCAAGCACTTTTACTTTATCTGCGCCGTGTTTAGACTATGTAACCCGAAGGGAGAGCCAACCTTTCAGCAGCACGAATCCCCTTCCCTTAGGAGAAAATCCAGAAAGAGATCCCATTACGACAAGATGGTATCGTGGTGGCAGGACATGGGCGCCCCCTTCACAACCAAACGCAGCTCCTAGCGTGGTATTTTGGTGGCAGGATATGGGAGCCCCCTTCACAAACACACGCAGCTCTTAGCCTGTTACTGTGGTGGCAGGACATGGGAGCCCCCTTTACAACCAACGAAGGTCTTGGTTGATAGAGATCGTGTTTCTTATGGGGGTGACTTCGTTACTCTTGCCTCATTTTGTAATCTCTGAAAACTAATAAGAAATAAGAAGAGAGACGATCAGACAATTGTCGACCCACATGGGATCAGTTGTTCAAAACCTCTGAGATTTGTACCTCGCCGAGTCCTTTGTCCTTTTATTCGAACTGACTGAGATTTAACTAATCCCTCGAAACACAGTTCGTCTTCAGAAAATGAAAGGTTTTAGTTCACATGTAAATTCCCCGAACTTTATAGGATCCGAATGTTCGTGACTTGGTTTTACAAGAGTCTGTCTCCGAACCCTATTTTGAGCCACAGAAATCAGTAAACATCCCTACACTCGACTTCTCTAACATTCCATCTACATTCCCTCTTAGGACCGGGTCTCGGTCTTCCAAACAATCTGACCCATTCATCTGTTCCGACTAAATAACAGTAAACACGTCTCTTCTGCCCTCCAGCGTTCGATCACTCTAATATTATTGAATTAATCATATGAACTATAATATCCTCTCTATGATGTTTTCTCTATCAGCCTAAGCACACGACTCCTTCCCACACCTAAACAATCGCATGTGCTATAAAAAAAGTACAATGACGTTATAAAGGAAACAAAATGATAAAGATTTCTAAAAGTTAAAACCACGTTAATACAAAACATTCCATGTAAGTACAATGCAATATTGAAGGTCGTTTCTCGCAACTATTGTCGTAGTGGACGAGCAATAAATATTACATATACTGAGTGCGTGTTTGTAGCCATATTGCCATCTGCGGCCTGCCCGTCGGTACAATATTTTTTCCACATTATCTCATAAATTGCGCTATTTTCGAAAAAAAAATTAAAAATAAAATTTGTTTTGATTTGTTCTGCAACTTCGTGTGAAATATTTCTCATTCTAATACGAATTAAGCGAGATACCACCATAAACGTATATTGACCTCGATATAAGGTACCCCGTTGTTCTTGTCAGATTTCAATGAAACTTGAATTTTCTCGATAAATTTTCGATAAATAGTCAAATATCAAATTTCAAGAACATCAGAGCAGTGGGAGCCGAGTTGTTCCATGCGGACGGACGGACAGACGTAGACAGATAGACAGACGGACGGACGGACGGACGGACAGACATGACAAAGGTAATAGTCATTTTCCGAAATTTTGTGAACGCGCCTATCAAGCATAGCATATTACAAGTGATACCAATACCTCGTAAATTAAGAGAGAACAAGAAGTACAGACAGATGGGACGTGTTAAGGGCCATTAAAATAAAGAAAAGTATTAGCAACAAACCCAAAGTGTGTATGTTTGCCCTATACCTGTACTTGCAAACCAACGCCAATTTTGGTTAAACACTGTCCATATGCATCTCCATAATACTCCCGTCAAGAACGTGTACTAACCCAAAGTACGCCTCCCTACCTCAGGAACGTAAATATTGCTTACCATTTTCACACAAGACCAGCTTTACACAGTTCTTCCACTCCCCCTCCCCCCCTCCCCCCAAAAAAGACCAGTCCAGTCACATTTACCCAATCGCTTCATCGCACCGTTCAATATCAATCTTCATAATAAGTCTAGGTCTCCCAAATGATCACTTTCCACAAAGCAATTTAAACACACACATAACGTTTGTTGCTTTTCCGCTGTACTGGGACGGCATTGATCGATGCTGGATACGGAAAATCATTATGTATAGCCTATACATAATTGTGAGTTCGGTGGCATCAATAAAGCCGTAATTTAGACTCAATGTAGTTCACACAACAAAACAATAGCTAGCCTATTGCACGTTATACTAGTCTTTGTTTCCGCTATGCCTCCACCCCCCGTCCCCCCAATACAAGGATATTGTTTTATGTGGCAATTCCAATTGTTTTCACTCTGAGAATTTCGCGTGAGGACAGGCACAGAAATGCTCGCCGTAATTCCTCTTTGCCATGAGTGGAGGTCCACCCGTTTTAGTTCCATGTGTTGCAGTTAATATTGAGATTTCATTCACCATATTTAAGGAGTTATTTCTTTCGCTCGCAGAAATGCAATACATGTAAAAAAAACACGTTGTTTATTGCAAGAAGCGTGTCTGCTGACAAACCTCAAAACGCTTCATCCGGAAGGCTCTCTGTCATATCGTTTTCTTGTGAGACGATCATTACAATACAGTGTATCCTTCAACACGCGTTACGCGTAGAAACTCCTAAAAATGAAGCAACACTATTTACATTAGGCAGTACTGACGGACCTGAAGAGCTGTACAAAAGGAGGAACAGTAGCAGTCTGTTACAATAAGGTTTATATATAATGTGAAGCTTTACTGTGACAAGATTCGGCTAACTTATAGAACTATCTTCAGGCTGATAAAGTACTATCGAGAAGTTGATATATACAGCAGATTTGTGTCTTCCATCCATTCCTGCATACATAATACATACACACACACACACACACACAAACACAATCATTTACCTACATGCGTACACGCATACATACGTACGTAATGACATGCAGTGTTCGCTGACACATCACCGGAACTATTAAATGAAACTCATCATGTATATTTTCAATTCTATATCATAGGATATAGATCGTTGATAATTGTAATGAAACAGACCAGAAAATGGCAATCATTATTTGCACTGTTGTCTTTTCTCGGAAAACATACTGAGTGCTTATTCAGTGTAATCATCGATATCTAAGCGTCCCTCCAGTGTTATACGTCATACATGCGTGCATGAAAGGGGGTGTTATCTGCAGTCAACATCCTATATATAGTGTCTGTCAACTTCTGCCACTGAATTTTCAACAGATATTACGGTAGTACTAAATTCTCTGCAAGTTTTATAACAAAAATGCCTACCAAACTTCCTGGTACACTGGTTAGCACTCCATTTTCTTAATTCCAAGTTTTTAATCTCGGCCCAACGAGCAGATAAACAAACTGATGTCCTTCGTAATAATATAATTTGTGCGTTACAACACTATTTTGCTGTAACTTTAGCTTCATGTTTTTATAAATGTTATACATAAACAATATCAAACACTTTTCAGTAACGACTCGCAGTTTTCACGAAAATAAAAACACAAGCCAATGCTCACAATTCGTAGACAAATTAGTCAAACTACGGAAATGGAAGGTAGAATTGAAAAAATAATAATTAGACTACTTTCAGAGTAACGTAAATTAAGAACACTCTCTTCTGAGATGTGAAAACATAACATCTGGTAGATAAGTAACAACGCTCGGTAGGACCCCGATGTCTTCATCTTCAGTATGGAAGAACAAAATCTTCATATATTTGGATTACAGTAGTAGACTCGAGTGAAACGGCAGCATTCATTTACCAGATTACACTGCGTCACAACCCACAGAAAAACAATATTCATAGTCGTAACTTGCAAAACTCACAACCTTACAATATTTCCACTAGGTGAATAAACGTGACATATCCTTCAAAATGAAGGGGTGAACTTCACGTCCCTGTAATTCCATATGGACATAAAACGAAATTGTGTAAGGGAATAAAGTGGAAAGCGAAATAATAGAAAAAGATAAAACCTCGAATACCTTATGCGAAGAATATTAAACTGTGAGAAATAAAATGGCCTATTTTACACAACTGTCGGGGGATACACAATCAAAACTGAAAATCTTTGGGTCTAGATTGAATGCAATCTCGTTTGGCTCATAATGATAGTAATGATATGAGATGTTACGGCCATGACTATGCCTATTAGGGCTTTAATTTATTATGTGGCATCACGTAATCTGGTTGAGGTTTAGGCTAATAATTGTAGGAAAACTCTAACTAAAACCTCCAGGCAAAAGCCATTTGAAACTGACAGTATAGTTCATCTGGTGTACAAAGCTCTGGCCACTGATAGCTGTCACGCTAAGAAAGTTACTGTTCGTTTAGGGTCGGCTCTGACCGAACCTAATCGAACAGTTTAATTGGTATAGATCAGTTTTTCCCAAATGTTTCTGATCGCGGACCCATTTCGGCTTCTAGAAATAACCACGGTTCCCCACATCCTTGCTCATGTAGAAATGTATCCGGATGAAAGTTGCTCAAAAAGTAAAATTTATAAATAATTTTTTTAATAAATCACCAAAATATACTCAATTTTTTATATTTACACAGTTTTCCATATTAAAAACAATAAAAACAGCTTCGTGTTTCGATCTCGAGGTATCATAATCAGAGAGTCCGTAAATCAAGCTTTTCTATACAAGACATTAAAAAAGCAATTTATAAACTGTTGAATCCAGATCATTGTACATCGTGCAGAAGAGACTGAGAAGAAAGTTGTAAGCATTTCTGTGTAGACTTGAAAGATACAGAGTAAGGAACTATGACTGTGAGACACTGCAAGTTTAAGTTAAAATACAATGATTAAATTTACGCACTTAATTTAATAATTAATGTAAAATAACCCTATAAAAATATGACGTACATTTGTTGGTGATTTATAATAAATTAGTTCTTACCAATGCACGCAATGAACAATGCAAAATTTAAAAAAAATTACCGCTCAGAATTGGTTTTACATAACTACGAAAACATACCATTAGCACACGTAACAATACATTACATGATTTGAAATTAATTGAACTGAATGTCGCTCGCTGCGTGGGTACAGGGGGTTTCTTAGTTAGGTAGTCTAACGGCATACAAAATAAACATATTGCCAATTTTAAAAGTTCCGCGAAAATATCAATAAAACATAATTCCTTTAATTTAAAACTTAAGTAAACTTTAAAGTAGACATTATAGAAATGTATTCACAGATCCCTTGGGATCCGCGGACCACCCTTTACAGAACACTGTTATAGATAGTTATTTCACGCTTCCGCCGCGAAGTAGATTAGAACTGCGTTCTTCAGGGCTATTACGCAGCGAGTAGTGGTAATTCCTTACCAACGTTTCTTGAAGATGGTACCAATAGTTTGTCCTGAAACTTGGTAAGGAATTTTCAGTACCCGCTGTGTAACAATCCAGAAGAGCGCAGTTCTCACTGGTACAGACGTACAGCACAAGCCGCACATATGAATGAAAACTAATCAGTTAAAGAGCTGAGAACTATGCATGATTTCAGGCTTCTACCTCGGTCTAAATGGGATCTTCGCTCTTCTGTGATGTTACGCAGTGTGGATTGGTACAGTTACCGACGTTTCGGGACATTCTTCTTGGACTGTTTGACCCCTAAAGATGGGACCGATAGGTTGTCCCAAGACGTCGGTAATTACCAAATTATGCTGTGTAACATCACAGAAGAGAGAAGATCTCAGCTGAGAACATCATCATAGTGTTTATGGTGTGAAACTGAAGATTCAACAAGATCTGTAAAATTACAACATTAAAATCTTTAAAAAATACATATACTGGAAAAAGGACTAAGTTTTGAAATTCTCAGACGAATATCTTCTTCTTCTTCTTCTTCTTCTTCTTCTTCTTCTTCTTCTTCTTCTTCTACTTCCTCCATTGGTACTACAGCCCATTGTGGGCTCTGGCCTGTCGAACAATGTCCCATTTTTTTCCCCATCTGCCACCAACTCTCTCCACCTTCCTACTCCCAAAACTTGAAGATCTCTTTCTACTTCCTCTTTCCATCTTTTCCTTGGTCTTCCCCTTCTTCTCGTCCCTTCCAGTTCTTGAGTGAAGATCTTTTTTGGTTTTTTTTTTACATTCATTGTTCCGTGCATCATTATAATTGTTTCAAAAAATAACCAACACGATGACACTTGTGGACTATCCTTTATTTTCAAGGGTAGTCGGCGTGGAGAGAATGAATGAGGACTACCCCTGAGAAGAAAGGATAGTCCACAATTGTCAACGTGTTGGTTATTTTTTGAAAAAAATATAATGAGGCACGGAAGAAG
>Ga0131853_10028151_pt1 | contig 10071 bp, 6 predicted proteins | sample TergutLab28metaG_FD_92764 | JGI IMG/M metagenome (GOLD analysis project Ga0131853, IMG submission 92764) | Labiotermes labralis P1 segment gut microbial communities from Petit-Saut dam, French Guiana - Lab288 P1 (version 2) (version 2) | ecosystem: Host-associated > Arthropoda: Insects >... | reverse complement strand
GTGTGTGTGGGTGTGTGGTGTGTGTGTGTGTGTGGTGTGTGTGGGTGTGTGTGTGTGTGTGTGGTGTGTGTGTGGCTTGTGTGTGGTGTGTGTGTGTGGTGTGTGTATGTAGTGTTGTGTGTGTGGTGTGTGTGTATGTGTGTGGTGTATCAGAGGTGTGTGTTTGTGTCTGTGTTGTCTGTGTGGGTGTGGTGTGTGTGTGTGTTTGTGGGTGGGTGTGTGTGTTTGTGTGGTGTGGGTGTGTGTGTGTGTGTGGGGGGGGGTGTGTGGGTGTTTGTGTGGGTGTTTGTGTGTGTGTGTGTGTGTCCACTGCCACTGGCAGTGCATAATTATGTGTGCTACCGTACCGTACCGAAATCGTGTAAGTGCGAATCGTAGCAGGTCCGGTGGGTCAAAAGTCTGGGCTAGCTTGGTCAACACAACCAGCGGTCGATAAATGCAGCACTGATGGGAACATGATGGAAAATGGGGACGTAGTGGAACAGACCATGGCAGGTCTAAGATCTCTTCGGAACGAGCAGTGGCGTAGCTAGGTTTCTAGGCGCCTTTTGCGAATAAACATAGTGGCCGCCCCTAATAGAAATTATAAATTAAATATACTAATTTATTTGGCGCATATTAGCTTTGTCGCTTCCGTAGGTCCGTCTGTCTGCATATATCAGCTTGGGTACCACTGGACCGATTTCCGTGATGATGGGGAGTTGCCTGAAATTCTGGGGAGAAAATGACAATAATGTCGGTAACTTTACATGAAGACTTGAGTACGTTTTACTGTTTCCGGTTTCTTTAAATCGCCATAAAAGCACACTCTTCGTGCAAAGTGGTAACAGCCTCTTAGGATAGCCGAGGAGGTATAAATATTACGCGAACGCACCATAGTGTTCCGTTACGCGTACATTGCGTGCCTAGTTGAACACACTCTTATTTGGCTAAGTAATTTAAAACTTGTTGAACGCAGAAATTCATTTTTTTAAATATTAATTTTTCCGCCGCTTGCCCTTTGACACCCCAAACGACCGCACCAATCGTCCCACCCTCCCCGTTCCCAATTGTGCCACTGGGGACTCGTTTGCCATCGCCGCGAGAGCAGTTTTTACTTGCGGCACGAGACAGGAGATATAAAAGTGGGGAGAAGCAGGTGACTCGTAATGCATCACTATCCAATTAAGATCACTGATCGATACCAAGACGACATGGGTCGGCAGGGGAGACGACTGCAAGTTCCATAACGAAATAGACCCAGAGAACAAGTTATTAAAACGGCAAAACTTTGCTCACGATTGAGTCCAAGGGAATGGCTTAATATCGTAATCTTGGAGTCGAATCTTCAGGGAAAGAAAAGTAACTTAAGCTTAAATTTTAAACTCATGGTTCCGTGCATCACAATTCTATGTTAATAAAAATCCAACCAGATGCAACAGTATAGAGATATTTATTCACTGTAAAGTCACTCTACGTGTTTCGGGTGTCACAGCACCCATCATCAGGGGTACTAAAAACTGTAACCGCAACCTCCGGTACAGATCATAAAAGTGGTACAACAACTTACCTCCAACGTGGCCTGATCAGGCCACGTTGGAGGCAAGTTGTTTTCACGAGGTTTAACATCTACAAAGTGCATAGGTAGGGGTTTGTTCGTTACTCGTTGTTTGACATTCCATATGTTCGTTACAACGTGTCCTGTATCTATTAGGCTTTGCTTTATGCCATTTAAATCAGTTGATGGATGACTGTTCTTAAGGACTACTATAAAGCTTCTTTCTTGCTTTGGCTTATAGGTGTGAAATTCTGTATTTTTGCCCATCAATGCTTTTACTATGGTAGTTTATACTGAACTTTCCGTAGGCTGTCGTTATATAGGGTTTCCACAAGATAGTTATTATTTGCTATTTCATTAAATAACTCAATTAGAGGTTTTGTACTTTTTACACCTGCTATGAAGATTGGTGGTGGCTTTGGTTCGGTACTTTGCTTAGCTTCTTCCTCTATATTTTCTTCTGAAAGTGTGCTGGATCTACTGGTGGTTGTTATTGTTCCTCCAAGCCAAGTAGTCTTGCTTTTTGGCGTTTAAATTTTCCTGGCCATTCAGATTTCTGTGTCTCTTTCTGCTAACTTTTTGCCATTTATTTTCCGAATTTGAGGAAGAATTTTGTTCTACATTTTGTAGTTGTAAGTGGCCGGTCCTGGTGGCCGAGCTGTCTAAGGCGTAGGTCTACGGCCGCTTGCCTGCAGGGGTTGTGGGTTCGAATCCCACCGGGGGCTTGGATGTTTGTTGTGAGTGTTGTGTGTTGTCAGGTAGAGGTCTCTGCGGCGAGCTGATCACTCGTCCAGAGGAGTCCTACCGACTGTGGTGCGTCGTTGTGTGTGATCTAGAAACCTCGTGAATGAGGAGGTCCTGGCCCAATGGGGGCTGTCGCGCCAGTAACAAACAAACTGAGTTAAGTATTGGAATGCTGTTTTGGGTTTGACTAGCACATATTAATGCGTTTTGTGGGTGTATTTGTTGTGATATTGTTGGTTGTGAGAAAGAATGATTCGTCGGTATTTGAGTGTTATGTAGTGTGCCACTTGATCCCCCCTGTATATACATATTCTATTGCGACCGTGTATATTGCACATAGTTGGAAGAGGAGTACATTGAAATTGAAAGGTACTTACTTGTTTAACTTGTGTAGTTCTATTTTGTTTATTATTGTCACTCAATCGTTTTTACATTTATAATATTTGTGTCGCACTTGTTTTCAGTCCGCTTCAAGTAGTGTGGAGCTGTGTTTACCGTCCGCACTGTATTATTGCACGAGCTGAACTTCACAAAACATTAGAAGATTGGTTTTGTATAACCGAGGTGGAGAGTGTTTACTGCGCGGTACGCACTGAATCCTTAATACAGCAGTAACGTTTAGTCTTTAAGGAGTTAATGTATATTTTACCCTCAAAGACAGCATTTTATTATATTCAAAAATGTTAAAATTTCCGTTCTGTTCGAAAGTCATCAGGCATGAGTATGCGTTCAAATAAAATTACAATGTATTTGTAATGCATTTCACTTAGTTTTAAATTACTTAAAACATAGTTTTACAGACCGAAACATGTGGAATTTTTGAATATAATAAACTGCTGTCTTTGTCGGTAAAATGTATAGTAGTATTGCCTAACTGCGCATGATATGAGATGTGACGCGGTAAATGTTCGACACTGAAGATTGAGGCAGAAGTTTGTCCCGAAACGTGGACACTTATCTAGCGAGTTGACATATCGTTATTTACTAATCACAATAAACTTTTAAGTTATTGTGCCTCTTCAGCGATTTGATTTCTCCGTTCTTTTCGATGTGAGGGGTTAATAGGTGTTTGGTTCTCGAACTATAGAGAAGAATTAGTGGGATCAAAACTTCGGGAACCAATTACCTTGCGGACCCATTTCAGCCGAGTGCATGTTATTTAAAAATGAATGACTGGAGCCTCAGGTCCAGTAAGCAGTCCCTAAGATGCATGCTAGCCGCACACACCTGTTGTCCGTTAACACCCACCTAGCATTCCTGCGCAAAATAAAGCAAATAAGTAACTAACTCCATGTAGCAGAATGCTTTCTGAGAAGAAAAGAGGTCTTCAGCTCGTCAAGATATTCCCTGCAATTTATGGCACTCGAAAGCTCATTTCCACATTCACAATAGCCTACCGCCTGTCGGTATCCTCAGCCACATCAATCCAGTCCATATCCTTCAATCCCACTTCTTGAATATCCATTTTAATATTACCCTCCCATCTAAACCTAGGTCTTCAAAGTGTTTCTCTTATCCTCCGGTCTTCCTACCAAAATTTTGTATGCAGCTTTCCTCTCCTTCAAACGCGCTACATGCCCCGCCCATCTCAGTCTTCTTGATTTGATTACCTGAGCGATATTTTGTAAGGAATGCAGATCGTAAAAGTGTTTTCAGAAATCTTATCCACTTCCCTGTTAATTCGCCCCCTTATGCCCAAATATCTTCCTCAGCACCTGTATTCAAATAACCTTAACCTATGTTCGTACCTTAACGTGAGAGACAAAATTTCACCAACAAAACAATAGGGCAGATCATAACTCCCCATGTGTTATCCGTTATAATTGTGGATAGCGAACTGGGACTGTACCGATTCTGCACTAAATGATAGCAAGCATTCCCTGATCATGAGCCAATGTAGTGACAATCGAATCATTACATTCGTTATGAAGGGGAAATGCGTATCAAATTATTGTCAATTCGGCTGAACTTAATTCATTAACTGCAGGCCTTGCTCATTTTACGATCACTCCTTATCCGAATTTTCTCAAACGTCCTTTCTGAATCATCCTTCCTCTTTGTCTTCTATCATGTGACATTCAACATCCACCTGCCTACCAGCTACTCTTTCCAGCCTCCTTGATCACGGTATAGCCCCATACACATTTAAGATTTATTAGTTCTGAATTCACATAATGTTCCATTACTCATAACAACAATTCCTTTCGAAACTAAACATGGGCAAGAGATATTTCTTTCCTCCGAAACGTCCAGATCCGATCCGATCCAATTCGTTGCCCACCACACCTCCTACTTAAAGAGTATCAAGAGCACTTTCCCCGGGGATAAAGCGGCCAGGACGTGAAGCTGATTATTCAAATGCTTGTAATGCCGAGGTTAAGAAGGACTGCCTTACTTATACCCACAACAACACGTGACTCACCACATGACTCACACCACGTGTCTTTATGCTGTTCACAGGGACAAGTTTGTTGCACTTTACTTGTGTAATGTCTACGGCGGTTACTTGTTTTGTTTTTGAGTAATTATTTGCGGCTCTTTCGTGTTAATGTGCACGAAAAGTAGCGTAGGGTATTAATGTTTATTAATGTGCATAGAGAGTAGCATAATGATGTTTAATTTCATTGCCACAGACGGAATGCAGTGAGACACAACGCAACCAATAGCCGTGCGGTGACCATACTGTCCTTCGTTTTATTTCCATGTGACGAACACAATGGGGCTTCTAACATTAAGAAAGGTTTAATTTCATCTTGAGGCAAAAAAAAAAAATACAATTTTACGAAAAGCAACCTTTATTTTTTATACTTTAATCCCATAACTTTTTTAGGCGGGTTCTCAAAATTGTTACGAAAAGTGACTGTTAGCTTTGTCATATCTGTCTGTTCGTCCATCCGCATGGAAGAACTCGTCTTCCACTGGACAGATTTTCATGAAACTGTAGGTTTGAGTATTTTTCGAAAAATCTGTCGAGAAAATTCAAGTTTAATTATAATCTTACAAGATTTTAATTAAAGTGACAAGACAAATCTGAAAACACCAATATACAATTTTGATCATATCTCGCTCAGTTCCTCTTAGTATGAGAAATGTTACAGACAAACAATACTTGTTTAAAACCAACAAATTGCACAATATTGTGCAATTTGTTGGTTTTAAACAAGTATTGATATTGTATTGCACGGCTACACAATGAAAAGTTACAGACAAACGTTGTAGAGAAACTCGAAACACATGTTGAATGTTCAATAACTCCCTCCCTCCCCACCCCTCACCGAAAATCGTGCCTTTTGTGGGATAGTGTGGAAAAATATTGTACAGCCGGGCAGACCACAGACTACAAAATGGTCCATGCACATTACTCGCTGGACACCTAAGACTACAAACACACGCTCAGAATATGTAATACATATCGCATTTCCACTGCAACAATGGTTGAACGAACGCGCCTCAATGTTACATTATGCTAACTGCCTGTTCTGTTGATAGCGACTGCAGGTTTTAGAACCTTAACACCGCACATAACGAATGTTTTATTACGTTTTCTTTTCTCTGACGTTCTTGCAGTTACATGTAACAGCGCAGCTAGATCGGCTGTAAATCCAGTAATTACCTGTAGATTTGCAGTGTAAGAAATTCCTACTGACAACAACTCGGAAGACTAAAAATTTATGTTGCAAACAGTCTGATTCAGCAGCATTGAGGAAGCAGCACAGGTAATTCCAATTTAATTAACAATTAACTGTTAAATTGTTTACACACAATTTATGATGTTGCATCGGCTATGAACCACGTCTACTGTCTCCAGCTACATAAAGTTTCTCACTGAATTTAACAGACAGTTGCAAAATTTGTATCGAAATTGGTAGAATCCTTACAGAGTTCCAGTCCCTACAGGGACAACAGATTTTCTTTTCTCCGAAACGTCCAGACCGTCTCTGGGGCACACGCGGCCTCCCGTACTGTGGGTACCAGAGTTACTTCTCCAGGTAGTAAAGCGGACGGGATGTGAAGAGACCATTCGCCTTCATCTACCGTCTAGGTTAAGAATGAGTGGAGTTTTGGACAGGTATAATTTTACCATTTTTTTAATAGAATCGTCTCGTTTTATTGGCCATGAAGTGTCAAATGTTAAAGATGGGAATGAGGCAATCCTTTACAACCGTACTTTGCATTGACTTATCACATATTAGGCAAAATATTCCGGCTGTAACTAAAAGCCCTCATCAAACATTTTATAAATATTTGTATGAAAATCATTTGCATACAACGCGATAAAGTCTCAAGTAAATGAGATCTAAACCTAACAGTATTGTGTGTGTTGTAAAAGCCGATAATAGAGTAACAAAATACAATAATGTGGGATATATTAAAGTCATATTATCCCTGTGCACTTGGTGGCGAGAGGAGATAAGTGCAGTTGCTCTTAATCTAGACACTAGACGGTAGTGAACAGACAACCTCACGCCCCGGCCACTTTAACCGCGGAGAAAAAGGCCGAGGTCCCTTTGGAATTGGAGGTTGGTTAGGCCGCTGAGCTGGTCTCAAGACTTCAGAGAAAAAGAAAATTTCTCATCCTTAAAGGGAATCGAACCAGGATTTCCGGCTTGTCCAGCACGTAGCCTAGTTATTACACTGACTGCGTTGTTTTGGTCAAAATTGTAGGATATGAAACAATCTGTCTGTCCAGTCAATAATATTAGCATGAGAGTATAAGCAGTGTGCGACAGCCATGTTGTATACCAGTGGCGTACCGAGGGGGGAAGGGGGTTGGGGTGTTCAAACCCCCCCCCCCCAATTCCGAAGGCCCTCCAAAATCGTGCCAAAATAAACCCGACTGTGAAAACTGTTAAAAATTGCTGAATTTAGGACGCCAACACCCCAAGATGTTTGAAAAAAAGGGCAGTAAAATTCTAAAAGTAACTAGGTTCGCAATTGTTTTACATTAGCAATGACAAATAAATTGGTTGTCATCATAAATAGTCTTAAAGTACCAACAGTTAAGAAAATTTTACTATATGAAATGAAATTTCTTGTACCAAATTACAGATGCCTCCAGAACCCCTGACTAGAGGGCTACCGCCTCCAGATCCCCGTTCCCTCTGTCCTCTGTCCTCAACTGAATTTGTTGAACCCCCCCCCACCGAACAAAATTCCTGGGTACGCCACTGTTGTATACAATAAGCAAGGGAAGAGGGTAGGCTCATTGCTTACCTAGCCGTGCATACGTAATCTTCTGAAGGGGAAAAAAGAACATTTTCATGCAACTAGTCATGCTGTTTGTTAACCGTATGACCTAAGTTACAGACAGCTTTGCTATTGCAAATTTCCACCTGCCCGATTTGCTTTGAACCTTGTGACATCGCAGTCAACACGGCTAATTGCAAGAGATCGAAATAATTCGGATTTGTTTTATGCGCAAATTGCTGTAACTGATGGAGACATCTAGTGGAAAAGTTCTTCTGCAATTGCTTTATCCTATAAGTGTTTTCTGCGATTAGTTTTGATGTTGAGATTTATTGAGTACATGAGCTATCCATTATAGCATTGTTTGTATTTGTGCCTTACTTCTTCCACAAAAAGTATGTAAGAATCGGAACGTGTTCCTCCTTCATTCCCAGGTTCAAATTCCTATGGCTGCTACGGACTTCAGTAGGGTCGTCGCAATATGCAGTTTTTCCGATATCGTTTGGAAGTTTAGATGGGGCTAAGTGCGTCGGGCAGATGGCTGATCTCTTACCAAGTGTGATCGTGCAGCCTCGACATTGAGGAGACCTTGGCCCACTAGGGGCTGTCGCGCGATGGGAGGGCGAGGGGTGGTGGAAGATGGAACTAAGAATGAATAATTTTGATAAGTAGGGCGGTTATAGTTTCGCACTATAACAAGTGTTTGGCGTGGGAATTATTATTATTATTACTTGCAATTGAGTTGTCACTCGGTGGCAGTAGTCCTTACAATAATAAAAACAAGACAAATATGAATAAATATACATAGACGAAACAATACAAAAACACAGTACAAAAAATACAAAACACAGTAAATACACGTATACGTATCACTAAAACACCCACACATACACACACCCGCATATTACAAAACAAGTTAAAACAACCACAGTACAAGTTTAAACAAAAACAGTACAAGATATACCCAAATGAAATAGTCGCAATATGATCAAGTACCCGTAGTATAAGGTCACCCTAATGTAGGCACTTTTATCCCCAAGACCTTCACCCTAACTCACTTCATTTCACTTCAAAATAAATGTGCTGTGATAATAAATGGGGTTCAGCAAATGTTAAGGGTAAACGTCTTATTATTTCGGGGGGGGGGGCGTTTATTTTATATTTAAAAATAAAGGGGCTAAATTAAATTTACTATTAATTAATTATTACTAAAAATTTTTAACAAATTAATTGTGCTTACATTATATTTTAAGATTGGAGGAACGTCAGTGATAAGGTGGCCCTTTTCCGTCGTCACTGAAGTTTCTTAAATAAATCCACCCCTGTTCATTCTATACAATTGTGAGTGAAACGCACATGGATTATTTGCTGTTTTAACTTACTTCAGAGTGAAAGTACGGAGGACGATAGACGTTAAAAATCTGCGTTTCCCTAATTCATACGACTGCAAAGCTCCTAACACAAGATGTTTGCCCATACAACAACATGAATTTCGTTACAAATTAAGTACTTTTTGCCAAAATTAACTGTGTGTGCGAAGTTCACACAGTCACTAGCGAGACAGGCAATGTATGTACGTAGTAACATTGTTGCCGTGGAAAAAAAGTGTTACATGTTCTGAGTGTGTGTCTGTAGCCCTAGTTATCCAGCGCTGCAATGTGCATCCTCCGTATTATACGAGGTGCGGCAATAAAGAAACCGGATTCATGCTCTAACCCTTTATTGAAAAAAAAATCAGACAATCGAAATGTTATCCCCTTCAATGTAGCCCCCTCCCCGATCCCTACACCGCTCCATGCGAATTTTCCACTGTTGGAAGTAGTGCTGCAGGTAATTTTGTGTTAAGCTGTTCAAGAGTTGCGTCGCTTTTGTTTTCACTGCATCCACGGACTCGAACCTGGTTCCTTTGAGCGCAGACTGGATTTTCGGGAAGAGAAAAAAGTCGCACGGTGCTAGGTCCGGAGAGTACGGTGTATGTTCCATCACTGGAATGTTGTTTTTCGCCAAATACCTCTTCACAGATAGCGCGTTGTGTGCTGGCGTGTTGTCGTGATGAAGAATCCATGAGGCATACTTCCACATGTCTGGTCTCCTTCGTCGCACACTTTCACAGAGGGTCGTCAAAACATTTTTATAATAAACCTGATTGACAGTCTGACCTTCAGGCACCCAATCAATGTAGATAGACCCCCGGATATCGAAAAAAAACAATCATCATTGCTTTGAATTTGGACTTGCATATGCGCGCTTTCTTCTTCCTAGGGGATTGGGGGCTCTTCCAATGCATGGATTGTCTCTTAGTCTCTGGATCATATTGAAAAATCCAATTTTCGTCACGTAATTACGTTTAGGAAGAAATCAGGATCATTTTCAATGTTTTCAAGAGTGTCAGCACAGCAATTCCCTCGATGTTCCTTTTGCTCGGGGGTAAGGATTTTTGGCACCACTTTAGCACACACCAATTTCATGTCCAGATCATTGTGCAAAATCTGTCTAACACTTTCCTTATTGATGTTGGTAAGTTCAGAAATTGCTCGAATGCTCAGTCGGCGGTCTCCTCGAACAATTCTAGCGATCTTCTCCACATTCTCTTGAGTTTTCGC
>Ga0131853_10028150_pt1 | contig 10071 bp, 2 predicted proteins | sample TergutLab28metaG_FD_92764 | JGI IMG/M metagenome (GOLD analysis project Ga0131853, IMG submission 92764) | Labiotermes labralis P1 segment gut microbial communities from Petit-Saut dam, French Guiana - Lab288 P1 (version 2) (version 2) | ecosystem: Host-associated > Arthropoda: Insects >... | reverse complement strand
GAGGCTCACGAGGCTGAGTGGACCCCGTTCCAGACCCACTACTACTCAGAAAATCTGGTAGCGCCGGGGATCGAGCCCGGGACCTCTGTATCTGTAGCCAGAAACTCTGACCACTAGACCACAAAGGCGGTCAGGGGGGGGGGGGTAAACCCTAAACAAATCTAGGATACAGCGCGCCGATCCACCCCATATACTAAATGTTACTCGATTACAAGTAAAAAACAGTAAAAATCTTCTACACCTACCGGTTCGACTAAGGAAAGTTCCTTTTCACCCATCTGAGTAAATTGTTCTTAAGTGTGAATTATGTCCCAGTCGCGACGGGAATATATTGACATGCAATATTGCCTTCCTGCATCACACCATGCGTACACTGGTTGTTAAATACAGGAAATATGTGCAGATTACTTCTGTCAGATTATTATAGCAGGCGTAAATGGGACGATAGTATTAATTTAATTAAATAACATTTAGAGAAATGCTGTAAATGTCGTAGACGAGATGATATTAACTTCTAAAAATGGCTCTCAGCGAAACAGTATGTGACTCGTAGACTGTTCTTATTACCTTACTGCAAAAGACCCTATAGAAACGGTGTTAAGTTCGTGCATGGAACGGAGTTCTGAGCAGGGCTCCTTTCTATTGCTGCATATATTTACAGTCCTACATAATCGCTCATTTGCGACAAGAGTGTAACAACTCAAAATTTGACATTTTTGAGTTATTGGTATAGAAAGAAACGTTTGTAGATGCAGTTTTATCCGGTATAGTGTCATAACGCAGTTTGCAAAAACTCGCCGTTGGAGAGCAGTTGTGTTGTCGTTGCACTCATAGAAAATAATAGAACTTCAAAACCTTTAAACGTTTCTCCTGAAAAATCACAAATTTTGAGCTGTGACACTGTTGTGGCAAATGAGCGATATGTCCTAATATTATTACTGCTATTCTATTTCATTTTTGCGAAAAATTGTTAGTGTTAAATTTGTAGGACACAACGTGTAAATTTTACATTGTCGTCATATGCGTAATATTGACATATGGAGAACATTTCACAAAAAATGAATAGGTACATTTACGCTTCATGTCCTTGCCACCTTTCAGATACCTAGCTCCAATTGTTCATTAATCGCCGTGAACCAGAAAGCTAACGCGGGTCTCGCTCGTCTGTAATCTACTTATATTGCAGTCTAACAACATTCACTTAATAAAAGAGGCCTGTCTTGTCAAGACCCATTAACATAAAATATTTCATGGCCTTGAAGTGACGATAGTGTCACTCCGGCCTCACAAGTACGCATGTCATTATGCAAATAAGCCGGCATTTCCTCTTGTAGTTCTGATTCACTTCTGGTATTTGTGATTGATGAGGTGGCACTGTAAGAGGTTCTCATCGAACAATTCGGTTTTTCCCTGTCAATTATCACTCCTCCCAATGCTCCATGACCGCCCTACCATCGTGAAGCTTATGGAATAAGAGTCCACTGGCGGCGGCCCTTTCACTGGGACAAGCTGACCCTTCCACGAGAATAACAAAATAGATGGTGTTTCGGATATCCGATTTACTGCATAGAAGACGAGTTTACTTTGTAAAATTCATATTACCTAAAATCAGTTCTAATTACTTGCAACCTTCATCCAAAGCAGTTAGAAGATCGTAGAGTTTTAAATTTCCCTTTAAAAAGCGTTAAACCGTAACTTTAAACACTGTCCTCTTTAACTTTGGATCATGGGTGCCCACTAATTTTTTTTTTTTGGCAAATATCCATAACCGCGATTCGCTGCGCTAACATGTAGAGTAACATTAATATAGCACATTATAATTTTTATATATTTTATGTTTATGGTTCCATGCATCGCTGATCTATATAAACAATTGTCCAACGAGATGCAAAACAAAGCAGTCTATTTATTATTCTGCAAGTTTACTCTACATGTTTCGTGTGTCAACCATACCCATCATCAGCTGCACAAAAAAAAAACACGACCAGTACCGGAGGGTGTAGTTACAGTTTTGTGTACTCCTGATGATGGGTGTGGTTGACACCCGTAACATGTAGAGTGAACTTGCAGAATAATAAATAGACTTCTTTTTGTTGCATCTCGTCGGACAGTTATTAATACAAGTTTGATATACTTTCTTCAGGTTTCGGAAAAAGACATTTACTCCTTTGGAATTCTGTAATTCGATAGTTATCGTTTCACGTAACAACAAAGAGATGTTAAGAATGCGTATTTATTTATTTTAAAGTCATTTAACTCTTCTTGCCAGGCTGACTGTACTGGCATGTCGTAGTGCACAGAATGTTTTGATGTAGTCATCCCATTGTGTTTTTCAGTCAATGTCTGTGTGTATAGTCAGATCGAACACAACTTTCAGAACACTATATATTCGTCATCTACTGTATGTTTCAGAAGTTTCTGATTTTACAACATATATGGAAAAGAACATCAAGGTGGAGGACTCTTCTTAATACACTGAGAATGTATTTCCTTGTATGTAGTAAAAATCTAGCTGATGATGGCCAAGAACGGCAGAAATATTTAGGAAATAACACCTGAATATACAGTGTTGTAAAAGTTATCTTCGCTCTGCCAATAATCGTGGAATATTGCTCACTTTCATAGCGAAAACATTCCCAATAAAATTGACGTTCAGATGACCATGCATCGTAATATATTTTTATAATAAGACCAACTAGATGCACTAATTTCTCAAATTTATTTTTGGAATAAAAGTCTATATGTTTCGGGCAGTTCCTCTGTCCATCATCAGGAGTTTTTTACTGTACACACAGGAATGGTATATGTCACACAAGTTTTTCTGACAGCTTGCGAGCAGGATCAGGATCCATCTTGTAGAATTTTATTCCAAAAATAAATTTGAGAAATTAGTGCATCTAGTTGGTTTTATTATAAGACTTCCCGATAAAATTGACAAATCTGGTCATTACTACATTCGAATTCAAGTGTTTACTGAGGAAAATGACCACATTTTTCAATACGGTCAGCAGGTAGTTGCTTTCATATGTATTTTTAAAACAGATGCAACGAAAGCCACAACCCACTTACCACACAGTACCCTCGCTCTGAATTCCTGACCTAAGGCAGCACGAACTGTGACCTACTGACCTGTGAGTAAGGTAGAATCCTGCAGGCGACATCGCCAAGCGCCCATTCCTGAGTAAGCCTCGTGGCTGCCACAGCAGGAATACCCAGTGCGAAGACGAAGTCTGCAGCTGCGAGGTTCAGCAGGAAGCAGTTGGTCACGGTCCTCATCTCCCGGTACCGAAGCACAGCTGCTGCTATGCTACCATTAGCAGCAACGGATGCCAAGAACGTTAACATGAGGATGCCCACCTCCACGCCCGCAGCCGCAGTCCTGCCAGACCCGAACTGACTGTAGAATGTGAAGAAGGAGCGGAGACCCCAGCCACCGGTAGTGTCGTTACCGTAAACGTAGGAGGAATTGACACCAGTGTTGGTTACCACGATGCTAGCCATCACAGACCTTATCACCTCAAATGTTTTTATTGCAAATATGTAATTGTTGCTAATGTGATGCTGTTGTTCTACCACAAATATCTTCCCTAGATCCCGTTCTCGTGTTTAAAGAGTTCTAATTATTATTTCTTTAAATATTCACAGCTACTGAGCGGAATGGACTTTTCCACACACGTAAGACATTTTCAATTTTTCTCTCGCCACATATTAAAAGAAAACAGCGTTCAATAACATAATTACATTCGCGCTTTTTGCGCAGTAACTTGTATACGATCTATGACATTCTGTTTGTATCTCACATGTTTCTTCTTGTTCTTCTTTTCAACAACTGCACTTCAAAATTCAATGAATAGTGTTATGAATTAAATCAGTCAATTGAAAAATCAGATACGTGCAATGAATAATTTATGTTTCACAGAACAAGAAAGGTGTATAGAAACTTCAAGGTGACCTTTGTTTTTGTGTCACGAAGTGAGGCCTCAGAAACTGCAGTTTTGGTAACGAAAATTTACTGCTGCGAACTGTTCACACATCACATCTCTGGCATGGTTGAGACGTCACTGCGAAGTTATGGGAATTTGTAACCAAATCAGACGATGGTCAGTGGAATTCTGTTGCTCGATTAACCGATGGTGTCACTGTTTTACTCTACAGTGTTGGTGCAAGCAGGGCGCTGCACCGTTGTGCGGTGTAACGTGCCAGGCAAACTCAGCATATTGTTGTGCATGGTGACATCACTTTCTGAGCATAACGCGTCTCTGGCCATTATTGTCGGAGTTGCAGGTGCATCCAGAGAGGTTCTGAAACAAAGAGGGTGGCCCAGTGAGACCAAAATGTGCTAACAGATTTCGATACGCTCGAGAAAATTAAAAATATTATCCAGGCAGCAGCAGCAACAACAACATCAATAATAATAATAATAATAATAATAAATTACAACAGAGTTTAAAACAGTTCTTTCTTCGCCGTTCTGTGCACATTCTAGTGCAGAAAGCAGTAATAATAAAATATATGCCGTGTAATCAGAACTTTTTGGCAGAACAGTGAATAAGCAGTACTTGCGTCAGTGAGACCGGTAGCCTTCTGAGAAACAGCTATACTACTGCGAAGTAAGGAAATTGGATGATGATGATGATAACAATAATAATAATAATAGTTATCATTTTCTCCAGATCATCCAGAATTTGTCTCTGGGGCCCACCCAACCTCCTCCTTAGTGCGTACCGGCGTTCTTTCCCGACGGAAAAGCTGCCGGGTCCTGAAGTTGACTGCTCACTTCTTCCATCTAGTGCCGAAACTTCGAATCTTGGAAGCTTATCCCTACTTCCCCTACGTGCATTCATGGCGGAAACTTGACCATTACTTTACAGATAATGATGATGATGATAATAATAATAATACACAAAAGGAGCACAGGATGAAAAGGCCTGTCATACGGTATTTTGCCCCTGTAACAAATCTGTTCGAGAAATTTGATTTTGATTCCTGTGTGACCAACAAAACTCGCAATTTATATGAAGCTCAAATAGAAGTCTAACTGTTCTTAAAAAACGGTCGACTGTAAAATTTGGTACTCTAGACTATAGACCTCCTGCAAGCATATAGGCCAATTTTTTACTGGAATATTCTCCCCCCCCCCCATCCTACATGGTGTATACTTAACACAAATTGAGAAGAAGTAAACATGACCCCTTACAGCGTCGTGTCTGAAGAAATAATTTGTATTTGCAATAACAGATGTCTGCAATATATAAAAATTATTTGCGAAATAGGCGCATTACAAAGTGGTTTACATTTCCAGGCTGAGTTTTTTTAATAGGGCCAAACCACATCTGACTCTCCCAGTACGATATTGACATGTGCACGAGATTTGAGGTTTGCGTGGTGGTTAGGAATTGGATTGTCATCTTCGAGGTTGTGACATCGTTCAGCCTGGTAAACATTTACCAGCATTTTGAAAGTCATGCGAGTATACCAATGATTCACAAGCTTCTGCCTAGCATGCCGTGAAGCTAAGTAGAAGTGCTGTTATATAAAGCTCGATACAGAAATAACAATTTTGAAACTGAAGAACTGATAAAGACGTTCAACGAACACCAGTTAAGGGAAAACGCGGGGAAATGATGAAGTCTTTGCGAAGTCTAGTGCCGCCATTGTGTGTTACAACTAATGTATTGATTTCAATTTTTAAATTTATGTTTGTAACAAAACACAATTTTTCTGCTTTGCAATATATTTAAATTACATTCACTCTTATTACAAATTTTAGTTCTGCATTTCTGATTGTGGTGAGTGGCGAAAAAAAAGAGAGTACTTTCAGTCTGCCGCGAGAAACGAAACTGCTGGATTAAGTGGAGGATACAGAGTCTACAAAAGGGTTCACTCACACAGCAGATTTTACGGTGTTATAAGTCTAAATTTTGGTATGTACCTTAATTACTCCACACCCCCATCTCTCTGTTTTCTGACAATGGCGAAAGAAAACGCCGGCTTGATCATCCATAAGCAACGAGAAACGTATTGCTACAACGAGTGTCCAGTTATATTGTAATATGGAGTGATTAGATTAGAGTGGAGATAGTACTGGAGGGGAGCAAAAGAAAGCAATCTTATCCTGATTTTAGCTTCTATCCCAGTTTGCTTGGAGGGTCGGAGGAAAAAGACGGTAAACATCAGGACAGTCGATGTCCCAGACGAAATTCGAATAAGGCATCTCCATAATATATCATAAATCTGAACGAATGATCTGCATGAGGTAAAGACAGATAGTTGAAAGTAATGACAAATAACGCATTTTCAATCACTACAAACACCTGTTTACCACGTCACAATAAAAAATGATTTAATTTTTAGGAGACACTGGCAGAATTGCTACGAATTACGATGCGTACGGTACGGTACGTTATATTAGTCACGTTATAATGTTTTGAAAATCGCGAGTGCTGTCAACTTGATGTAAAAGTCTAGGTTGCAAGATCAATAACTGGCTATGACTTTAACATAAGAGTGTCTGGGAAAAATTAATGGAGATCAAAAAGAACAAATGGAAGTCTGCTCAGATAAAAAAAATACATAATAACGAGCAACACACATTTTTAGTACGGAGCTTGTGAGCACTATGCCTCAAGAAACATTGCGTGGCAACCACGGGTCAGTGATTTCACAATAGGCACACCAAATATTCTACAGACTTTCTAAGACACTTCTTTAAATTGAATGTATCGAACTCGATGACTGAATAATGTACTAAAAATAGGGAAGTCGTTGGATGGGAGATTCTGTATAGTTTTGGTGACCACAAATCTTGTCCTGTAGTGATTCTATCAAAACTGTGTAACTGTATGGCTGCGGATGGCTGATGGTGCCCATTGACAAATATTAACCCACAAATTCGTTACGGTTGACGAGAAAAAGTTGCATCTGAGTTCAAAGCTTCAGCTTTTGAGAATGGAATATAAAAGTAAACTCTGACATCAGTCAAGGTACTCACTATACTTCTGGTTATGAAAATCCGTAACTAGGTACCGGAGCGTCCAATAACGTGGCCAAACACCGGAACGCACCGCACACCACTACACCACGCGTACTCAACCACGCGACTGCTGTAGCCTGAGGAAGGTGTGTGTGTTTGTATGTATGTGTGTGTGCGCGGATCACAACGGCGCGCCTGACTCAACTCCGAATGACGTCACTTGACGTCATCATTTACAGCGTCCAGCCACATCCATGACTACCATTCCATAATAATACTGCCGCCTGCACATCAACTGTCTTGTCTCGAGTCGTGTGGGAAATCCTCAGGGAAACAAAGCATACAGCACTGCATACATTGGTAGAACGACACAGATAATTACCGAACTGGTTGCATCCGAAGTACAGGAAGCGTTGCTGGGGATTTGTGCATCAGCTGGTTGGGTCAGCTGGCGAAATTTCGCTGGCAGTACACGGTATGCACTGCGTTATCATTGAAGTCCCTTATTAGTCAGTTTTCCTCCAGCCTCTAGGCTCATGCTCTTAGATCAGGGGCACACAGATCCAGGGCGACTACATTCTCTTCAGTGGCCCCTAATATTTGTAAGTTTTCGGTATGAAACTTGTTCCAGGTCACCCTTCCTGCGCCCAAAATTTTGAGGTGACACATAGAATTTTGGAAATGTGTGCAACCCTATCTGTAGTTTGGAACAAGTAGTGAGCAGTTCACAAGGGACATCTGAGGAGGACACCGGGCTCACAGTAATTTGTAATATAAAGATATGTTATGAATTTTCACATAGGGCGACGTCATTCATGCCCTTAAGCCATGCGTCCACTGGAGTCGGCAGTATTAGGAAAATAAATTGGACTGATACAGAGGGATGTGCAAACATGCATAGAATCTAGCTTCGTTTTGGGATGATATTTGCTGCTGCTCCTTGGGCATACTATTGCAGCATCAAACCCAGCTACACTGAATTATAACAAATCTTCAACTATGGTGCGTCGATTGCAGCGCCTCTATATGCAGATTAATTTTACGTCTTTGATTCACCTTGGTGTATAAGTACGTTTGTTCGACTACTAGTTGAGCAAAGCTGTGATACGTTTTATAGACTAAAGGTGTATTTTTTCAGAATTGTAGGGGACAAAACGCCCTAAATTACTTCAATGAATCTTCATTGTTGTGGAATTTCGTCATTTGCTTAAAGGAATACATTTTTTTACATTCATTTTTTACATTCATTGTTCCGTGCATCATTGTAATTGTTTAAAAAATAACCAACACGATGTCACTTGTGAACTATCCTTTATTTTCATGGGTAGTCGTCATTCGTTCTCTACATGTTTCGAGCTTTCGGGAAGCTCATCATCAGGAGATCATTTTTCTGTACAGTCAGCCTCTGGTATAGTGTATAATCTTTTGCTGTAGCCCTCCCGTTCTCCTACGTGTTCACGTGTTCACGTAGGAGAACGGGAGGGCTACAGCAAAAGATTATACACTATACCAGAGGCTGACTGTACAGAAAAATGATCTCCTGATGATGAGCCTCCCGAAAGCTCGAAACATGTAGAGAACGAATGACGACTACCCATGAAAATAAAGGATAGTCCACAAGTGACATCGTGTTGGTTATTTTTTAAACGAATACATTTTTATTTCGGAAAATTGCCCTTCCCCCCCCCCCTTACTGTGGGCACAAGATACAAAAGGCACAATTCCATCAGCATTTTCTACAGTATGGTTTAAATTATTCAAGTAGTAGGATAATGGCGACTGGAATTTTGAAATTCTCTTTTACAGCTATTTTTCTACAAATAATCCTTTAACTGATCAAGCTTTACACATTATAGTCGATGTGTGTGTGTGTGTGAGAGAGAGAGAGAGAGAGAGACGTTAAAGTCACATTTTTATTGAAAATGTTTTAAAACGTTTCACATAATTGGCATCAAATTAACACGAATATTCACATTAGCACTGATACCACTGTAAAAAATAGTTTATATATAATATCGCGTTAAGAACTTAAGTTTTTGAGATTCCTTTAAATAGAAGAAAGAGTTAATTAATATTTGCTCAAACTGGTAATTTTTATATACAAAATTTTACTAATTATGGGTATTTCTATTTACAGGCCAACTGTACACCAGTGCAATTTAACCGTTTGAAATTCGGTGGTAATTATATGTACCATATGCTGTCACACTTAAAACCCCTTCACTTTTCTAGGTAGTGCAATTTAAGTGTTTGTTAATGATTTTCACAATATTCATCGATTATTTCCCCAAACAGAACTAACTAATAGGCTTTTGTATCTGGGTAGGTGTTTGTTCTCTTTTTGGTAGGAGCTAAATATTGTTGGTCAGTACACACGAATTATAGTCTACAAAGGCCGGGTCATAGCCCAGGAGCTCAGGCTTGAAATCGACCCCGGGCCAGCCATGTGACATTTATGATGGACAAATGGCCCTGGGACAGAATTTTTTCCCCCTAATACCTACACTTTTCCTGTCAGTACCACATTCCACCAATGATCTACAGCATCTCCTTTTTAGTAATAATTTTATTAGAAGGACAAGCGGGCGAAGCATGTGAACGTTACAAATGTACTTTCAGATTTGACGTTCAGGTGACCATTCATCGTGATAAATTCTTATAATAAAACCAAATAATTGCACTAATTTCTCAAATTTATTCCAAAAATAAATTTGAGAAATTAGTGCATCTAGTTGCTTTTATTATTTGAGGTCAGGAAATGCTTGCTATCATTCGGTGCAGAATCTTTTGTCTTCCAGGTTGCTATCCAAAAATTTAAAGATCAAGGTATATAGAACTAAAATTTTGCCTGTTGTTTTGTATGGGTGTGAAACTTGGTCGCTGACATTGCGGGAGGAAAGGAAGCTGAGGGTGTTTGAGAACATGGTGTTGAGGAGAATATTTGGGCCTAGAAGGGAAGAGGTAACGGGGGAATCGAGGAGACTGCATAACGAGGAGCTAAATGATTTGTACTCCTCACCCAATATTGTGCGGGTGATAAAATCGAGAAGAATGAGATGGGCTGGGCATGTGGCGCGTATGGGTGAGGAGAGGGGGTG
>Ga0131853_10028149_pt1 | contig 10071 bp, 10 predicted proteins | sample TergutLab28metaG_FD_92764 | JGI IMG/M metagenome (GOLD analysis project Ga0131853, IMG submission 92764) | Labiotermes labralis P1 segment gut microbial communities from Petit-Saut dam, French Guiana - Lab288 P1 (version 2) (version 2) | ecosystem: Host-associated > Arthropoda: Insects >... | reverse complement strand
TTCGGGGGGTTAGCTCAGTCGGTTCAGAGCACCTGCCTTACAAGCAGGGGGTCACAAGTTCGAGCCTTGTACTCCCCACCACCATAGAGTGGACCGGTAGTTCAGTTGGTTAGAACGCCTGCCTGTCACGCAGGAGGTCGCGGGTTCGAGTCCCGTCCGGTCCGCCATTTTTGTAGAGACGCAATGCTTGCGTCTCTTTTTTTTGTTTAATGCCTAATTTTTGATAATAACAAAGGGCGAAAGATTTTTCGCCCCTACAAAATTAACGCAGAAATTATGTAAAACACCCTATTGTTATCAAACCACGCTAAAAAGTATCTCGCCGTAAGTTGGCATCGACCAATATTTTCGGGCGATTGTTGCCTCTAATTCGTCGCAGACTTTGCGAAGTTCCGACATTGCCGCAAATACGTTGTCGCGATAGAATTTTGCAATATCGCTTACTCCTTTTTTCGCCTTTACGTCTGCCAACGCTTTTTCGAGTGCTTCTGCTTTTATAAGAAGAAGCGAAGAAGAACGAGAAAGAGTATCCAAGATTTTCTCTTCGAGTATTGCCTCAAAACCCCAGCCCTTGATTGATTTTTTCGTCTGCAAAAGCTGCGCTATCTCTTTCTGATACGAAATACTCGACGGAATAACGTCTTTGTACACCATATCAACCATCGTAAGCGCTTCGATATTGAGCTGTTTGCAATAACTTTCCAACATTATTTCAAAGCGGGAATGCAATTCGGTTTCGCAAAAAACGTGGTGCTTAGAAAACAAATCCACACTTTTTGGCGACACAAACGCAGGAAGCGCGTCAATAGTCGTTTTTAGGTTGGAGAGCCCTCTGCGCTTCGCTTCCTCGACCCATTCGGGCGAGTAATTGTTTCCGTTAAAGACAATTCTTTTGTGATTACGGAACGTTTCTTTTACAAGCGTTGCCATATCTTCGTTAAAGTTTGTCGAATTCTCTAATTTTTCGGCAAATTGGCGCAAAGTTTCTGCAACCGCCGTGTTCAGAACGATGTTTGGACCCGCCGTAGAAAACATTGAGCCGAGCATTCTGAACTCAAATTTATTGCCCGTAAAAGCAAACGGCGATGTGCGGTTTCGGTCGGTTGTGTCTTTGGGGAAATGTGGCAAAACGCTTACGCCGATTTCCATTTCGCTTTTTTCTTTGCATTTATAGGCGTTGCCGCTTTCGATTGCTTCAAGAATTTCGGTTAATTCGTCGCCTAAAAACATAGATATTATTGCGGGAGGCGCTTCGTTTGCGCCTAAGCGGTGGTCGTTGCCCGCGCTTGCCGCAGATACGCGCAGTAAATCTTGATATTCATCGACCGCTTTTATTACCGCCACCAAAAACAGCAAAAATTGCGCGTTTTCGTAAGGAGTTTCGCCCGGCTCAAGCAAATTCTTGCCTGTATCGGTTGCCATAGACCAATTATTGTGTTTGCCGCTTCCGCTTACTCCTGCAAACGGTTTTTCGTGCAAAAGACAAGCCAAATTATGCTTGTTGGCAATGGTTTTCATAAGTTCCATAGTCAGTTGGTTGTGGTCGGTAGCAATGTTTGCCGTTGCGAATATAAGGGCGAGTTCGTGCTGAGCGGGCGCGACTTCGTTATGCTTGGTTTTGGCAAAAACGCCTAATTTCCATAATTCTTCGTCCAATTCCCGCATAAAAGCCGACACTCTCGGCTTAAGACAGCCGAAATAATGGTCTTCGAGCTCCTGCCCCTTTGGCGGAAGCGCGCCGAAAAGCGTTCTTCCCGTATAAATTAAATCGGGGCGTTTCAAAAACATTTGTTTGTCTATAAGAAAGTATTCCTGCTCAACTCCAACGGTGGGAGCCACTCTTTTTACGTCCTTGTTTGAGAAAAGCTTAAGGATGCGCATAGCTTGCTTGTCGAGCGCCTCCATTGAGCGAAGGAGCGGCGTTTTTTTGTCGAGCGCCTCGCCCGAATACGAGCAAAAAGCCGTAGGAATGCACAAAGCGTTGTCTTTTATGAAAGCAAAAGAAGTCGTATCCCAAACCGTGTAGCCTCTCGCTTCAAAAGTGGCGCGCAAACCTCCCGACGGAAAAGAAGACGCGTCGGACTCGCCGTGGACAAGCTCTTTGCCCGAAAATTCCATAATTGCCTTACCGTTGCCTGCAGGCGATATAAAACTGTCGTGTTTTTCCGCGGTAGTTCCCGTCATCGGCTGAAACCAGTGAGTGAAGTGAGTAGCGCCTTTTTCGAGCGCCCATTCCATCATAGCGTTTGCTACAACGTCGGCAGTCCCCCGCTCTAAACGCGTTCCCTGCGACATCGTTCTTTTAAGGGCGTCAAAAGCGTCTTTCGGCAATCTCGCTTGCATTACCGTTTCGTTAAAAACCATACTCCCGAACAAACTTGCTATGTCTTTCATTGGACTTTTTCCTTTTTGGTTGTTTTTTTGCCACAAAAATACGTTATGCCAAAACAAAAAAAAGAGACGTAAGGCACTACGTCTCTACAAATAATCGAAAATTTACCGAAATAGCGGACGACCGAGAGCGGTCGCCCCTACTTTTACTTGCCTATTTCACCCCAATTCTCTGCCTCAACACAGAAACGCCGTTCTGCTTCACATTCAAGACAAACACGCCTTGCGCGAGATTATCTGTTCTCAATCCAACAGCATTCACGCCGTTTATTGCGGTGATGTTCGCTCTGCTTACCATACGACCTTGCAGGTTGTAAAGTTCGGCGGTGTAATTGCCTGCGGCGAGGTTTAGGTGGATTTGACCGTTTCTTATTCCTGCGAAAGAGGCAGGGTTTGCGGTTTTTCTTGTGATAGTATTACGAGATATTGATGTGCCGCCGCCGCTGAAACCACGCAAAAACGGAAAGCCGTTGTTTGTTTCAGGGGCGATTTGCCAGATGTTAGCAAAATCCCAACCAATGAAAGTGCTTTGTTGACGGAATTGTGCTTCAGTTAGCAATATTGAGTTTTGAAAGATTGTGCCGTCATCATTACCGCCGCTCAATTCGTATACGCCTTGTAAAGCATAAGAACTTAAAATCTCTATACTTTCGCCCCAGCCCAACAATTGACCTGCAACATATGGCGCCTCGCCTCTATTTACTATAATTCCTATAGCATAGCTGTTTCGAATTGCGCCGTCTTCACTTGTGCCAACTAATCCGCCAACGAAATAATCCAAATTATTATCAGCATCTATTGTTATGTTCACATTGGCATAAGAATTTTCTATTGTTCCATCATTCATAATTCCAACCAATCCGCCAATATCGCCCCAAATAGTGCCGCCAAAATAGATTTTTCCTGTTGCAAAAGTATTCTCAATTCTTCCACTGTTAGTGCCGACTAATCCTCCGATATATGCTTCGCTTCCGTTTTCTTCTGCTTCTAATGTTATACTAAAATCAATAACGCCAAGGTTTTTAACAACCCCATTTTCGCCGACAATTCCAAATAACCCAAATAACCAAGAGGAAATATCGGACAAAGCTTTGTCTATATAAACACCTTTAATTACATTGTTGTTCCCGTCAAAAGTTCCGTTAAACGGATTCCAGTGTTCATTTGGATTCGGATAAGTCCAACGCCACCAACCAATCGGCACCCAATTTCCGCCAACGAGTTCTATGTCGTTTTCAAGTGTTATTGTTTGATTTTTGAAATCTTTGCCGTTGTTTACTTGGGCGGCAAATTCTCTTAATTGCGCTTCGGTTGATATTGATATTTGCGGGGCGTTCCAATTAGTCGCCCACGCACTTACGGCAAACATCGTCGTCAAAGCTATGACTTTCGTGATGTTCATAAATTGTCTCCTTGTTTTTAATTGCAAAAATACTATTTTGTTTTGTGGAGAGGTGGCGGTTTGGTGGTTTTTTGTAGAAAATTGGTAAAAAAAGATAATTTTTTATTTTACCCTTGACTTTTTGCACGGATATTTTGTATATTATTTAGTAGTGAGGAACTTTTGAAGTTTCCTGTCAACAAAAGGCGGCAAACCTGCTTCACTCCGAGCGTAATCGGAGGATTGATTTAGGTTTCCGTCTTTTTTGTATATTGATATTTCACTCAAAGTCGCCGAATACATAGAGTTTCGTCCGCTACCTTTTTCTTCGGAAACAGTAAATCTTATATAATATTCATCACTACCGTCCGAAAACTTGTTTATGTACTGATGATATTCTTTTACGTTTGCGTGTCTTTTATGCCCGTCAAAAATTGCTTCGGGCTCCGACCAACCTAATACAGAGTTTTCATATAAGGTTGGCAAGTCTTTTATAACATTGCTCTTATCAAATGTTCTCGGACTTCTTATTTCACCTACAACCGATACGGGAATGCGAATTTTACGTCCATCATTCACGTTTTCTATAAATAGAGGAAAACCCGCAACTATTCCTCTTGCTGTTTTTTGGTCAAAATGTTCGCCTATTTCAATTCTTTTCGCAAACAAACTCTCTATTAGCTCTATTATTTCGCTTTTATTCATAATTTATTTCTTTCTTTTTTTTCGCAAAAAAAGCCCGCATTTCTGCGGGCTTTTTTAATTGAGATATTCGTCTTCTCTTACTCTTCTTCTTTTTTCACTACCCAGACTTTTACCGTTGCTTCTATATCTCTATAGATTTTGATTGCAACGTCGTAAACGCCGAGTTTTTTGATGCTCTCCGACAAAAGAACTGCCGAACGCGCGATTTCGATATTGTTTTCCGCAAGGTGTTCTATAATATCCTGCGCCGAAACCGAACCGTAAATATCGTCGCCGTCTTTTACTTTAACGGCGATTGTGAATTGCTGACCGTTGATCTTTTCTGCGCGAGCTTTCGCTTCCGCTATGAGTTTTTCGCCTTTTTTAGCCGCGTATTTTTTCATTTCTTCGTTATGACGAAGATTTCCGGCAGTTGCCAAAACCGCAATTCCTTCAGGGATAAGGTAGTTTCTGCCGTATCCGTCTTTTACTTCTACTACATCGTGCGCGTTTCCGAGACGATTAAAATCCTGTTGAAGAATAATTTTCATAAAGTTCCTCCTCGTCCTTTCTTAGTGAATGTTTTCCGCTACAAACGGCAACAACGCAATATGTCTTGCTCTCTTAACTTCGGAGGCAAGCGCTCTCTGATGTTTCGCGCAAACTCCCGTAACTCTGCGAGGAAGAATTTTTCCTCTTTCCGTCGTTTTTCTTTTAAGCGCGTCAACGTTTTTGTATGAAGGCTCAATTTTGTCTTCGCAAAAAGAACAAACTCTGTATTTTACAACATTTTCTCTTCTCGGCATACTTAATTACTCCTCTTCTTCTTTAACGTCGTCGGTATTTTCACTTGCTCTGTCGTTTGCGGATTTGGTTGCCGCAAAAATCACTGCGTTCTCGTGAATAACCGTAAGATGGCGCATCACGTTTGTGTTAAACTTAAGGCTGTTGTCGATAAATTTACCTGCGTTTCCGTTGTACTCATACACGAAAAGCACGTAATAACCGAACGACTTTTTGTTGATTGTGTACGCAAGAGGTCTCTTGCCCCACACGTCAATCTTGATGATTGACCCGTTTGTCGAAAGCAACTCTTCTACTTTTTTGCTTTCTTTTTCTATCGCGTCCTGCGGCAAATTACCGTCAAAAACGACAACAGTTTCATACTTACTCATCAGTCCTCCAATGGTCTTTGCCCTCCGATGGGGAGGGTGGATTAAAAAACTATTCTATCTCTCTTATGACTGCACGGGCAGGTTTGAAACCTGCCCCTACATCTATCATTTCCGGTTATTTGGAATTGTATTTGTTCATTGTCGCTACAATTCCGTTTACAAAATAACTCTCTATCGCTTCTATCGCAAAATCAAGTTTTTCATTCGCGATTTTCTCTTCTTCCGCGCTGAATTTTCCTAAAACAAAATCGGTAATCGTTTCATTTTCGGGAAGCGGTCCTATGCCGAAACGTAATCTTGCGTAATCTTTTGACGAATGTTGAGCAAGCGACTTAAGTCCGTTATGTCCGCCGTCCGAGCCGCTTTGTCTGAAACGCATTGCCGCAAGATTTAAGTTGAAATCATCGACAACCACAAGCATTTTGTCTTCGGCAACGCCGTAAAAGCCAAAAAGTTCTTTAGCCGCAAGTCCCGAATTATTTACGTAAGTATTAGGCTGACAAACAACTATTTTCTTTCCCGCGAATGAACACTCCCAAACCAGCGAATGCTTAAACTTCTTTTTTGTGCGAGGGCTGTTTTTTTCGGCAAACTTTTCCACAACAACAAAGCCGATATTATGCCGCGTTCCGACGTATTTTTCGCCGATGTTCCCTATTCCAAGCAATATTTCAACGTCGCCCACCTGTTCGGTCCGACGAAAAAGCTTACTTAGTTTTTCCCAAAAGGCGCGCAACAACTCTCGCTTTGTTCGTAATCAAACTTACGCCGTCGGGAAGTTTAACATCGCCCGCAACAGCCGAATCGCCTGTTTTGAGGTTGCTGATATCCAACTCCACGATTTCCGGAATTTTATCCGACAAACCTTGCAAATCAACTTCGTACATAGCTTGGTTTAAGATAGCGCCCATCTTAAGCGCGTCGCTGTTTCCGACCAATTTAAGGAAACTTCTTGCCTTAACGGGACGTTTTGCGTCAACCGCCTGAAAGTCGATGTGATAATAAACAGAGTCTTTAATTACGTCTTTCTGTTTTTCACGAACAACCGCAACAGCGTCCTTAGGAAGCCCTTCGCCCGCAAGTTCGACCAATTTGTTGTGTTGTTTTCTTGAAACAATCAAATTAAATTCGTGAGCATTGACTTCAACTTTAATGGGCTCAATACCAAAACCATAGTAAGCAGCGGGAATCCAACCTTCAGCTCTTGCTTTGCGGGTATATGACTTTCCTGCGCCTTTGCGAACACGAGCCGTCAATTTTATTTTATCCACTTGTTCCTCCTAAAGAAACTAAAAACATTTATTATCACATATAAAAGTGGCTGGGGTGGAAGGACTCGAACCCTCAAATGGCAGGACCAAAACCTGCTGGCTTAACCATTTGCCGACACCCCAACTAAAAATAGTTTTGTCGATTTTTTGACAAAAAGCAGAGGTAAAATAATTTTCGCCAAAGCAAAGTGGGAGAAAAAATGCAATTTTATGCAAAATTGTTAAATTTGTTTATATTTTTCCGAATATCATATAGCACATAATGTATTTTCTGTGTTCATTTTTTGCTAAAAGCAAGTAAATTCGATTAAAAGAAGGATTTTTGTATGGTTAACGATTTTCTTTTGGAGATGATATTTAAAGTTATAGGCGGTATCGGGATATTCTTGCTCGGTATGCGACACTTATCCGAGGGCTTGCAGACTATCGCGGGAAATCGCCTGCGCAAAATGATAAGTATGGCAACTCCAAACCGTTTTATGGCGGTCGGAATGGGAACGCTCGTCACTTGTATTATCCAATCATCGACGGCAACCACGGTAATGACCGTCGGGTTTGTTAACGCGGGACTTGTATCTCTGTATCAGGCAATCGGAATTATTATGGGCGCAAACATCGGCACAACGCTTACCGGTTGGATGCTCGCAATAAACATAGATATGTACGGGCTTCTCTTAATGGGAATTTCCGCGTTCGTTTATATTTTCTCCAAAAACGAAAAAATCAAATACACCGCTATGGTGGCAATGGGTATAGGTATGATATTTACCGGACTTTGGCTTATGAAAGACGGCTTCAGACCCATACGCAGTATTCCCGAGTATATAGAATGGTTCTCCCGTTTCTCTGCGGACACCTACTTCGGTTTGTTGAAATGCGTTCTCGTAGGATGCCTCCTTACGCTCATTGTGCAGTCGTCAACCGCAACCATAGGTATAACGATGGGACTTGCGGCGTCGGGCGTAATTCCGTTTGAAACCGCCGCCGCGCTCGTGGTCGGCGAAAACCTCGGCACTGTTTTTACGGCATACTTGGCTTCGATAGGAACAACCACCAACGGAAAACGGGCGGCTCTCGCGCACATATCCTTTAATGTTATAGGGGTGATATGGATTACGACAATATTCGGCGTATATTTGCAATTTATACGTTTTATTATCGGAAACGACCCGAATACAATGGTAATGGTAAACGATTACGCAACCTATCCGTATATACTTGCCGCAATAGCCGCTGTTCATACTGTGTATAACGTTATGAACACAGCCCTTTTCCTGCCGTTTACAAGAATATGGGCAAAAATTCTCGAAAAAACAGTAAAGGACAAGCCGACCAAAGATCAGCCGAAATGCACGCATTTGGACAAATATATGCTCAATACGCCAACGGTTGCCATAGCGCAATCGTGGAAAGAAATCGCCAATATGGGCGAAGACGACCAAAAAATGTTCGATATGCTTAAAACCGCGCTGTCTTCCGACGAAATTGAGGAAAAATTCGTGAACAAAGTCTTCAAAAAAGAAGACAAACTCGACAAAATGCAGACGGAAATAACCGCGTTTTTAACTCAACTTCTGTCAAGCGGAGAGTGTCCGCCGACCGTCAGCGAACACGCGCAAAAACAAATACGCCTCGCCGACGAGTTCGAGACAATAAGCGACTACATAACAATGCAATTAAAACTCTACCTGCGCATAAATAACGACGAAATAAAGATGCCCGCAATAATGCGCGAAGAACTTCTCGGATTGCACGACGCCGTGTTTGAATTCTTTAACACGGTTAATCACGCCTATCGCGAAAAGAACACAAAAATAGTCAGCGGCGCCTACGATATGGGCGAAGCGATAACCCAAAGAATTCGCGAACTGCGCGGCAAACACATAGCGCGCTTAGCCGAAGCGCCCACTCCCCCGCTGATAAGCACGACGTATCCCGATATGCTTGTGGGCTATCGTCGGATAAAAGAGCATATTGTGAATATCGCGGAAGTTATGGTAGGTAAAGGCGGGTATGCGGGGAAGATAACGCAGGGGTAGAGAACTAGTCTATCCTCTGCTATTATTCTTTTCAGAGAAAATACTAAATGCCAAATAAAGAATAGGTGAAAATTTACCTGTTTTGCTTAGCGGCAAATATTATATTATATAACAACAGCATTAAAAAAAACAAGGAGAAAATGTGAGCGCAAAAGCAAACAGGGAATACAAGGACAGCGTTTTTACAAGTTTATTCGGTGAAAAAGATACACTTTTGGAGTTGTACAACGCAATACAAAATACAAACTACTGCAAAGACACGGAAATACAAATAACAACGCTCGAAAGCGTTCTATATATGGAGCAGGCGAACGATATTTCTTTTGTAATAGACGGTAAATTTGTAGTTTTGATAGAACATCAATCGACAATAAACCCGAATATGCCGTTAAGAATGTTGCTTTATATGGGACGGGTTTACGAAAAAATAGTAGAAGCCGAAACGCTGTATAAACAAAGCAGGATAAAGATACCACGCCCGGAATTTATAGTTTTATACAACGGAAAATACGAATATCCGGACGAGGAAACGCTTAAATTGTCGGATATGTTTGAGCAAAAAGATGGGGTATCGCCGGAACTTGAACTTATTGTAAAAGTTTACAATATAAACGAAGGTAGAAATCCTCAGTTTGCGGAAAGAAGCGAAACGCTGAAAGGATACGAAATGTTCATAGCAATGGCTCGCGAGTATGAAAAGAATATGAGTAGAGACGAGGCAATAAAAAAGGCGATAATGGACTGCTTGGAAAAAAATGTATTAAACACTTATTTCAACGATAAAGGATCGGAGGTTATAAATATGTTGTTAACAGAATGGAAAACAGAAGACGCGCTGAGAGTAAGAGAGAAAGAAGCAAAAGAACAAGTTGCCGTAAACATGCTAAATATGGGCATTGACGTTGAAACCATAGCTAAAGCAACCGGTCTCTTCATCGACGACGTTCTGCGTTTGGAATACTGAATTGAAATAAATGCCCAAAAACTATAGGCGGATAACACTATCCGCCTTTTCACACCCAAAAGCCAATTTTCACCAAAAATCAAAACAGTTTCTCCCCACCGCTCTCTGCCAAATATTATTTTATTATCCGGAATCAGGTTTTCAGGGACAAAAACACTAAAACATA
>Ga0131853_10028148_pt1 | contig 10071 bp, 6 predicted proteins | sample TergutLab28metaG_FD_92764 | JGI IMG/M metagenome (GOLD analysis project Ga0131853, IMG submission 92764) | Labiotermes labralis P1 segment gut microbial communities from Petit-Saut dam, French Guiana - Lab288 P1 (version 2) (version 2) | ecosystem: Host-associated > Arthropoda: Insects >... | reverse complement strand
TCGGTAGCTCAGCTGGATAGAGCAACGGCCTTCTAAGCCGTCGGTCGGGAGTTCGAATCTCTCCCGGGATGCCATTTTTTTTATTAAAATAAACCTACAATTAAGTTGTAGTTTTTTTTTGCCTTATAATTATTAGCACTCTTGTTGACTGAGTGCCAAAAGTGTGTTATAATACTTAACAGAATAGGAAATAATAAATAACAAGTAAAGGAGAAGTGACATGAACATTAATAAAATGACAGAAAAATTACAGCACGGGTTAAACGACGCTAGTTCGCTTGCGATGAGTATGAATCATCCGGAAGTCGACACGCCACATTTATTCCAGGCGTTCCTGCAAGACGCCGATGGACTAACACCGCGTGTTTTAACGAAAATGGCATTGCCGGTTGAGCAGATCAAGCAGGAAGTGACCCAGATATTAAGTCGTAAGTCTTCGGTGAGTGGTGGCAACGCGCAACCGCACATCTCGGCTGATTTGAACCGCATCCTATTAAAGGCAGATGACCTTGCACGAGCGTGGGATGACCAGTATTTATCGGTTGAGCATGCCTTTTTAAGCTTATTAAAATCAGGTAATCATGACCTAAAGCAACTCATTAAGAAGTTTGGGATTAACGAGAAACAAGTAAAGGAAACGATTGCGCAGATCAGGGGGAATGCGAAGGTGATGACACAGAATCCGGAGGCGACGTACGAGGTGCTTGAGAAGTACGGGCGTGACCTTGTGGCGGATGTGCGCGAGGGGAAAATTGACCCGGTCATTGGGCGCGACGAGGAGATCAGGCGGGCGACGCGGATTTTGTCGCGGAAGACGAAGAATAACCCGGTATTGATTGGTGAGCCAGGCGTTGGTAAGACGGCGATTGTCGAGGGTCTCGCGTGGCGCATTGTGCGCGGGGATGTGCCGGAAAGTTTGAAGGAGAAGACGATTTTTGAGCTGGACATGGCATCGCTAGTCGCGGGGGCGAAGTATCGCGGTGAATTTGAAGAGCGTTTGAAGGCCGTGTTGAACGAGGTGAAAAGCAGTGAGGGGCAGATCATCTTGTTTATTGATGAGATTCATAACATCGTGGGCGCGGGCCGAACAGAAGGGGCGATGGATGCCGGTAATTTGCTGAAGCCGCTCCTAGCGCGTGGGGAACTGCGCTGTATCGGGGCGACGACGCTTAAAGAACACCGCGAATACATCGAAAAAGACCCGGCCCTCGAGCGCCGTTTCCAGAAAATCCAAGTGGCCGAGCCAACGGTGGAAGACACGGTGTCAATCCTCCGTGGCCTGAAAGAACGCTTTGAAGTCCATCACCGCGTCAGCATCTCCGACGCTGCCATTGTCGCCTCGGCTACGATGTCAAATCGTTATATCACCGATAGATTTTTACCGGATAAAGCGATCGATCTCATTGATGAAGCTTGCGCGACCATCCGTACCGAGATCGACTCCCTCCCAGAAGAACTGGATCGCATCGAACGCCGCGTGACGCAGCTAGAAATCGAAGAAGCCGCGCTGAAAAAAGAAGCCGATGAGAATAGCAAGAAACGGCTGGAAGTGCTGCAAGAAGAACTCGGTAATCTAAAGGACGAGTTGAATCTCATGCGCCTGCAGTGGGAACAAGAAAAATTAGCGATTCACGGCGTGGCGGATTTGAAAGCCGAGCTTGAGGCGGCGAAGCGTCGCTTCGACGAAGCTCAGAGTGTCGGTGACTACGAACTAGCAGCGGAGCTGCAATACGGGGAAATCCCTCGATTAGAAAAGCAGATCACCGAAGCTGAGACAGCTGGCGAAATGAACGGCGATTCAGATAAACGCTTGCTGCGCGAAAACGTCACCGAGGAAGAAATCGCCGACATCATTTCGCGCTGGACCGGGATTCCGGTCGCGAAACTCGTGCAAGGCGAGCGCGAAAAATTGCTGCACCTAAAAGACGATATCAAGCGCCGCGTTTCCGGCCAAGACTTGGCGATCGATGTGGTCGGCGATGCGATCATCCGTGCGCGGGCTGGTATCAAAGACCCGCACCGTCCGATCGGCTCATTCTTATTCCTTGGCCCAACCGGCGTTGGGAAAACGGAGCTGGCTAAAGCTTTAGCAGAATTCCTCTTCGATAGCGAAGAGCACGTTGTGCGGATTGATATGAGCGAGTACATGGAAAAGCACGCCGTTTCGCGCTTAGTCGGAGCGCCCCCGGGTTACGTCGGCTACGAAGAAGGGGGGCAACTGACCGAAGCGATTCGCCGCAAACCGTATGCGATTGTCCTCTTGGATGAGGTCGAAAAAGCCCATCCGGACGTCTTTAACATTCTGTTGCAAATTTTAGACGATGGGCGCATCACGGATTCGCACGGCCGCACGGTTGACTTTAAAAACACCATTATCATCATGACGTCGAATATCGGATCGCAAATCCTCCTGGAAGAACCTGATTTCGAGGAAGCAAAACGGCAAATAGAAGGGGTGTTGCGTGGGACTTTTAAGCCCGAACTCCTGAACCGAATCGATGAAACGATTACTTTCAACCCGTTATCACCGGCGATCATTTACAAAATCGTTGACAAATTTATTGATCTTTTGAATCAGCGGTTAAAGGACGATCGGATAAAGATCACGTTAACGGAAGCCGCGCACGCGTTTGTCGCCGAGCAAGGTTTTGATGCGGTGTACGGCGCGCGCCCGTTGAAGCGATTTATTCAGCGGACCATTGAAACAAAAGTGGCCCACGCGATCATTGCCGGGGAAATCGTGGCAGATACCGAGGTGCTGGTGGATGTGGTCGACGGGGAAATGGTGTTGAAGTAACGGGGTGGACGTGCTATGATAGACGTAGCAATTTCCGCATGAAACGGAGCGACTAGAATGAAAAATAGGTACCAAAGAAAATTGTTGTGCTTAGCGATCGTGAGTGTGTTAGCCACGGTCGCTTTAGCAGGTTGTATCTTTACCGAGAATCATGCACCGCTATCACCGATGGAAGTGGTTGTTTTTGGGTTAGGACGTGCGGATGCGATCTTAATTACGACCGAACATCATGCGGTGATGATTGATACCGGTGAGAATCAGCACGGACCTGATATTGTGGCTTATTTGCTTAGTCAGAACATCACCACGCTGGATTATTTGATCATTACACACTTTGATCGCGATCACGTCGGGGGTGCGCATCATATGATTGATGCCATTGATGTGCAGACGGTGATTGTCCCGAATTACAGTCGTGACACCCAACACGTGGCCAATTTATATCGGGCGATGGGAGACGCTAATCTCGAGCCATTTGTATTAACAGAGGCACTTCGTTTCACCCTTGATGAGGCTGCGTTTATTATCGATCCCACACACAAGCCCTATTTTGCTTTCGGCGATGGCAGCGACGTGGGTGATGAAGCACCACGTTCCAATAATTTCTCCATCGTTGTGAGTATCTCCCACGGTGAGAATGATTTTCTCTTCACAGGCGATGCTCAATCCAGGCGCATGCGAGAGGTAATGGCGAATCAGAACCTCATGCGGTTAGAGTATGATTTCCTTAAAGTGCCGCGACACGGTCGTTACATGAGTCGCAGTAGTGAATTTATCCAGACCATTCGTCCAAGGTACGCCGTGATAACGGATTCGTACGAACGCCCAGCAGACGAAGAGACGATCGTGGCCTTGGACGCGGTTGATGCGCAAGTGTTTTTTGCACGCACGTCCGGTATTCACGTGCTGAGCGATGGCATTGATTTGGTGGTTGTGTACAAAGATTTTTTTGCACTAGAATAGCAACTAAAAATATTAAATAAGAAAGAACATGGTAGGCACTGCGGGCTCATTCTCGGGAGTGCTTTCCTTTTGTTGTTGGGTTACTTAATGTAATTGAGTTACATTTCAATTTGCTATCGACGTTCACCCATTTCTGTAGTATAATGAGGAGGTGAAATTTTGTCGATATAGAATAAGACACTTATTTGAACAGGATGGCTGTTTTTTTATGTGTAAAAATGGGAGTGAAAAGTATGCTAGATGTAATTAAAAGAGACGGTAATAAAGCGCCGTTTAATGCTTCGAAAATTTCCGAAGCGATTTTAAAGGCGATGCGTTATGGAAGCGGAATCGTCAATGAAAAAGTGGCCTATGACGTGGCACAAGAGATTGAAAGAGAATATCTAGCATCCGGTCAGACACCGTCGATCTTGCGCATTGAGGAATCTGTTTTTAAAAAACTATCAGAACGTGGACATGAGTCTACGGCACGTGCGTACGAGGGATACCGCGCGATTCAGCAGTTCAAGCGTGAGACGAACACGTCGGATGACAGCATTTTAAGCTTGGTCAATTTTGCCAACGAAGACGTCATGCAAGAAAACTCAAACAAAAACCCTTTGATTGCTTCGACCCAACGCGACTTGATTGCCGGTGAAGTGTCAAAAGACATCACACGCAGATTGAAATTGCCGGCTCGTATCGTGCAAGCCCACGATGAAGGGGTGTTACATTTTCACGACATGGACTATTTTATGCAGTCGATTTTTAACTGCTGCTTGATTAATATTAAAGACATGTTTGATAACGGGACGGTCATTAATAAGCGCATGATCGAAACGCCGCGAAGTTTTCAGGTGGCTTGTACAGTCATGACACAAATCATTGCTCAAGTCGCATCGTCTCAGTACGGCGGTCAATCGATTGATATTCGTCATCTTGGTAAATACTTACGGGTTAGTCGCAACAAGTATCGCGAGATGTTAGCGGACACGATGACCAACGAGGCTGAACTGGTAGAGGCGGTTGAAAAATTAACTCAAAAAGAATTATCATCGGGTGTGCAAACGATTCAGTATCAGATTAACACGTTGATGACGACGAACGGTCAGAGCCCGTTTGTGACGTTGTTTTTGAACATGGACACGACGGACGAGTATGCGCCTGAGATTGCGGATATCATTGAAGAAATTTTGCGCCAACGCATTGTTGGCATTAAGAATGAGAAGGGCGTTTATACGACGCCGACGTTCCCGAAACTGATTTACGTGTTGCACGATCATAACTGTTTAGACGGTGGGGAGTACGATTATTTGACGGAAATTGCGGCGGAGTGTAGTGCCAAGCGCTTGTATCCGGATTATATTTCGGCGAAAGAGATGCGTAAGATTTACGAGGGGAACGTGTTTTCACCGATGGGGTGTCGTAGCTTTTTATCGCCGTGGCAGGATGACGATGGCGAGTATAAATTTGAAGGGCGTTTTAACCAGGGCGTGGTGAGTTTGAATTTGCCTCAGATCGGGATCATTGCGGGCGGTGACGAGGCGCGTTTCTGGTCGCTGCTTGATAACCGCTTGAATCTGTGCTTTGAAGCGTTGATGTGTAAGCACGAGTCGTTGAAAGGCACGTTATCCGATGAGTCGCCGATTCATTGGCAGTACGGGGCGATTGCGCGATTGGAATCTGGGGAAGTGATCGATAAGTTGTTAATGGACGGTTATTCCACGATCTCACTCGGTTATATCGGGGTTTATGAATTAACGAAACTGATGACGGGGGTTTCGCACGTTGAAAGGCGTGGCGAGGCGTTTGCGGTGAAGTTGATGAACCACTTGAATGCGACGGTGAGAAGCTGGAAAGAGGAGACGGGGATTGGGTTCGGACTTTACGGGACGCCAGCGGAGTCGTTGTGCTATCGTTTTGCGAAAATCGATTTGATGAAGTACGGCGAGATCAGTGACGTGACGGACAAAGGGTATTACACGAACAGCTATCACGTGGACGTGCGCGAGGAGATCGATGCGTTTGCGAAGCTGAGCTTTGAGGCGAAATTCCAACCGATTTCAACTGGGGGCTGTATTTCGTACATTGAAATTCCGAATATGTTCCATAACATGGATGCTTTAAAACAATTGATTAACTATATCTATCATCACATCCAGTACGCAGAGTTTAATACAAAATCGGATTGCTGTCACAAGTGTGATTTTGAGGGTGAGATCGTGGTGACGGATGATCTGGTGTGGAAGTGTCCGAACTGCGGCAACACTGACATGGCAAAGATGAACGTGATTCGCCGCACCTGCGGTTACTTGGGCGATAATTTCTGGAACAAAGGGAAGACGGCTGAGATTAAGGATCGTGTGTTGCATTTGTAGGGTGTGCTTTTTAGTTTTGTTGAGTGTGGGCGCCCTTTCGGTGACCATGATGTGAACGACTTTTGATGTGTTTTTGGTCATTGCGTTTGTTTTATACTCTTTAGCTACCGCGCGCCCGTGAAACTTGCGAATTTTATTCGCATTAGTTGAACCAGTGCCAAAGCTTAGAAAGTTGTAAAACTTTCTGCTTGTGGTGCCTTTTGGCTTACTGGGGTATAGTGGATAGCTGTTAGTTAGTGAATAAGGATGTGCATAAAAGATGAGTGAGAAAATTTATTTTGCGAAAGTGAAGAACGAGGGAATTATCCCATCTAAACGCGAAGAAGACGGGGCGTTTGATGTGTATGCCTGTTTTGAGGACGATTATTTATTGCTTGATCCGCACGAAACGAAGCTGGTGCCGACGGGAATTGCTTCGGCCTTCTCAGCGGACTACGTGGCGGTGATCAAAGAGCGTGGTTCAACGGGCACGAAAGGCATCGGGCAACGTTGCGGGGTCATCGATTCCGGGTATCGTGGCGAATGGTTTATTCCGATTACCAATCACAATGACAAGCCGCTCGTCATTGCCAAAGAGCAAGCGGCCAAGCATTTCGAGCAAGCGTTGGTGTACCCTTATGAAAAAGCGATCGCACAATGCTTAATGGTCGTTGTGCCAAAGCTGGCGATCGAAGAAGTGTCTCGCGTTGATCTGATGAAGTTCGAATCGGATCGCGGAACCGGCGCGCTTGGTTCCAGCGGGAAATAAAGACATATAAAAAAGAATTGATTCCAGGAATTTCTGAAGAATCAATTCTTTTTATATGATGGTCATTGTAATTATTGATTAAGCGCCTCTTCATTTTGGCGAACAATCGCATCGTATTGTATTTGCAATAGCTCGTGGTGGAACGTTAAATGATGCTCCGCTCTCAAACCAATCATAAAATGAGTGAAATGCTCAGGATTCATTTGCAGACGTGCGATTTCAAATTCGCGATGTTCCTCTAGCGTTAACCCTTCGCTGAACTCATTAACGAAGATGATGTGGTAACCAAACTCCGTTAGTACCGGCTCCGTTGTGAAAGTGTCTTCTTCTAGTGCAAACGCAGCCACTTCAAATTCCTCAACCATGCGGCTCGGGATCGTCAATGAGCCTAAGAATCCGCCAGAGAAAGACGAATCACACAAGCTATGGTCAAAAGCCAGTTCTGCAAAGCGTTCGACCAATAAGTCGTTGTTATCGATTTCTTGAAGCTCATCGATCATCTCAGTTGCTTCATCGTAAGTTTCGACTAAAATGTGAAACACGCTTCGGTGTGGCACATAGTTTTCATATAATTCTTGCACACGCGCCTCGTCCGGCTGGAAATCAGCAGACTCAAACGCAACTTCTTGTAGTAACATGAGTAAAAAGTGATCAAAAATTTCGCGCTCAGTGGTTAAGCCCATCATTTCCATTTGCGGATAGAACAAGCCCATCATGTTACGCATCGCCACATTAATGTTCTCTCTCACGTCATCGTGATCAACGTCGAACGTTTGATCTAAAATGTTAAGGTCAATGTATGACATTGCAGCAGAATTGCCAGTTAAAGCAAAGCGAGCAACTAATTGTTCGAACAACTCATCCACTGTTAATTGTGCGTCACCTAATGTGGCAATTGCCGTCCCGTGATTCGTTGACGAATTAACGTTAATGTCTTCAACTTCCCACAGTTCTAAGAAGGTTTCATAGTTATCTGTGAGGTAACTGCTATGAATGACAAGACCAGCTTCGTAACGAATGTTCGCCAGCGTTTCTTGGCCGAAGCTTTGATCATTCAGGCGTTCGTCGATTAACCACGCTTCGATGTCATCACGAACGTCCTCGAACGTCAGTGGTGCTTCTTCGTACTCGTCCGCATCCTCATCGTCTTCATCGGTCTCAACCTCTGAATCTTCATAGTCGCCGTCCTCTTCCCCATCATTGTCCGCATCGCTTTCGCCATACGCATCGTCGTTATCATCTGGGTCAACAGCGAACCACTCGTTGTAAATTTCAATGATTTCGTCTTCATCGATTTCGATAGCGTCTGTCACGGCTTGTTGGCGCATTAAGCCTAACCTGACTTCTCTGATATAAGCGTCTAGATCAACAAAACCGTGAACCAATAGTAGTTCTGCAAATTCGGCATCGCTGAGACCCATTTGCACCATTTCCACTTGCATGGTGATCTGACTTTCATCGATTTCGACGAGATCAGCTAGCATGATGTAATCGGCCCAGTCTAAAATCGTTGAATTAGCCATGTTTAAGCCAACGCCACTTGTTGCAATCATTTCCAATAATTCTTGGTTCGTTATTTCAATCGAATCCGTTTCGATAATGACATGAGACCCGTTGTCAAGTGTCACATCAAAGCTAGATCCTCCGCAAGCCGTTAACACCAATGTCGTAGCTGCTATTGTAAGTAAACCTATGTATTTTAGTAATGACTTCATTACCCTTTCACTTCCTTTTAAAAGAATACCGTCAAATATGATACCACATTTTAACCTACCATTCAATAAAATTAAAGTCATACAAAGTGTAACATGAAGAAAAATACAAAATTTAATCGCATTATAAGGGAAATCACATAGTATATAGCAAGAGGCAATACGACTTTAGTATTCGCTTCGGATTTTTAGTAAGCTCTCATAGAGCTGTTTATATTACGAAGGAGTTGGTATCATGTTAGGTGGAAATAACTTTGCGTTCATTTTAGTTTTATTCATTTTATTAGTAATCATTGGTTACTCAAGCTTCGGATGGGGTTATTAGTTTAATACTTTAGATGAGCTTAAATTTTAAAATCAAAGGGGCGATTATCTATGTTTTTTGGAAATAACGGTGCATTCATTCTAGTTATTTTTATTTTATTAGTTGTCATCGGAAGCTGCGCTTACGCCTGGTAATCTGATAAGCAAAATAAATAGTACTGACGCGGTGGTTTTAGAGATAAAACACGCGCGTCAGTTTTTTTGATTTTGCTGGAGGAGATGGTTTTCGGCTTTCGCTCGTAGTAGAATCATTGCAAATATCGAATTTTATGTTAAAAACATGTAAAAAACCAAGAAATCAGTTGCAAGTACGAGGCAAATGTGCTAGAATTTAAGACACTTAATGTTCTTGCGTGTTTCAAAGACGGCGTTTGTTGCTCCAGGCATCATTTGATTTTTCTTTAGATTAAGCTTGCGTTAAGGATTCAATTTTTAGGAGGTACTAGACATGGCTCAAGGTACAGTAAAATGGTTTAACTCGGAAAAAGGATTCGGATTCATCACAACTGAAGAAGGACAAGATGTATTTGCTCACTTCTCAGCAATCGAAGGAGACGGATTCAAGAGTTTAGAAGAAGGTCAAGACGTAAGCTTCGACGTAGTTGAAGGAGATCGCGGACCTCAAGCAGCTAACATCGTTAAGCTGTAATTGTTGGGAAGCGCGCAAGCACTGAACCGATAATTAAAAGAAAATCACCAGTTGGACACATTGTCTGAGTGGTGATTTTTTTATTTGCCTTGTGGAACGACCCTAAATCGTGAAATACAGGATATCGTGGTCATTTTTGATTGGGGTTGATGTGAAAACTCACTATAACTCCTTAAATAGAAGGATTCATAGGGAATAATTGATGAGTTTGCACCCGAAATTTACTGTAAAGTTTATATATGAGGTATTTATAGTGAAGGTATCGCTATTTTGAGCAAAAAATTCACTGTAAAGCTGCTATATGAGGTGTTTATAGTGAATATATCGCTATTTCGAGCAAAAAATTCACTGTAAATCATCTATTAAGGGTTGTCACAGTGAATTTACCAAAGATTTACGGTAGTGTCAATAATTATGTGTAAATAGAATACCCAATCGTTAAAAAATGAATCATCGAGCATAAAGCGTGTTAGCCTTGTGCGTTAAACAAATCTTTAATGTCATTTAGGCATTGTTTCAAT
>Ga0131853_10028147_pt1 | contig 10071 bp, 8 predicted proteins | sample TergutLab28metaG_FD_92764 | JGI IMG/M metagenome (GOLD analysis project Ga0131853, IMG submission 92764) | Labiotermes labralis P1 segment gut microbial communities from Petit-Saut dam, French Guiana - Lab288 P1 (version 2) (version 2) | ecosystem: Host-associated > Arthropoda: Insects >... | reverse complement strand
CTGTTGTGGTTGCTCTTGCCCATTTTGGATATTCGGCTCTTTCTTTCTATTTAGCCAGGACCAAACATGTGAAGCGGATCCCCGTTGTTTTAAGCCATATAATCTCTGGATCAGCGCTTATAATATACGGGCTAATGGCACTTTTTGTTGAGATTGGCATATAGCCGGGCGCAAGCCATTGCAAATCACCCCTAATCTATGATATTTTTTCATATAAAAAGGCGGGTGAATCCAATGTCAAACCTAAAAATCATGGTAGTTGACGATGATAAGCATATAGCTGAACTGATTTCCTTGTATCTGCGCAAAGAAGGCTACGAAACAAAGGAAGTATACAACGGGCGCACGGCAGTGGAGGTTTTCCCTGTCTATGCGCCCTTTTTGGTGCTTTTGGACCTGATGCTTCCGGGTATGGATGGCTACCAGGTGTGTGAAGAAATACGCAAGGTAAGCCCCGTACCCATAATTATGCTAACGGCCAAAGGCGAGACCTTTGACAAAGTACGCGGCCTGGAGCTTGGGGCAGATGACTATATTGTAAAACCTTTTGAGCCAAAAGAGTTGGTGGCAAGGGTCAAAGCCGTACTGCGCCGCTACGAGAAAAACGATAACAAGGACCGTACAATAGATCTGCCGAACCTGCATATAAGCCCTATGAACCATATAGCGGTCTATCATGGGCAGGAGCTGGACCTACCCCCTAAGGAATTTGAGCTTTTGTACTACTTAGCCAGCCACCCAGGGCGGCCTTTTAGCCGTGACGAGCTACTGTCTGCCTGCTGGGGCTACGATTTTGCGGGGGACACCCGCACGGTAGATGTCCATGTAATGCGCATACGGGAGAAACTTAATAAGGGTGACGATTGGGCAATAAAAACCGTATGGGGAATAGGCTATAAACTAGAGGTTGCACAATGACTATCCGTGAACAAACTGAACTGCAAGAACAGCAACATCTAAGCCCCTACGCCACAAAAAGCGTAGAAACAAAGGGCCGCAAGCACCCAATGCAGGCATGCGATCTACGTACCAACTTCCAAAAAGATAGGGATAGGATTACCCATTCAAAGGCCTTCCGCCGCCTAATGCACAAGACCCAGGTATTTATCTCACCAGAAGGCGACCACTACCGCACCCGGCTTACACACACATTAGAAGTGGCACAAATAGCCCGCACAATTGCCCGTGCGCTAAACCTCAACGAAGATTTAACCGAAGCAATTGCCTTGGGCCATGACCTAGGCCACACTCCATTTGGCCATACAGGAGAAGATGCCCTAGACAGCCTGGTAGCCGGGGGCTTTAGGCACAACATCCAAAGTGTACGGATAGTAGAATCATTGGAAAACAACGGCGCCGGGCTAAACCTCACCTACGAGGTACTAGACGGCATACTCAACCACCGTACCGAATGCACCCCACAAACCCTAGAGGGCAAGATAGTGCAAATATCAGACAAAATCGCATATATGAACCACGATATAGACGACGCAATCCGGGCTAAATTAATCACCCAATCCGACATCCCCTGCCATATAACAGATACTCTAGGCCAAACCAGCATACAACGTATAGACCTGCTGGTGCGCAACCTGGTAGAAACAAGTATGGGCAAAAATGATATAACCTTACCCCCAGGCCTAGCCCAGGTGCTTAGGGAGCTGCGCAGCTATCTATTTGAAACCGTATATGTAAACCAACTACACCAGAAGGAGCGTAATAAAATTCAAGGCATGCTTAAACTGCTATATGAACATTACATATCCAACCCAGAAGAACTGCCTGAGGATATCTGTATAAGGATGCAGGCCAGCCAAGGCGCGGATGATTTCGAATTAACACGAGCCGTAACAGATTATATCGCAGGCATGACAGACCGGTTTGCTATGAAGCGGTTTGAAGAAATTTTTATGCCTGCGTCGTGGAGTCATTAAAAGGAGGCGTGAATTAAAACATGGATTTTTTCAAAACTGTAGAAACCCGCTATTCACACAAAGAGGGCTTTCTGTCTAACCCAGTCCCCATATCCGACTTGGAGCAGATAGCCAAAGCAGGCCTAGCCGCGCCCAACGGCGTCAACCGCCAAACAGTTAGGCTTGTAATACTGCCAGACCGGGACGCACTAGAGCCGGTAAACGCCCTAACTCCGCACAAAGGTCTAAGCACAGCCCCGGCAGCTATAGCTGTACTAACAGACTCCAGCATAACCCCACCTGACCGTATGAATTTTGAAAAAGAGGATTATTCTGCTGCTGTTACGCAAATGCTATTGGCAGCCACAGCCATGAGGTATGTTTCGCTTTGGTTAGACAGCCCATACTTTGACGCAACAAACGAGCAAGCTGCAAAAAAATTGTTGGGGGTGCCAGAAACGTTCCGCTTATGGGCAATGCTGCCTATAGGCAAGCCCGATGGTGAAGGTACCCGCCGCGAGAAGCTGCCCTTTGAGGCCCGGGTTTCTTATCGTATGTACAATAATCTTAGTTGAACGCGGCAAACATAAGCCGATGTTAAACTTGATTATCTATAAACTTTCAAACAAATGAGAGAGGAGCAAACAAGTGGAAAACATTTTCACAACCCAGTTTCACCCAGGGCTGGACAAGATTACAGAAAACCCTCCCCGCTTCACCTGGCCAATGGCGGAAGAAAAAGCGCCGTACACCCTGGAAGTAAGCCAAAGTGATGATTTTGCCAAAAGCAATATCCGTGTAAGCGGCATCCTTTACAATTTCTACACACCGGACGAGGTTTTACCCCCAGGAGAATATTTTTGGCGGGTATCCAGCGACAGCACAGTAAGAAGTTTCACCGTAAGTGAAGGCCTTCACGAAGCACCTTTGCCAGGCGAAAAAGAGCGCTACAAAAACGCAAATGCCGCCCACCCGCGCCTGTGGCTAAACCCAGATAAATTAGCCGCTTTTAAAGCCAAATTAAAATCCGACCCCAGTTACTGCAACTTCGATGAATTTTACAAACACTCCGTAGCTAACCGCATAGAAGCCGGTTTCCCAGACGAGCCTAAGCGTTACCCCAACGATATCCGGGTAGTTGCACTATGGCGCAGCAATTATATGGCATGCCAGCAAGCCATGTGCTATATCCGCTCCCTATCTATAGCCGGTGTCGTATTGGAAGACAAAGATATAATCGCTAAAGCCAAAAAGGCTTTACTTGCCATAGCCAATTGGGATTATGAGTTAGCAACCGGCTCCACAACCCGCCTCTACAACGACGAATGCTGCTACCGTGTAGGCCATGCCCTAGCCTATGGCTACGACTGGCTCTATAACCATATGACAGATACGGAAAAGGAAAAGGTCTTCGACTCCCTGTATATCCGTACCAAAGAAGTGGCAGAGTACGCCATCATAGAAAAGAAGATACACAACTTCCCATACGATTCTCATGCGGTGCGCTCGCTTTCTATGATGATAATCCCATGCTGTATCGCTATGCTTGATCTAAATAGCAACGACCCGCGCCATGCAGACGCAAAACACTGGCTGGACTATGCGCTGGAATATTTGTCCGCAATATACACCCCATGGGGCGGCGCAGATGGCGGATGGGCAGAAGGCCCCGCATACTGGACTACCGGCATGGCCTTTGTAACAGAAGCTTTAAACTTTGCACGCAACTACCTGGACGTAAACCTATTTAAACGCACGTTCTTCCAACAAACCGGCGCGTATATGCTTCATTGCAACCCGCCAGATACCTACCGCGCCAGCTTTGGCGACCAAAGTAACCTAGGCGACAGACCCGGCCCCAAAATGGCCTTTAACATGCGGCAGTTTGCAGGCATAGTCCAAAACGGCCAGTACCAATGGTACTGCAACCGGGTAATGGAACGGGCAGAAATGGCTCCAGAACATTTTTCAGAAAAAGGTTGGTGGGATTTACACTACGATGATGTAGTTTTTACCCACGACTACGGCAATATCCAAGAAGAAGCCCCACCTCGTGGTACCCAGGTCAAACATTTCCGTGATATAGGCTGGGTGGCGATTAACAAAAACATGGCGGATTTTGATAATCATGTAATGCTTCTTACAAAATCCAGCCCATTTGGCTCTTTAAGCCATTCCCATGCCGACCAAAATGCGGTCTTGCTGTTTGCATATGGCCAACCCTTACTCATAATCAGCGGCCACTATGTAGGCTACGGCACCCAAATGCACCTAAACTGGCGCAAACAAACAAGAAGCACTAACTCTATACTAATAGATGGTATAGGCCAGTATTCGGGCCGTGACTTTGAAGGACACCACAAAGTCCGCGCAGGGGATCAAGACATTACCGCCGGCGAGGAAAAAGTAAAGCAGCTTTCCGCAAAGGGCGAAATAGTAAGCGTAGTGCAGCAAGACGGCCAGATTCGTATAACAGCCGATGCAACCCAGGCATATATCCAAAACGTACCGTATCTGTCCAAATATGTACGGGAAATAATCTGGCAGGATGACGACAATATCACAATAAAAGACTATGTAAGCCTAACCCAAAAAGGGTGTGTATCCGCATTGATGCATGCAGTCAATCCCTTTGAAGTACATGGCGATAGTCTCACATTAAAAGTTGGCAACGTGACTATGGAGGGCAAAACGGAGTCCACAAGTGGCTTGACTTCTATCACCCAAGGCAATGCCTTTGAGGGGGTAAACGAGCCGGAAAGTGAGGGGCTTACCCCGCATTATCACGTCTCCATCAACACAAATCCTGCCGAAAGTCACGAAATAACCACTCACCTACGCATAATTAAAGCATAAAAACAGAAGAATAAGGGGTAATCATGGCCATAAATAAATCCACACTAAGGACAATTGATATATTAGAACTGCTGGCAAACAATAAGGAACTTACCCTTACAGAAGTTGCTGATGCTTTACAGATACCAATAACCAGCACAGCCGACATAATAAAGGGTCTGATAGACAGGCAGATGGTAGAAATCGCTAATCGCCGGGTCAAGACCTACAAGATTGGTGTTAAAAGCTTCCTTATTGGCAACACATATCTAGCCAACACTAATGTAGTGGACATTGCCGCACCCTTTATGAAAAACTTGAGCCAGCAAACCAAGAATACAGTCTTCCTGGCAAAGTTAGTAGATAGCAATCTTGTATACCTGCATAAAACCGAACCTAAGGGTACCCTGGTTTCTACATGTCAAATTGGCAGTAAGGCGGGGTTTACTGTTTCGTCCCTTGGCAAAGTAATTTTAGCTCACAACGAACGGCTTCAAGAAAAGGTTTTCGCCAGCCCCTTACCAAAGCTTACAGAATATTCAATAAGTGACCCGGCTGAACTAAAAGCCCAGCTTGCCGAAATCCTTATACAAGGCTATGCACACGATAAATTTGAAAACGACGAGCGTATTGCCTGCGTAGGATTCCCCATTTTTGACCATAAAGGCAAAGTAGAACACAGCATAAGCATAAGTGGGGGCTATTCCCACTCTAGGGATATGGGGCAGGAGATCGAATTGGGTAAAGTCTGCGCCAAAGAAATTTCTGTGCGGCTGGGGTTTGTTGACTGATAGCACAGTGCCTGTGGCAACTATGCAATAAATCCAAAAATTTTTATCAAAAAAAGTATTGTCAATGCAATTTTTTTATGGTAGATTGTTGTCACAGGCACCGCATTAGTTGCGTATATACGTAACGCCTGATATCCAGGTTTGAAATTTATAAATATGTTGCAAACATTTAATGCGTAAGGGAAGGTGCATGACTTGATAAGTACTGTCGCCAGGAAAAAGCCCTCAAGGGTGACTTCCTTTTTTAAACCTTCGAAAGACCTGAAGGCGCGGTTTATGCGGTATTGGCCGCTTTACTTGTTTATACTACCATCGTTTATTTTTGTCCTAATTTTTGACTATGGCCCCATGTATGGGGTGCAAATTGCTTTTAGAAATTTCAACCCCGGCCTCGGGATTACCGGTAGCCCCTGGGTGGGCCTTTTGCATTTTAGAAACTTCTTTGGCAGCTTCTTTTTCCAGCGGGTTATGCGCAATACATTTATACTTTCATTTTATTCTTTGATAGTCGGATTTCCTATCCCCATCATATTTGCACTAATGCTTAACGAAATTAAGTGGGCCAGGTTTAAAAAAGTTACGCAGACAATCATGTACGCGCCGCACTTTATATCCATGGTTGTTTTTGTTGGTATGCTAACCATGATGTTCTCCCCTTCCATTGGTGTTGTAAACCATATCATAGAGATGTTTGGGGGCGAGCGCAGGTACTTCATGGTTATGCCATCTGTTTTCCGTCACATGTTTGTGTGGTCTGGTATATGGCAGGGTATGGGGTGGAGCGCAATAATTTATATTGCCGCACTATCTACTGTTGACCCAGAGCTTCATGAGGCAGCAATAATAGATGGTGCATCGCGCATAAAGCGGATTATACACATAAACATACCCACAATTATGCCCACGATTATCATCCTGCTTATATTGCGGCTTGGCAGCATTGCATCCGTAAACTTTGAAAGAGTCCTTTTGATGCAAAACGACCTTAATCTAGAAGTTTCTGATGTAATACAAACCTTTGTATACCAACGGGGTATCATACGAGGACAGTTTAGTTTTGCGGCCGCAGTCGGGCTGTTTAACAATGTTGTTAATGTGACCATGCTACTAATTGCCAATTTTATTGCAGCTAGGGCAAGCGAGCATAGCTTGTTCTAAGGGAGGCTTCTGTGAAAATTAAAGATAGTTTAGGCGATAGGATTTTCATGGGGATAAACCTGACGGTTGTATTACTCCTCTTAGCAATAGTTATATATCCATTGCTTCTTGTCTTATCATCGTCGGTAAGTAGTCCAGATGCCGTTGGGCGCGGAGAAGTTATTCTTTTTCCAATAGGCTTTACACTAGATGGTTATCGCAGGGTTTTTGAAGAGTCAACCATATGGATTGGCTATAGAAATACATTATTTTACACAGTTGTGGGTACAACAATTAATATACTTCTTACTTTGCCATGCGCCTACGCCCTATCTAAGAAGGGTCTGCCTGGACGCGGAGTTTTGATGGGGTTCTTCCTTGTTACCATGTACTTTAGCGGCGGTATGATACCGTCGTTTATGCTTGTAAGAAACCTTGGGCTTATCAATACCCGCACGATAATGGTAATAAGCGGGGCAGTTAGTGTATATAACGTAATTGTAGCCCGCACATTTTTTGTAAATATCCCAAAAGAGCTGGAAGAAGCCGCGTATATGGACGGCTGCTCTATACTACGTGCTTTTACGCAAATTGTTCTTCCCATTTCTAAGGCGCTTTTAGGGGTTATGGTACTGTTTTATGCTGTTGGCCACTGGAACTCGTTTTTTACCGCACTCCTCTACATTACAAGCGACGACCTTAGGCCGTTGCAGATTTTCCTACGTAGGATTCTTATAGTAGATACACAAGCAATGGACATGGTGGGTGCTGATGATATTGCTCAAGAGGTTGAAGCTCTTAGACAATTGGTTAGATATTCTATAATTGTTGTGTCGTCTGTACCGGTACTTGTTTTGTACCCGTTTCTTCAAAAGTATTTCGAGAAGGGGGTGTTGATAGGCTCTGTAAAAGGTTAGGCCGCAACATTTCTGCGTTGAAGCAGTCCAAAATCGTTTAGTAAAAAATAAAGATATGGAGGAAGTTAAATGAAACGTAAAATTATTATTATTTCAGCTTTAGTTGCTATGGCAATGCTTTTAGCAGCTCTTGCTGGATGTAGGTCTGAGTCAGAAACACCTGCTGTTCTGCCCCAGGAAGATGCACAAACACCTGCAACTACGCCAGCTACACCTGCTGATACTCCTGCTGACCCTGTGGAAACAACACCTGATTATTGGTTGCCAGGCTTTAACCCAACAGGCTTCCCTATCATGGATGAGTTAACTACTATCACTGTTATGGGTAACATGCAATTATTCCAAGGCAACTATGAAGACCTTGAAATGATGCAAATGCTTGAAGAAATTACAAACATCAGGCTTGAACCCCTTAGACTCGAAGGCGAGCAAATAGACGTATTCCTTGCTGCCGGCGAAATTACAGACTTTATTTATAGCGGCTTATGGGGTAGCGACATCCGCAGGTTCCAACAATTCGGCGCGGCAGGTATGTTTGCCGACTGGACGCCATTGCTTGGCTACATGCCGCATCTTTCTGAAATTTTTGATGAAACACCATTTATGAGGACTCTTGTAACCGAATTAAATGGGCATATCTATGCACTGCCTATGAAAAACCGTGCATCAACATCTGTAGAGACCCGTCTAAAAGTAAGAACCGACTACTTGGAAATGCTAGGCCTTGACATGCCCAATACCGTTGATGAGTTTGAACATGTGCTTAGGATGGCAATGGAATACGATCTCACTTCTGGCCATGCACCTCTTATCGCATTTGACTTTGGCGCCTTCAATAGCCGTATGGAACCTTTCTTCTTTGCTGCTTTTGGCCCTAGCGTTGACCCAGGTTGGACAGCCGATGCCAACGGTGCTGTTAGCTTTAACAGAGTCTCTGAACAATATAGGGAATTTTTGAGGTTCTTCCACAGACTGCACAGCGATGGACTGTTTGAGAACGAATACCTCACCATGGATAGGCAAACTGCAAATGCCCGCGACAGAGCTGGTTTCTCTATGTTTAACACAGAGTTTACAACAATCGTGCCTGAAGACTTCCCAGGCGGCGAAATGGCTCTTACCCAAGTTCCACCGCTTACATCACAGTGGAACGACGTAAGACATACAAGGGCCGGTAATATTTACCGTATTGGCGGCGGCGCTATTAATACCAACGCCGACCCTGGACTTATGCCAGTTATGGCTCGTTTCTTTGACCTATGGTTTAGCCGCGAAGATATCGCCGGTGATTCTGGAATCGAAGCAGGCTCCTTTATCTACGGTCTGCGTGGGCGTGACTGGGATGTTATTGGCGACGAACTTATCCTTAATATTCCCGAAGGCATCAGCCTTTCTCATGGCAACTTTGTAAATACCTATGTAAAACTCAACCATGCTTTCGGATACTGGAATGACTTGGCCATGGGCGGCACACCCAACGCATTGGCCCGCCAAATTGGGTATGTAACCAACAATATCCCATACCAAGTACCTTTCTTCCCAATTGTAGAAATGAAGTACACTGCCGAGGAGATGGACATCATCAATATGTTTGGTGTTGATGTTGACCTATTTGCTCGCGAGGCCAGAGCTAGGTTTATTGCCGGTGTTGACTGTATCGAAAATGACTGGGATCGTTACGTTGCTACGATTCAAGGTATGGGTCTTGCACAATTGCAAGAAGTATATCAAACCGCATTCGACAGATGGACCGCTATCTTGGCTGCCGCAGGCAGATAATTAATAATAACGTAGGGTGGGAGGCGACTCCCACCCTTTTTTTGAGTCTGACTAACTAGGAGGGGTTATTATTAACTTCTTAACAAAGATGTCACCAGAGCAGTTAAAGCTCTGTTTTGACGAGAAAGCGATTATTGCGCTTGCGGATGAGGCTTTGGGTGTTGTGCCTCCGCATATAACGGACGATATTGCTAAACGCTCCCAAGGGGGTGTCAACGATTTCTACTCAGACAGTGATTATTGGTGGCCCAACCCAGATACTGCCGATGGACTTCCCTATGTACGCAGAGACGGCGAAACCAATCCAGACAACTTTATAAAGCATCGTGTCAGCATGCGCACAATGCGTACATGTGTTGTAAACTTGGCTGCTGCATATCGTATAACGGGCAACGATGTTTATGCCAACAAAGCTGCTTCATTTTTGAAAACATTCTTTTTGGATGAAAAAACTAAAATGAACCCTCATATGCTGTATGCCCAAGCTGTAGCCGGACGGCATGCTGGCAGGGCGGTTGGTATCATAGATACCTTGCACCTAATTGATATCCCAGTAGCAGCAGAGCAGATAAAGCAAACTATGTCTGAAGAAACTTATAGAGGCTTGAAACAGTGGTTTACCGATTATCTCTTGTGGATGTCTACACATGAACAAGGACTAGAAGAAATGAACGCCCGCAACAACCACGGCGTATGCTG
>Ga0131853_10028146_pt1 | contig 10072 bp, 6 predicted proteins | sample TergutLab28metaG_FD_92764 | JGI IMG/M metagenome (GOLD analysis project Ga0131853, IMG submission 92764) | Labiotermes labralis P1 segment gut microbial communities from Petit-Saut dam, French Guiana - Lab288 P1 (version 2) (version 2) | ecosystem: Host-associated > Arthropoda: Insects >... | reverse complement strand
TATTTCACTTCTTATGTGCTCAACATGTTTCGGACATTAATATATCCATAATCAGGAGTTTGCGACTGTGCTGTTGAATTACCACATTGGTCGTATTGTTCTCGGTTCGATGTGTGTTGGAGTTTCGGTGTGGTTGGGTCGGAATGGTATCCGTGTTGCTGGCTGAAGTTGTGCTTCAGCCTGCAACACGGATACCACTCCAGCCCAGCCACACCGAAACTCCAACACACATCAAACCGAGAACAAAACGACCAATGTGGCAATTCAACAGCACAGTCGCAAACTCCTGATTATGGATATATTAATGTCCGAAACATGTTGAGCACATAAGAAGTGAAATAAAATAGCACGAGACATCTAGTTGGTCTTTTATTCTTCAACAGGACCTACGATCTGTTCAGTAATCCACTTACATGACAGTCCAGATTCAGCTCCATATTATCCTTATATTTCGCCTTTCAAGCTCTCATAATTCATATACCACTCACTAGACATCAGCAGCATGCAAAAAACCTGGAGACTGCAAAAGGAACAATGCAAATCTGAACCTCACGTCTAAATACATTGTGTAAGCCAATTACCAGATACTAACACTTAGCCCAAACACAAGAGACACAAGAATATTTTTAGAGTGAACCTTTACTGGCTGCAAGCTGCACTGCTGCATGTGGTGAGTGAGTGTGGTTCGGGTGGCCTAGCTCTGCTTACATCACATCACCAATACCCATTAATTTTGAGCCAACCGACAGTATTTATGGTACTAAGATGTGGTCCAATGTTTTGTGTTACTTATAAAGTAACTTCACACCTACCAGGATCAATGCTTAGCCATTCAAGGTCAAGTTTTGGGTACATTCTTGCCATGTGATTATCCTGTCCACATAATTCACACTTATCCTAGGTCTTGTCTGCTTTGCAGTAGACACTTCTAAATGAGCAAGAAGGACAACCAAAGACTGTACCTGAATATTTCTGGTGCATTAGGTAGAGCAATATCTGGCCTCAGTTACGGGCGGTTCAAAGCCATCTGTCATAAATTTCACTGTCAACTTCCATCCAAGGAACCGTTAGTGATTGGTAGGAAGGGTTGGATACTGAGATCTTTGAGTGGGAAACCCTGTTAGCAGCAGACATTGGGCGACAACCGAACACAAGCAAATCTTCCACCCAAGACCAAATTAAACAAAGGAAAGGAAATTTCATACTGACCATGAAAGTTTGATGCTGGCAGTAAAGTAAGCAAGTGGTGTAAACAAGGTTGTGCATAGTGAGGTCACAGGTTACTAGTTCTGGAATGAATTGACTGTTGGTTTGTTTGTAACTTAGAATACGATTTTTATTTCATCAACTGGACAAGAACAGACTTTGCATCTCAGATACAAGTAAATAAATAAATAAAGACACAGTCAGCACTATCCGACCCGTTGAACCCCACCCGGATCCCTCAAGAGGTTTCACCTATCGTACTGAGCACATCAGGGCATACATTGTACATGGGGTGATTGTGTACAAAACCGAATAGTAAATAACTACATAACAAATTGATTGGACACATCAGCACAACAAATATTTATTGGAGAAATATATATATATATCCTATATTTCTTCAATAAATATTTGTTGTGCTGACATGTATATTCAATTTGTTATTTAGTTCGTTAGAGCACTTCGTGATGCCCTCCTTGAAGAACAGTAAATAAATAAAAGCAGGGTGGGGCAGGTGACACACAGTACTTAGCAAACAAGGGTATAATCTTCCAAACCACAGTTGCATCAAAACATGGCAATAAGAACACTTGTGGGTACTCTTGGTCTTACATAATGCACAGTGGGCACAAACAATAGGAAGTTATCTTACCAAAAACCGAACGGCATCCAGAAGTGAGCATTAATGCATCAAGAACTGTCAAGGTATGTCAGTGGAGTTACCAGCTCCCAAGCAATCGCCTTGAAGTTCACGATAAGATGCCGTGAGAAGCAGCAGAACACATCCCGCAGGGACAACTACCTCACAAATAACTAGCAAGTACTTTTCTAGCTTTGTAACGGCAACACCTTCAACGAAGACAGACCATAGGCAGCCACCAGACAAAGAACAAATATTTTGTAGTATCACCGAACGTATTCTTACAGTACAGTCATGCGTATCGCTTAACAAAGGGAATACGTTCTGAGAAATGCATCGTTAGGCGATTTCATCGTCGAGCGAACGTCACAGAGTGTACTTACACAAACCTAGATAGTATAGCCTACTACACACCTAGGCTATATGGTATAGCCTATTGCTGCTAGGCTACAAACTATACAGCATGTTACTGTACTGAATACTGTAGGCAACTGTAACACAATGGTATGTATTATATTATTATTATCTTATGGGATCACCATCGTATACGTGGTCCATCGTTGAAGGAAACATTGGAAGGCGGTGCATGACTGTACAGTGACAGAATACCAACAATGCTTATAATCTGAAAACGAGGTAAAGGTGTCAGGCTCTTAGAAGATGCCCAGTTCAAACCTCGCCATGGGCACAAGCTAACCTGGCCAAGGCTTCTCATGAATTTTCCTCCATGAAAATTGATCACAGTACCTTTCGAATTCAATATATACCAATCACCCAATCATTCAGTGCTATGCTCTACAGTCTAATCTACTAACTGAAGCAAGGAATAAATCATGTTAAAGATCAAAAAATAAAAAATTATTCACATGAAGAGATTTTATTTTGTATTGTATATTTAATTAACATTCGGTTTGAAACTTGTAATTTGTAAATTGTAACTTAGAATGGAAATTTTATTTGTTACATGCAGACAGGAAATGACTGCCACGCACTTTCATTCATTCAGCAAATACCGTCGCCATTCATTGGACTTGGAGGCGTCGTGCGGCTGAAAGTGATGTGACAGTTCGCTAAACCTTTTGGAGTAGCTGACGTTACGCTTCGCCTTTATATAAACACATCAGCAAGGTAAACGACCTCTCAATACGCGTTTAATACGCAATGTTTACGTACATTGTTACTGCAGTTATGTATCCTGATTTGGTGCAGAAGATTACAAGTGAAGGCAGTACAGAGTTTGGTTGTGAAACTTGCAATGATCTTCAGTCTGCTAATTTTACCATGTAAGCCGTGCTGACTGTTTTGGAAATACCGACTAAATTGAGTTGCATACATTTGGATCGAATTCGGATTTAATTATTTTAAATTCTAAACTTGTGTAATTTGGTTTATATTCAGGCAAGCTAACTTTTAGTACTTACAAAATTATTTGAGAGCTTATTTCTTTATTCCCAGTGTAAATATTGTGAGCATAGTAATTTAGAATATGTAGTTAGACAATTTTATTATATTGTCTTGGAGTCCTTTTCATCAGATAAGTAATCTGATTGGTGGCAGCATAACTACCAAGCGAAACGCTGTACAATCCTTTACCTGTAGTATCTGTCGATATAAGATTTGGTGGAAGTCCAGCCCCATTCCAACATACACTACAATTTCTATGAACTAAACGTATCTTCTCCCACCTGCTGCAACATCGAGTCTGTGACATCCTCAAGAGCCTGCTTCGACTGTGACCATCTTGCCAGAAATGGCAAGCAGTGAATTACGCCGGCCGCAACGAGGTGGTGAGCGAGCAACGGATCTAACATCTGATCCATTTCCACAAAACAGGTCGGCCGGGAATCCAACAACCTTTGGTACTGTCGTAACCAAAAGTCCCCGTCTTTACTTTGTCCCTGGAACACATAAATATAATTACAACATTATGCCACATATTATTATATACAGAAACATTTCTGTATTAGCAGCGACATCCATATAGCAACAACAACAACAGCAACAAAAGTTTCATACCAGCAAGTTACAGTCCAAAGTTCAAAAAAAGCTCCCTTGTTATTCTGTTTCGATACATGTCAGTACATGCGGCTAATACCTAATTACAAATATGGACAAAATACAATGCCAAAAACCTCACAACAGAATACACGGTTGAGTCAATACTGATACATTACATTCACTGAGAAAGCTTCAGCAGCACTGTGTTGTGTAGATTCATTATGCATGTCTTGGTAGAACTTTTCAAGTGTACAGTGGGAACACTTAGGGAAGCAGTCATTTTAGTGTCTCTCATAGCCTATAATATGCAAGACTATATCACAGTCAAATGAACAGAATTATATCAGATACTGTGTTCATAAATCCTACAATTTCCTGCCTTATTTTCAATGCGCTTTGTGCCGATAATGACATGAAACAAAGAAATATTCTGCTGCAGGCAGATACACCACACACAATACACACTCGCTCGCATCTTTTAACACTTCAGTCACACCAATAAATGTTAACAACCATGGCTAAGTTACGCTTCAGATGTGATGGTTATGATTGAGCATGGTTTGTGTGTGATACACTACAGTTTTCATGGTTACAACCAGATGGTAGCTCACTTTTGGTTATAAAACAGCCTGGTTTGTGCACTACATCAGGCACTGGCTTGTTTCTTTCCACAGTTACTGTATTTTTGTGGCATAGCATAAGAATATTATGGCATCCCTATACATAATGGCACACGCGATGGCGCAGTTGGTTGAGGCACTGCACTACAAGCCAGTAGGTCACAGGTTCGCTTCCCGATGGTATCATCGGAAATTTTTCATTGACATAATCCTTTCGGCCGCACTATGGCCCTGGGGTTGACTCAGCCTCTAACAGAAATGAGTACCAGGAATATTTCCTGTGGGGTAGAGCCGGCCGGCATGTAGGGCTGACAGCCTTACCACCTTCATGTGCCGACTGTCTTGAAATCTGGGAACCTCAACCTCCTGGAACCCTCACGGCCTGTACAGGCCTGTAATGGGATTGGTTTACCTTTTTACCTATACATAATACCCTTGTGTGAGTAATATGATTCACACACCAGTTAACATGGTTACTGGTTTCAGTGGTTATTACATGCTTCTTTGTCTTGGATTTTGGTTCATTTTACTTTCTACTTTAAATTAATGTATTTCACCTTAAAGAAAACAAACCTCAGTCATTACATAAAGGTAAATCAGTCCTGTTACAGGCCTGAACAGGCCCAGAGGGTTCCAGGAAGTTAAGGTTCCCAGATTTTGTGACAACGGCACAGGATGGCAGTAGGCTGTCAGCCTTACGCACCGGCCGCATTTACCACCAGGAAATACTCCTGGTACTCATTTCTGTTTGAGGATGAGTCGACCCCAGTGCCATAGTGCGATCAGAAGGAATTTATGTCAATGAAAAATCCAATGACACCAGCTGGGATCAAACCAGCGACCTACTGATTTGTAGCGCAGCACCTTAACCACTGTGCTACCGCATCCTCTCGGCCATTACATACTCTAATCAATTCATCAATTAAACATACATTTTAAGAATTCTCTACAGAAAACGTTTTACAACACTCTTGTGAAAAGTATCACCAAATTCAGGGCCATGTAACTTCATTACCATGAACTGCAACTACCAAGGCACCTCCATATCATATATCATACAATTCCTAAAATATTCACCAACCTCTTCCTCCACCCATCGTCGTTTCTCCATCTCTGTTAACGTGTTCAGTAACTGTCGTCTCCGCTCAGCCTGCTGAGACAGGAGATCCATTAATAGGATGGACAGCGCCACCCTCTTTTGAGATAAATCTTCCTGCAAAATACAAAGGACAGAATGATGCATCACTTGAGTTTTTGACAGTGGTCTTCTGGGATAGGACGCCATATACCTTGACAAAAAAGTACTAATATTTTTGAGGCACCTGCTACCCCCATCTGCAGGGTAGATCAGCCAAGTAGGGAAAATGGCTGTGTGATGTATGGGAGCATTGGGAGTGAGTGAAATAATGAGAACTGATGGCCTTGAATAGGACTGTTCTATAAATGGGTAAAAAAGAAAGGTGAAAAAGAAAGTGAGGAATAAAGGAGTAGGAGGAAGCATTGAGAATAAAAATATTATTTGGACAAAGATAAAAATTTTGAAACAAAAGGCATTTTGTGGAAAATACAGCAGGGATAAAGTAGCATACATTAAAAATGCAATGAATTTCCTTGTTGCCTAAATACATAAAACGAATTTCTACAGGTGTTTTTGTACCTTCATTTGTGTATGCAAATGCAGGTCCGTAAAAGATTAAAGAGCCACGTTATAACATACCATGGAATGCGGCTTGTCATGCACTTCAAAAAATCAGGAAACAGGATACAATCTGTTAATATGGTACTACTCAGCGGGTGTGCAGCAGATTTCTCAATAGGGTGGGCAACCAGGGAATTTCACACCTAATTTTTTTAATGGTGAACATTTACTGGCCAGTCCCACTGGCTGCATGGTCTAAGGCGTAGGTCTGCGGCCGCTCGCCTGCTGAGATTGTGGGTTCGGTTCTCATGGGGGGGGTGGGGCATGGATGTTTGTTTATTGTGAGTGTTGCGTGTTGTCAGGTAGAGGTCTCTGGAACAAACTGAACATTCTTCAAGAGGAGTCCTACTGACTGTGGTGCATCGTTGTGTGTGATCCAGAAACCTCGTGAATGAGGAGGCCTTGGCCCAGTGGGGGCTGTCATGCCAAAAGAAAGGAAGGAAGGAAGAAAGAAAGAAAGAAAGAAAGAAAGGAAGACAGGAAGAAATGAAGAAAGAAAGGAAGGAAAGAAAACGGAAGAAAGCAACAAAGAAAGAATGAATGTAAGGAAAGAAAAAAGGAAGAGAGAAAGAAAGAAAGGAAGAAAGGAAGGAAAGAAAAAGAAAGAAAGAGAGAGAGAAAGGAAGAAAGAACAAAGAAAAAAATGAAGAAAGGATGAAGGAAAGAAAGGAAGGAAGAAAGAAAGAAAGAAAGGAAAGAAAAAAGGAAGGAAAAAAGAAACGAAGAAAGGATGAAGGAAATAAAGAAAGAAAGGACGTAAAGAAATGAAGGAAGGAAGGAACAAACAAAGAAAGAGAGAAAGGAAGAAAGAAGAAAAAAAGGAAGAAAGGATGAAGGAAAGAAAGGAAGGAAGAAAGAAAGAAAGGAAAGAAAAAAGAAGGAAAGAAAGGAAGGAAAAAAGAAATTAAGAAAGGATGAAGGAAATAAAGAAAGAAAGGACGTAAAGAAATGAAGGAAGGAAGGAAGGAACAAAGAAAGGAAGGAAGAACATTTACTGCATACTCAGTCACAAAGAAAATTATTTTTATTCACAAAAAAAAAAAACTAAAGAAACTTAAACTTAATTGTCTGTCTGTTAAATTAACAACTAAACTCTACTTCAAAACATACACTTCAAAAATGAGAAACAAAACACCACATTTTTTTCTGTAGTGATAACCATGAGAATAGGGCTATTAAGGTGTGCCTGGACACACCCAGCGCAACCCATATGCACGCCTATGGTACTCAGTACCTATCAAATGACAGGACACTACTCAGTATTAAAATCATAACAGGGTAATGCCCAGGGCTGTCTGTTAACAGGTCACTACTGAGAGTTGTCAACTCGAACAAAAATGAGATGTCTCAAATAGGAAAGCCATTCAATAATTCTTAAAGAAAGAAAATTAATGACAATTGAAAGTAACTGACATAGGAAGGAAAATAAAGATGACTAATCCCATTACAGACCTGTACAGGCCGTAAGGGTTCCAGGAGGTTGAGGCTTCCAGATTTCAAGACAATTGGCACATGAAGGTGGTAAGGTTGTCAGCCCTACGCACCGGCCGCCTTTACCCCCCCAGGAAATATACCTGGTACTCATTTCCGTTAAGAGGCAGAGATGACCCCAGGGCCACAGTGCAGCTGGAAGGATTGTGTCAATGAAAAATTCCAGTGACAATATCGGGAATTGAACCCGCGACCTTCCAGCTTGCAGCGCAGTGCCTCAACCAACTGCACCACCACATGCCCCAAGAAGGAAAATACCTCCCATATTTATCACATATGCACTGGATTCTGCATGCCTACAAAATTCAACTGCAAGTGCTGCTATGATGTGACGTGACCCATGACTTGCATACGAATTATGGTAAGCCATGATGCCTGTGATTGGTTACACGCATACGTACATTTTTGAACAGACTGCTGCCTGCATCTTCGTAAACAAGAGTTCACTAGAGCGGCAGATTCTTGTGAAATACTAGCATCTATCCACCAAACATCAAGGTGTCCAATATCCCACACAATAAACTTGAAATACTGTACTGTTCATAACACATGCCACAATTACCTGATTATGAGACAAATTTTTCCGCCCTTTATCATCTGAAAATGGGTATCGCGGTAGCACAGTGGTGAAGGTGCTGTGCTACAAATCAAAAGGTCGCTGGTTCGATCCCAGCTGGTGTCACTGGAATTTTTCATTGACATAAAATCCTTCCAATCGCGCTGTGGCCCTGGGGTCGACTGAGCCTCTAACAGAAATGAGTACCAGGAGCATTTCCTGAGGGTAAAGGCGGCTGGTGCATAAGGCTGACAACCTGACCACCATTCTGTGCCATTGTCATGTAATCTGGGAACCTTAACTTCCTGGAGCCCTCTGGGCCACTCCAGGCCTTTAACAGGATTGCTTTACCTTTTCATCATCCGAAAATAAAAAGGGTGATCACCTAATCACCACACCTGAATATAAATATATTCTGTACGGGGCACATGATGACCATACAGTGAGATACACTTCTTCTGTATAGGAGTCACCTGATGAAAAAGCAAAAAACAAACATGTTCTGGACAGGAGTCGCCTGATGACCATGCACAAAGATAAACATGATCTGTATGGGTACTTCCCTGAAAACTGAAGATTGTGAAGACAGGTAACCATATATTCAGTTAAATATGGTAAAAGGTAAAGAGTCCCATTACAGGCCTGGAGTGGCCCAGAGGATTCCAGGAAGTTAAGGCTCCCAGATTTCGTGACAACGCCACAGGATGGTGGTAGGTTGTCAGCCTTACGCACCGGCCGCCTTTACCCCCAGGAAATGCTCCTGGTACTCACTTCTGTTAGAGGCTGAGTCGACCCCAGGGCCACAGTGCGATCGGAAGAATTTTATGTCAATGAAAAATCCAATGACACCAGCTGGGATCGAGCAAGCGACCTTCCAATTTGTAACACAGCACCTTAACCGCTGAGCTAACACGGTCCCCAGTTAAATATGGCACTATTATGTTAAAGCTTGCATACCACTTGCTCACTCATCTGTAATTTCTTTCGCTCCATTTCGACCGCTGTCAGTGCGGCCAGCTGCGACTCGACTAGAGACACCTGATGCACAAGGCCCCAACTACGGGCATCGCTTCGTTCCAGCAGTGCACCTACTGCTGCACACTGCAATTCCTCATCCTTCTGTAGCCGACCCATCAACTCACTCTTAATCTGTCCCTGAGCACCGAGTATGTTCTCCAACTGCTGATCCGATTCCACCTGCCTACACAATCAATGTCATATAACAAAGCTCTATGAACAACTTCCTGTAAACAATCTTCATGTTTGTACCGTGCATTAATGACGATTAAAACACTTTATTATCCAACAGATGCACAAATATATAATTCATAGATACAGTTAGAATTATTATAAAATATTTAAAATTGCTCCAACATGTTTCGGATCACAAGGGATCCAACATCAGGGAGCTTTATACAGTGCTTGGTTAAAATTACAGTAATGGCTTATCTCGTCCGCTGATATGGAAGCAGTCAGTGTTATAGCAGCATATTTGCCCTTGGTGCACGTGTACTGCACGGTGTAGAGAGACACTGTGTGTGTGTGCTGCACAGTGTAGAGAGGTACTGTGTGTGTACTGCACAGTGTAGAGAGGCACTGTGTGTGTGTGATGCACAGTGTAGAGAGGCACTGTGTGTGTGTGCTGCACAGTGTAGAGAGGTACTGTGTGTGTACTGCACAGTGTAGAGAGGCACTGTGTGTGTGTGCTGCACAGTGTAGAGAGGCACTGTGTGTGTGTGCTGCACAGTGTAGAGAGGTACTGTGTGTGTACTGCACAGTGTAGAGAGGCACTGTGTGTGTACTGCACAGTGTAGAGAGGCACTGTGTGTGTACTGCACAGTCTAGAGAGGCACTGTGTGTGT
>Ga0131853_10028145_pt1 | contig 10072 bp, 7 predicted proteins | sample TergutLab28metaG_FD_92764 | JGI IMG/M metagenome (GOLD analysis project Ga0131853, IMG submission 92764) | Labiotermes labralis P1 segment gut microbial communities from Petit-Saut dam, French Guiana - Lab288 P1 (version 2) (version 2) | ecosystem: Host-associated > Arthropoda: Insects >... | reverse complement strand
TCATCAGGAGCTCACGACGATAGCGTTGGTTACCACATAGGCCGTCTGGTTCTCGAGTTGCTGCTGGTTGGAAGTTAAGTGCAGGCAGGATGGATGAGTGTCCGGACCGAAGGCTGTTACAGCTTTCGGTCCGGACACTCATCCATCCTGCCTGCACTTAACTTCCAACCAGCAGCAACTCGAGAACCATACGGCCTATGTGGTAACCAACGCTATCGTCGTGAGCTCCTGATGATGGGCATAATGGTGCCCGAAAAATGTATAGCCTAACATAAGCATAATAAATTAATAAGTTGCATCTAGTTAGATTTTAGTCTTCAGATATCAAGATGATGCACGGTCAAATACACATCAAGTACTTTCGGAGATTAAAACGGAAATAAAATATTTGCATACCTTTATGAAGAAAATAAAATATAATTGATGATTTACACTAAAAAAAAATTAAAAGAAACTGCAACTACGTATTATCCTAAGGATATACACATGATTCATCATAAAGGAAATATGCTTTCCGAACAACGCAATGTACCGCAGGAACCCCAAGGGTCAGCGGAATGCAATTTGAGTACCACCGGACTATAAGTCCCTACCTACACGTTCTGTTGCACGGGACTTGAGTGTGCTGGGACATGAGAGGAGTGAATTTTCTTATCTGAGTACGGATAAAAAAATTCTTTGTGCCAAAATCCCAGGGCTATCTAGGAGCCTGGGAAGAAACTGGGTAAACAGCAACTAAGAGCACAAGGGTCTTTGGCTAAACATCGGTAAAGAAGAGCAGCTTAATTAGAGAGCACGTTTCTAAACCATGCTTGCTCTTGTTTTGTCCTATCAAAAAACCCAGCAGTTTCTTATTTATTTTCTTACGGTCTTTCAATCAACTGGTGTGCTTATTGGATTGTTCCTCCGGCCTCGCGGGATTGGTTTCCTGCAGCCTCTCCAAAGAAACCAGGCGACAGCTGTCGACAATTGATTTATGTCCCTGAGTTCAAGGTTAGAGACTATATTTAATGTTCTGCGTCCTTGAAACAACTAAACACTCCTTTCTTCCAGTTTAATTTATTTATTAGAATCACCGACACTTCTGGTATCTCAGATTGTGTAAACTATAATGCCGGAATGAGTAGTTGCCACTGAAATGTTTGGGATGTCGAAGGTAACTTTCGTGCTTGATTGGCTATAGCCTGCAGCCCGGACACTACTCCAGCCTAACCGCACCTAACCTTCAACCTACAGGAAACTAAGAACGAAACGACCAGTGTGGTAATCAACAGTATAGTCGCGAGCTCCTGATGATGGGCATAGTAGTGCCCGAAACATGTTGAGCCTATAAGAAGCACAATAAAATAATAAGTGGCCTCTAGTTTGTTTTTATTCTTCAGTTACCTTCTCCTATGTGGGGCTCATTTTAGTAATTACTGGAGCTATTCTTCCACCCCCCCCCCCCCATTTTGCTTTCGTGACCCTCACACAGACAGTATATACGTAATAAATTAATACTGTATAGTAAAACGGTAAACATGTTTGGCGTTAAATATTGTCACAAACATTAAAAATGTGGCGGAATGTAACGGTCCAATTTATTTGGCAAGTCCTGAGTTTAAACCTCTGACAATGACCGCATATCCTGAAGAATTTCGGTGTGATTTTTTTCAGTCCCCTTATGCAAGTTCTACCACAATCCTTTTCTTGCATATCCTCCGAAATTAATTCATCAGAAATCATTATTTTATGTATCACATTGTAACTGAAAGCGCCATTAAATAAATGAATAACAATAAATAAACAAATACAACGTTATGCAGGTTGATATAAGTGATCCTTCGTTTCACTCGTGACTGGTTCTTAACACTTGTCGCCTCGTTGTAAAGTAAAAAATATTACAGGGAGTGCGTTTGTTAAAGAAACTTCGTAATTATGAAAAAATGAAAACTAAAGCATTATACATTTTGGGATGTGAATTAAACATTTCTTTCCACACTTGAACTCGCACCATTTTAGAAGCGCTGCCTTAAACCATTTTTACACTGGACTGTTCTGTTAGCCCTTTTCATTTGCAGGGTTCGACTTGACCCTCCATTTATCCGGAAAAATGTCACTGCTATCCTAGGGCTTAACCGAGCCAGGCGTCTCTCGTAATGTACACACATGTATCGACTTTATGTTCGGTGTGTAGCTGGAGAAGAACTGTCGTTTAGAGAGAAGTCCAAGGTAAGGTAATAAAAAATCTGATCTCCCCTTTTCTCTTTTGTAAATTAGACACCGAAATATAACGATGGGCAGCCCTATAGGGTAAAAATAAACGGGAAGGTGGAGAAAAAGAAGAGCGTAGGGAAGGCGTCATGAACTGAATGTCGCACATATAGGAAGCAAAGGAATCCACCAGGGTTTTGGTGGGGAAGTTCGAAAGAAAGTGTCCTCATGGAAGAAGAGATCATAGGGTGGAGTATGATATTAAAGGGGATATGAAAGGAAAAGGGTAGGAGGTCATGGACTGGATTGTCTGGCTTAGATACCGACAATTGGCGGGCTCCGGTACCACGGTAATTGATTTTCAATTACCATAGAATCTACGGTGCCCGGCATGATTTTCTTACACTTCATAAATATTATCCCTTTCAAATTTTCCTCATTAAAGTTTGTATTTCCCTTGATGGCTCTGTTTGTAATTCCTGCTTCATGTATCCTGTTTTCCCATATGGCTGACTCTATTTCTGTACCCAACACCCTGTGGATGTTTTCACAAATGAAGCCAGTTAACTCATAAGACAATATTTTGTTAACAGCGTGATCAATCATATGGAAAACTGACTAACACAAACAAAATTTCAGTGTTTGGAGTGGAATATTAATACACGTGATGAGAGAATAAAGGAACATGGATTTTGCTTTCCAGAAATCAGTTGTTCCAGGGACATACCCTTGAAGCAATCTGTTAACTTTCCCTACAGTATAAACATCACTGTTTCAGTTAAAGGATAATGAAATTTTGGGCTTAGAGGCAACAAACCCAACACAAATCTTAATACATGACCCATTTTTTCTGTTATACTGTTGAGAAAAAATCTTCAGATCGCCACTTGTTTCTTTTAAGTTGTCACTCAGATCGAATCTTAAGGGTTGTTTGACCGTGCATCTTCCTTATGAAATAATGTGAAATGCCAACTCGAGGCAACAATGCAATTTTATTGATGTATTCTCAGCTCGACATGTTTCGGGTACATACGCCAATCATCAGGAGCATTAGATGTTGAGTTGCAGCATATGATTTTCTGCACCGAGTTTTTGGATGGGTGGTGGTCTTGAGAGCAGCTGCGTAGGTCGTGTGTGCGGTGCGGATGGTGCCGTGCGAGTCGCACGGCACCATCCGCATCATATGCAGCGGCTCTCAAGACCACCACCCATCCAAAAACTAGGTGCAGAAAACCATATGCTGCAACTCAACATCTAATGCTCCTGATAATGGGCGTATGTACCCGAAACATGTAGAGCTGAGAATACATCAATAAAATTGCATTGTTGCCTCAAGTTGGCATTTCACATTATTTCACTCCGATCGAACTTGACTTTTGAACTGCAAGATAAATTACTGCCGAACTGGAAAGAGCCAAGCGAGTAAATGTTTTTAAACAGAAGAATATTATGAGTGTAATAGACTTACAAATAATGAATTTAATAATTATGAACATTGGTTCTTGCCTGAGAATCTTCGAAAGGAAAATCCTTCGCAGAATATATGGCCCAATATGCGAGGGAGGGCAGTGACGAAAGAGATATAATAGAGAATTAGAAGAGCTTTAAAATGAACCAAATATAGTTAACCTAATAAAATCCAGTAGGGGGGACCGCGGTAGCACAGTGGTTAAGGTGGTGTGCTACAAATCGGAAGGTCGCTGGTTCGATCCCAGCTGGTGTCAGTGGATTCTTAATTGACACAAAATCCTTCCGATCGCAGTATGGGGTCGACTCAGCCTCTAACAGAAACGAGTACCAGGAGCATTTCCTGGGGGTAAAAGCGGCCGGTGCGTAAGGCTGACAACCTACCACCATACTGTGCCGTTGTCACGAAATCTGGGAGCCTTAACTTCCTGGAATCCTCTGGGCCCCTCCGGGACTGCTTTACCTGTTTAAAATCCAGTAGACTGAGGTAGGCTGGCCGTATAGTGTGAATGGATGAAAACGAATTAAGTAAAAAGATATCGTGGACAAATCCTGGCGTTCAACGAGGACGTGGCCGACCGAAATCGAGATGGATTTACGGGGTAGAGGAAGACGAAAGGACGCTGGCTTGTAGAAATTGGAGGGCAGATGCCCAGGATAGAGGTCGCTGGCGACATTTACTTGAGGAGGAAAAGGCCGGCCCAGGACTGTACAGCCGATGATGTTGATGGTGATGATACATTGGTTCTTGGAAAACATGTTACAAATTTGATGTGAATTTCAAAATACGAGCAGAGTCATGTGTGTTACCACGAATATTACATTCTCACTCTCCGATCCCACACTTCTTTCAGGACTTGGTGACATGGTCTGATTTAGAATAAGACACAAAAAGAAGAGAGAAAATAAAATAAGGGAGAACAGAAAGAACTGAGGAGTCTGAAAAGGAAGATAAAGATGGATGTGAGCCAGGAGTTTCTTTGATATTTGAGTTATTTCGAATTTTATTGGACAGCTACAGTATGTCTATAAACGGGGTACATTCTCTACAGTTAAAGGAACTAAGCTATTTCTGCACTCCGCGAGCAGGTTTAGAATTCAGGAGAGCTCGAAGGCCACGAGGACACTGTGGTCGATTTGTGGCTGTCTAATTTAATCGCTTCTTGTTCTAACACAGGGTGCAATATTCTCCAACGAGTGTGCTTTCTGTGTTGCATGTGGGCTCTATTCAATTTGCTGTGGAATACTGGTCACGTGATGACATGCAACTAAGTGCCTTATTATGTTCCTAGCGAAAGAACGTGTAGTATATTTAATCCCTTGAGATTTAATTGGTAAATGACAAAAGACGTAAATACCTGCAAGGGAATAGGGGTATAATACATGCAGATGTAACTTACATGTGCTGTTATTTGTGAATACGAAATCAGTATTAAGACATTACAAGCATCACTTATAGTAGATGCTTCTGTGGCGAGTCGCAAGATAGGCTAAAAATTATGTTGACATGAATGACTGGTTATTTTCTTCGGCGTGAAAGTTTCAGCGCGATTTCTATCTTATTTACAATCTCCAAATTAAATTGCCGTAATAAAATTTCCGTAAATGTCAGAGTTATCAAAAAAAACGCGATTTTTTTTTGTGTCTGTAACAGCGTTAGTATTGATCTGACCTTGTGTGCTCGGTCGCCATGTTGGTATGTTACTGGCTTGAAAAGTTTCAGAATGGAATGGTCTCCAGTAACACGTTGCCTATACTTAGCGCGACAAAAAAAAAATTTGTGAACAGTTTCCATTAAACTGGTGAAATTCTTTCCAGAGAATGTTTATTGAATAAATCATTTACATTATTAGAAATAGGATTATTTTATATTTGGTAAGAATCTGTCACGCAGCTAAACACCGAATTAGAAGATCTGTATTATAAAGTCTAATCGATTTTTTCAAAATAATATTCCACGCCGCCCACAATGTTTAAAATTCTGTGATGCAGGAAATGTAGGAAATGAAATGTCATTAGAGACTGAGCCTCCAGACTGAGAATCGGACTTTTGTCTACATTGATAATTGTTTTATGGGTTATTACATTTTGCTGTCTCAAGTAGTTGGGTTATAAGACATCAAATGGGGCGAGGTCTTGAAATCTAATTGGGGGAAAAAAATATGGAAATATTCGGTTTATGTTGTTTGACGATATTGTCCCTATATCGTCCGGAAAGCGTGAGAAAAAAAAACATGCAACCCCTCAGACATGGAGCCGGTAAACCAGCCTAGCCATTACACTTACTGAGCTACCCCGATGCCCTTGCCGGTGATATATAACAGTCAAACAGTTCAGGCCTGTATGAATCTAACTTTGAAGTTACAAAACAAAGGGGCTCCTGTTATTGCTAATTTGGATCTGGTCGTCTCTAAAAAGAAAGATGAGGACGGAAACTCATAATATTTGAGAAAGAAAGTTAATGTTGTCAGAGACTTTACCGTTTGTGGTTCTTATCCGAGATTTACTACATGGCGGTTTTAACTGAAATCTACTCCTCATTTAAAAACAATAAAATTGTAAAACATTAAATCCTCTTACGTTCACTGAATGCCATTAAAGGATTTACATGATGGTGGGCGCTCAGATCAGGGGCAGAGAATACATGGTTCTTGTTGAGGATCCGTGTGGGATGGTCCATGTACAGATCGTTCATCATACTAAAAGGTCGCTACAATATAGTAGTACAGGCCAGTGGTGATAAACACGTGGTACATGTGCCCTACATGACAAACATGTGCCATTTTACGGGCACAGTCTTTTACCCTAAAATGGCGTACGAATAATTACCAAGAGATAACAAATTTTTTCAACTCTAAATGTTGTTGGCAAGAATGCAGTCATGGAATAGCTTATATAAAATTTTGCCAAATACAGTACTTAGCAATCTGATAAAAGGGAGAAGCTTGGATTTAAATATAATAACATTATTCTCTTCGCCACGTATAACTAAACAGCCAGATAACTGACAGACTAATTCAGTGGAGTAGAGTCCTCTTAAAACTAGTATTTCCGCAGCTATTCAAAAAAATTTATTCTATTATATAGAATCCGAAATTTTACTACGGCCTTCCTAAGAACCCGCCATATTTACCTCTGCTGAGCGAGGTCAGTCCAGCCCAATTCTTCCAACCGCTTCCTTTATTGACAACTAGATATGAAGCTAGTATTTTGATAACTGAAGAAAAAAAACCAACTAGAAGCCACTTATTAGTTTATTGTACTTCTTATAGGCTCAACATGTTTCGGGCACTACTATACCCATCATCAGGAGCTCGCGACTGTAATGTTGATTATCACATTGGTCGTTTTGTTCTTGGTTTGCTGTAGGTTGGAGGTTAGGTGAGGTTAGCCTGGAGTAGTGTCCGGGCTGCAGGCTATAGAACGAAACGACCAATGTGGTAATCAACATTACAGTCGCGAGCTCCTGATGATGGGCATAGTAATGCTCGAAACATGTTGAGCGTATACGAAGTAAAATAAAATAATAAGTTACATCTAGATGGTTTTTATTCTTGTGCAACCTGGACACTACTCCAGCCTAACCTCACCAAACCTCCAACATACAGCAAACCAAGAACGAAACGACCAATGTTTTAATAAACATTATAGTCGCGAGCTCCTGATGATGGGCATAGTAATGCCCGAAATATGTTGAGCCTATAAGAAGTACAATAAAATAATAAGTGACATCTAGTTGGTTTTTATTCTTCAGTTATCACAATGATGCTCGGTACAACAAATATCAAATTCGCTAGTATTTTGAATTCGATTTATTTTTCAAACAAATGTTCTTATGACGCTGGCAATACGTTATACATTTTTTTTTAACTTTCATTTTCTGCACGTGAAGTTGTAAATATGCTGATAGCAATACAGTTTACTCAGTAACATAACTTAGTGTATTTTGCCTGGAGAAAGTGGCGTGTGGTTATGATTGGGCTGAGCAACAATGACGTAGCCTGCGCTCTACGTAACCAACTCCATTTTTCTCCCCCCCCACCCCCCCCAGCCCGGCCATAACCAAGGAATAGAAATGGGAAGATTTGACAGTTCCATCTCATCCATACATTATATTCCGTAGTCTGCGATTTCCGTCTAAGGCCGGACAGTGGCTATTCTATCTTCAATATTGTGTAGTCTCCTTCACCCATCTAAGTCAATGATAAATATTTACATTGATGTAGGCCATTCGGTCCTTCCGAAATCGTTCATTGTTTTATTTATTCTAGGTTTGAGATTTGAAGCTCTCTCATGACTATGAAGGGCGCTGTGTTTTGAAGTTTGGTGACGTGCAGGTTGGCTGTATACATTTTACAAGCTGTTAGAAGAAATAAATTGCCTCGGGATTCAGGGTTACAGTAAGATCCTTTACCTCTTCTATCCCGAATTAAGTGTTAGCCTTATTTTCCAAAAAATAAAAAAAAATAAAATTTTTTTGTCCCAAAATCCGCGTATAAATAAAAACAAGAATTTATTTAAAAGCATTGTCATTGCTGAAAACAAGAAGACCAGCTTGAAGTCACTTGCTCTTCTATTTCACTTCTTATGTGCTCAACATGTTTCGGACATTAATATATCCATCATCAGGAGCTTACGATTATTCTGTTGATTACCACATTGGTAGTATTGTTCTTGGTTCGATGTGTGTTGATGATGGATATATTAATGTCCGAAACATGTTAAGCACATAAGAAGTGAAATAAAACAGCAAGTGACATCAGGTTGGTCTTCTTGCTTTCAGCAATGACAGTGATGCACGGTCCAATAAATATAAGATTGTCATTGCTCTTTGAAGGTACGCTGCCGATTGTGACTTAACTCTAATATGCAGGGCAATATATTTTTGCGACCTATTATGTTTAACCGATTGTCATTTGTATTTACACACAACTCCATGTAAAGGAACCTTTTGTTCTCGTGTGTCATATGTAGTGGGTGACAGTAAATTTGTCGTTGAAACCCGTCGTAATTTGAAATACAAATGTCCTACATTATGATCGATCAATCTCATCTACATATTTCCCCTTTGTTATTTTGTGAATTGTTTCACGTGTACCAGGTTTATATCCACGTTCTGAATGGCCGATATCAGATATAACCGCGCTGTGTTAATAGGAAATATGGATTTGTAAGACGAGGAAGTGGTGACAGGAGTGTTTTAATTTCTGCAATTATTGAACGGACTCAGAGAGCATACGATTACATGAACTTGCTTTTTAGCTGATCCATTTAACGTAATAATTGTGTTATGCTACTGCGGTACAGGCCGTTTGGTTTAGAAAGGGTGTTGCTGCCTGACATCATTACTCCCATGCAAGCTTCTGTATCGCTAATGGAATAGAAATGTTCACCTTCGATTTATCTTCATGTGTTTACAGAAACACACGATTTCGGTACTTACACTAGCACCATATACAGGGATTTCCCTTTTTTTTGTGCGTTCAGACTGGATCGAACATATTAATATAGCGCTAGAACATTTGGCGTGTATAGCGTTTTGTGTTTCCACTTGCATTCAACAGTCATTTGATACTTCTATAATTTCTTCCAGGATAAAAACGCCAACCAGCCTACGTCTGCCTTGTTCAAAATCCTTCTTTACTTTCACGATTTGACACCAGATTGAGTGTGCGTTTGGAACAAGAAGTTCAGGGAAGAACTCACGAAGTCCATTTTCTATAGCAGAGCATTCAGATGTTAAAAATATTTTGTTGGAAAAGTCTAATTTAAATCATGTAAATTTTTTATGCAATACTGCAATGTATTGGCGCCCTGACGAATGAGAAATTTTGTTGCTTGCAATTTTAAATAAGTTACAGGTGTCATAATCATTGTCATCGTCGTCATCATCATCGCTTCTAATCTCATGTTCTTTTCCCCATAAATTATACTCTTGAACAAGTGGTGCACTCTACCGGTCAGCCTTCAAGTTTCACTTTGTTGCACTGTCTTGTGAGTGCCACTCCCAGTAGAGCTGCTGTTTGCAAAGAATCTGTTTGGTGCTCGCCAGATATTATTTCCAGGTATATTTTTCAGCCTTTCATTGACCATTTATTGACTATTTCTGTGGTCCCAATGATTAATGATAAAAAAGGTAAAGCCCTCTCGTTACAGGCCTGGAGTGGCCCAGAGGGTTCCAGGAAGTTAAGGTTCCCTGATTTCATGACAACGGCACAGGATGGTGGTAAGTTTGTCAAACTTACGTACCGGCCGCCATTAACCCCAGGAAATGCTCCTGGTACTTATATGTGTTAGAGACTGAGTCGACCCCAGGGCCATAGTGCGATCGGAAGGATTTTATGTCAATGAAAAATTCCAGTGACACCAGCTGGGATCTAACCAGCGACCTTCCGATTTGTAGCACAGCACT
>Ga0131853_10028144_pt1 | contig 10072 bp, 3 predicted proteins | sample TergutLab28metaG_FD_92764 | JGI IMG/M metagenome (GOLD analysis project Ga0131853, IMG submission 92764) | Labiotermes labralis P1 segment gut microbial communities from Petit-Saut dam, French Guiana - Lab288 P1 (version 2) (version 2) | ecosystem: Host-associated > Arthropoda: Insects >... | reverse complement strand
TCATTCAAGTAGCTCCTCAATTGACCTCACGAGGCTCACGAGGCTGAGTGGACCCCGTTCCAGACCCACTACTACTCAGAAAATCTGGTAGCGCCGGGGATCGAACCCGGGACCTCTGTATCATTAGCCAGAAACTCTGGCCACTAGACCACAGAGGCGGTCATTATTTTGCCAACAGAAAACTTAAATTGTATCCAAGTGAATTTAAGTAGTTCCTCCAAATTCTGTTCAGCCAAAGGCAGTAGACCCACCTTCGTTGCTCGGCCAATCTCAGATTTCGAAAGCAAATTTATCAGTACTGGTTTGTTGAAGATGGTAAAGGTAAAGGTAAAGTGCACCTTTATACAGGCACTGAGGCTTTGCACAGGCCGTACGGCTAATAAGGAGAGTAGAGGTACAGCTGTACTCTTTCTTGACTACGGCACTAGAATGGGGTGAGGGTCCAAACTCACGCCCCGGCCGAACTTTACCCACAGAAAAGACCCGGTACCCATTGTACAGGAGAGTAGGTGGGTATCCCAGGACTGGTCTGGACAGGTGCGAAAAATCTCGCCTCCACCGGGGTTCGATCCCCGGACCATCCAGCCCGTTGCCAGCCGCTATACCGAATACGCTACCGGGCCCAGAGATGATTATGGAGATTTGTTGCATAATTACAGATATTCGTTAATCAGGAAGGGAGTGTAAAGTGCTCACAGAGAGCGGGTAGAAATTAGACGAATAGGAAAGGCATTGGGAGGCAGAAGCACCAATAGCGGGAGAGAATCTAGAGATATTATTAAAGTAGTCTGAGTCTGAGTGAGCAGTCACATATGTTAACAAATATTTTTATTAAAAAGCACCTATCGGTGATCTTTATTATAGCAATCTAATAGTACACTAATAAGCCATTTGTTTCTATCTTAATTTGCTACTGTGAAATTTACAAAGTACTTATTCTATAACAATCACTTTGTTTCTATTAATCTTAGTCACTGTTATAATACGCACGACTGTTTACGTTCTGTTCTATAGTAATATATACTGCACTAGTTCAAACGGGTTTGTTCGCTTTAATCTTCTGGCCAGGCCATCGATGTTCAGGAGCTGCAGGTCCTCTACATTAATGTGCCGTTTAAGTCTTTTTTCATGACTTTAAGCATACTTTTTTGATGACGCTAATATTAACAAAATACATAAAATTTTAAAATTATTGATTGGTCTCAGACAATATAAGCGAAAGATGCACAGTGCTTTTCGGAAGGAATGCGCCGCGCAGCGAATTCTAACGTCACATTTTATGCGTTCTATAGTGAGCATTCCTGCTGATGTGAACTATAGGGTCTTATAATAATTCCAAGGAGATAAACCTGACAACGCTAATAACCCAAACTGAAGAATTCTCCGCCTAGGAATTCCGTTAAATCCCGACAAGAAACTTGTGCTTGTCAATGAAGTGATAGACGCCTCACCTGATATTTAGTCTTCCCACCCAGGGAAGTGTAAGGTGTGAGGTTTGCCTGGTATATCTTGAACTCTACAAATCACGGTAATGAACCGCCTCGGAAGGCGTTATTCGTATGTAATAACCACAAAACGTACAAAATTTCGCAACAATTACCCATGCATCACTACACAGCACTTATAAATGCCCTAATATCTAGACGGTCTGGGCATCGAATCTCGTTGTAGGCTAAATTTTTAACACCCTTACAGATCGGCCCTGGAGCCCACACAACCTCCTAAACAAAGGCTATCTTGAACCTTTACCCAGGTTAAAAGCAGCAGGAGCCTGGTACTGAAAATCCACCCCATCTATCGTAGAAGTTACAGAAAGAACTTAGCTGTAGTTCTAAACTCGTTTGGTTCTTCGTTTGTTCTAGGGTGATATGTATCTTTCTATTTAGTACTAAAAATATAACTGATATGAGATGTAAAATTTTTAATATGGTTTATGTCGTCATATTTAAAGGAGTGTAATAATCGAGTGAAGCAAACTGGGACCTAAGCTGGAATAGCCTACGCAGTGGCGACGCAAAAATTGCTGGATCCGCGTCCGATTTGGGATCATATATATTTCCACAAAAAATGTTATTAAAGTGATTATCATCGAACATTTCCAAATGCGCCTGAGTTAAACACCAATAATTTAAGAAAATTTAAGTGTTGCAAATTCCAGTTTGTTTTAAACCCCGTCTACGTAACTGCAGAAATTTAGCGTTGCTTAAGTGTTGTGCGTTTGAGGACTTAACAATTGTGCGTTTGAGGACTTAACAGTTGTGCGTTTGAGGACTTAACAATTGTGCGTTTGAGGACTTAACAGTTGTTCGTTTGAGGACTCAAGAGTTGTTCGTTTGAGGACTTATCAGTTGTGTGTGTTTGAGGACTTAATAGTTGAGCGTTTGAGGACTTAACAGTTGTGTGTTTGAGGACTTAACATGTGTGCGTTTGAGTACTTAATAGTTGTGCGTTTGAGGACTTAACATTTGTGCGTTTGAGGACTTAACAGCTGTGCGTTTGAGGACTTAACAATTGTGCTTTTGCGGACTTAACAGCTGTGCGTTTGAGGACTTAACAATTATGCTTTTGCGGACTTAACAGTTGTGCGTTTGAGGACTTAACAGTTGTGTGTTTGAGGACTTAACAATTCTGCTTTTGAGGACTTAACATTTTTGCGTTTGAGGATTTAACAGCTGTGCGTTTGAAGACTTAACAGTTTTGCGTTTGAGGACTTAACTTTTGTGCGTTTGAGTACTTAACAGTTGAGCGTTTGAGGACTTAACAGCTGTGCGTTTGAGGACTTAACAATTGTACTTTTGCGGACTTGACAGTTGAGCTTTTGAGAACTTAACGGGTGTGCATTTGAGGACTTAACTGTTTTGCGTTTGAGGACTTAACATTTGTGCGTTTGAGGACTTAACGATTGTGCATTTGAGGACTTAACAGCTGTGCGTTTGAGAACTTAACATTTGTGCGTTTGAGGACTTAATGGTTGTGCCTTTGAGGACTTAACATTTGTGCGTTTGAGGACTTAACAGTTGTGCGTTTGAGGACTTAACCCTTAACTGTTTCACTGTATATATGTTTAACAGAAGAATTATTCAATCTTACTTGCCTCGATTTCTGGGAACTAATCCCGGTGTGGACGAGATATTCAGCCCTCCCAGACCGGCCCTGGGGCCCACCCAGCCTCCTGTACAATGGGTACCGGGTCTTTCCCGGGTGTAAAGTGCGGCCGGGGCGTGCCGCTTACCACTCACCCCCTTCTATTGCCGCGGTCATGGAAGAGTAGAGCTATACCTCTACCCACCCTCTGGACCACACCGGGCCTGTAACGGGATCACTTTACCTTTACTTGCATGGATTAAAAATTGTAGGAAATCCAGAGTGCCCATACAAACACGGCACACAAATAGCAGCCATCTGTTATTCCAGTGCAAAAGGCTAAAGAACGAAAGAGAAATTCTGAAGAACAATTCCCTGACAGTAGCCAACTGGCCAGTCAGTAACAGTGAACTGACCAATAGGAATACGAAGCAATTAATTAGATACATAAACTGAATGGACCTTGAAACGGTAAATCATTCTAACGGACAGATGTAATGAGCAATAACAGCAGAAATGTAACATTACAGTAGCATACAGTATTGCTTACTGTAATGGAGCGTGGTGAGGGTTTAATTAAAACATAAAAAGCGGAAGAATTTTAAAGATATTTAAAGTGGTGCATTTGTGACAAAGTGCAGTTCTTGCAAAAGGCACTTAATACATTTGATGTGTTTGGAAGGAATTACAGTTCGACTGGAACTCAATGAAGAGGTGTCAGTAGGCACCGAATGGTGTGTGTAGGCACCGAATTGTGTCAGTAGGCACCGAATTGTTCCAGTATGCATCGAATTGTTTCAGTAGACAACGAATTGTGTCAGTAGACACCGAATTGTGTCAGTAGGCACCGAATTGTGTCAGTAGACAACGAATTATGTCAGTAGACAACGGATAGTATCAGTAGGCACCGAATTGTGACAAGTAGGCACCGAATGGTGTCAGTAGGCACTGAATGGTGTCAGTAGACACCGAATGGTGTCAGTAGGCACCGAATGGTGTCACAGAAAGAAACAATACGTAATTTGATAAACACCGTGTAGTGCACAGGAGTTGTGTCAGCAGACGGTTGTACAGCACGGGGTGAAATTTATGAATGAATTTGAGATACTGTAATATGGTGTTTAGGTGCGGGCTGTAATTTTAATGCTGACATTTGTACTTGGATCAGTTTTGATCAGCCGCTTACAAAATTTTATCTACTAGATTATTGGTAGTGAAATTTCTTTAAATCTCTTGAAGTGATTGGGACTAAAATTTAAAATTTAATGTTAAGAAATTTTGGGTTTCCTTCTTGTTTGTTGTTTTATAACATTCTCTCAATTAATAGCGAATATTTTCTTCGACTACTTTGAAGGATTGGTCTTCCAGCTGATGGACGGAGAATAAGGCTAATCAACAAGATATAATTCAAAATTAAATCTATGTACAACGAATAAATTGGCCAGTATATTCGAATAAAACAGTAAATTTGCCCTGTGCAAGCAGTGAAATCATATTGGGGAACACTTTGCACTAAATACAGTTAAATGGTGGAGGACCGCGGTGGCACAGTGGTTAAGGTACTGTGTTACAAATCGGAAGGTCGCTGGTTCGATCCCAGATTGTGTCACTGGAATTTTTCATTGACAAAATCCTTCCGATCGCACTACGGCACTGGGGTCGACTCAGCCTCTAACAGAAATGTGTACCAAGAGCATTTTCTGGGGGTAAAGGCGGCCGGTGCATAAGGCTGACAAACTTACCACCTTCATGTGCCGTTGTCATGAAATCTGGGAAACTGATCTTCCTGCAACCCTCTAGGCCACGGCAGGCCTGAAACGGGACTGATTTACCTTTTTACAGATAAATGGTCAATTTTACTCTCCGGTCCCTCTGCCCATAGAAAGGAAACTCCAATTTGCCTGGGTTGGCCAACACAGTCGGCCGCTTCTTTCTGAAGAAGAGAGAAGGTTTCACTTTCCGCCGTTTGAAGTGGAAGCCTTAGCCACACGATTACCAGCAATATTCTACACTGGCCGTGGTACACATCAGCTCCTGGTTGAAGCTGATGATGTTAATGTCGGTGTATATTGGGAGGAAGCGTAAGTACTTCGGAGAAAAACGAAGAATCTTTAGTAGTTGCTGGTAAGGAGATTAGACTAGAAGAGAATACTGATAAGTGTAAGTACATGGTCATGCCTCCACAGCAGAATGCAGAACGATGTCACATTATAAACACTGAAAATATTTCCTTGGAAATTGTGAAAGGGTACAAATATTTGGGAACAAAGTGAACAAATCGAAATTCTCTTAAGGAAGAAATTAAGATCAGAGTGAAGTCAGGGATTGCTAGCTATCATTCGGTGCATAATATTTTATCTTGCAGTTTGGTATCCAAAAATGTAAAGATTAAGATATACTAAACTATAATTTTTGCCTGTTGTTTTGTATGGGTGTGAAACTTGTTCGCTGACATTGAGGGAGGAACGTAGGCTGAGGGTGTTTGAGAATAGGGTGCTGAGGGGAATATTTTGGGCTGAGAGGGACGAGGTAACAGGTGAGTGGAAAAAACTAAATAATGATGAGCTTAATGATCTGTATTTCTTACCAAATATATTTCGGGTAATGAAATGGAGAAGAATAAGATGGGCAGGGCATGTAGTACGTATGGGGGAGAGGAGAGACGTATACGGGGATTTGGAGAGGAAACCTGAAGGAGAGATACTACTTGGGAGAACTTGGCGTAGATGGGAGGATAATATTAAGATGGATTTTCAGGAAGTGAGATGTGGGGGTGTGGACTGGATCGAGCTGGCTCAGGGTAGGGACACATAGCTTCTCAAGAAGGACTGTACTGCATTGAGTGAGTAAGTAAGTAAGTAAGTAAGTAAGTAAGTAAGGAAGGAAGGAAGGAAGGAAAGAAGGAAGGAAGGAAGGAATTATGTAAAAGGTAAAGGTAAAGTGATCCCGTTACAGGCCCGGTGTGGCACAGAGGTTGGGTAGAGGTATAGCTCTACTGTTCCGTGACCGCAGCACTAGAAGGGGGTGAGTGGTCAGCAGCACGCCCCAGAAATAAGTAGGTAATTATCAATAAAATACATAAATGCTGCATAAAATGTGGAGAATATCTTGATTAGTTGAGAACTGTTTAGCTTCTGAAGAAGGAATCTGCTCCATGGAGTGAGAGAGTAAGTAAGAAAATATTAAGCAAGTACTCTACCTTGGGTCAAACAACAAAATTTGTCGTCATATATTCAGGGTGACTTGTACGGGCTAGTTTTGCAACTCAGGAGCAGTGAATTTGCTGCACAGCACTGATAACACTAACCAAACACAAGAATACACTAATTCTCTTAGCAGGAGGCTGACAATTACTGAGCAGTCAGGATATTATAGTCCATAGGCAGGATCAGGCCAATTAAAGGACAGAAAGTTAATAATTTTGGAACTTTTATAAATCACTGCAGAACGCTGGCGTTGCAAAGAATTGTAATGTCATCCTGCTATGGTAAAGGTGTTTTGTTCTTTTTTTTCGTTGTAATAACCTTGTGCTGCTATCTTGCGTGAATAATGTTCCTTTCTTACAATTTAAAATTATTTTATAAATATTTAATTAACACACAACAGAAAAGTTAGTGATTTCTCAGTCATGCATCCTGCTGCTGCTGTCTTTTTCCTTTAAATTCCGACCTTTCTAAGATCTGCTGTAGCATATCACACAAAGTAAAGTTAAAGGTAAAGGTAAAGGTATCCCATTACAGCCCTAGACAGTTCCTTGAGGTTCCAAGAGTTTTGAGATTGCCAGAATTTCTAGGAAATCGACACACGAAGATGGTAAGGTTGTCAGCACCAAGCACCGGCTGCCTTTACTCTCCTTCAGATATTCCTGGTACTCATTTGTGTTGCGGGCCGGTTAGCTCAATCTGTATAGCGACTGACTACGGGCTGCACGGCCCGGGATCGAGTCCCAAGAAGAAACGAGATTTTCGGCCCGTCCAGACCGACCCTGGAGCCCACCCAGCCACCTTTAAAATAGTTACCGTGTCTTTCCCGGAGGTAAAGTGCGGCCGGGGCGTGCTGCTGACCACTCACCCCCTTCTAGTGCCGCGGTCACGGAAGAGTAGAGCTATACCTCTACCCACCCTCTGGGCCACACCGGGCCTGTAACGGGAAAACTTTACTCTTTAACTTTTACCTACTTCCTTACATATTTGCTCCATGCAGTACAGTCCTTCTTGAGAAGCTAACTGGTTTTCAACTAGTCAAGAAATTCCCTGCATCATATGGAATCCTTAGGCTCATTACCGCATCCACAAGTGCCAGCCATCTGTCCCTACCTTGAGCCAGTTCGATCCAGTCCACACCCCTACATCCCACTTCCTGAAGATCCATCTTAATATTATCCTCCCATCTACGCCTGTTTCTTCCAAGTGGTATCTCTCCTTCAGGTTTCCCCTCCAAATCCCCGTATACGTCTCTCCTCTCCCCCATACGTACTACATGCCCCGCCCATCTCTTTCTTCTCCATTTCATTACCCGAAATATATTTGGTGAGAAATACAGATCATTAAACTAATCATTATGTAGTTTTCTTCACTCACCTGTCACCTCGTCCCTCCTAGGCCCAAATATGCTTGCTGCTGAACCTTCTAGTTCCGCAGTCATGGAAGAGTAGAGCTATAACTCTACTCACCCTCTGGGACACACCGGGCCTGTAACGGGATCACTTTACCTTAACTTACTCTTTGCTGTTAGAGACTGTGTCGACCCCAGGGTCATAGAGCGGACAGAATGATTAAAGCAAAAAAGAAATTCGCATACTTCAACTCGGAATCAAAACCTGGCTATCGGACTTCCCACATAGATTTACTGGTTTGAATTTATTGTACCTTGAAGAAAATCTTGAGACATTTATCCAATAATTACATAGCTGCAGCGCACTTCACTTTCTGTTTCCTGAATTAATTTCACAAAATTTTATTTCAAATCTATATAATTTACCGTTATAAAAATATATTTTGCTGCGTATGAAATCATTATTTCTATTGATTCAGACATTGGCTGGTACAAACTCTCAAAAACTAATGTTAAAGTAAGAATAAACCGAAAACTTTTGTGAACATCAAAGCTACTGGCCTCAGCACATCCGTCGTAAATCCTGGGCTCGAATGTTAGCCTGGTCTTCCTCTTACTTCGCGGTTCAGAGTAAGGTAAAGTTAGGCCGATGGACTGTTCCGTTTGTCACTGCTACGTCTTGTGAGACGACTGAGGTAAATTGGTAGACTGCGTTTGAAATGTGATGGCACACTGTAGACTGCGTTTGAAATGTGATGGCACACTGTAGACTGCGTTTGAAATGTGATGGCGCACGCGCAGAAACCAAATTGTTTCTTTCAGCGAAACGGACGAGTCCATTTAAATCGGCCGGTGGGCGTCAGTTCAGTCGACTACTGGCAGCCGAGGTGTGCGCCATCAGCGGTAGTAATGTTGAATACACCATGTTCCGAGGTAGTGTGAAGGGTACTGGCTACCCACTGCATTCGCCAGTTTTCCCTTCACTTTCCCTTCTGTGCGTCACCATGTGCCATCACATTTCAACTGGACTCTACGGATGCGTACACACCAACAGAGTCGTGTCGGGTCCAATACAGTCCAATCAGACTCTAGAGTCAAGGGGTGTTCACACCGACCGTGTTGAGTCCAGTCAAGTCTCCGCGAGTCCCAGTGGGTTTTGAGTACTCTTTGAACAGTGCACAAGCAAATAACTCTAAAGCGATGAAAAATTTTAACATGCTCGTTTTGCCCACGATAATGTGGACAAGGGGGTGGCGTCGTAAGGGACGGAACGTGTGGGTGCACCCAATAAACATAAAGAGACCAGATTTCGAAATATTTAGCCAAATTGTATCCTGATCTTCTCGAGGATGAAGAGAAATTCTATAGCTATTTTAGAATGAATATCGAGCAGTTGTACCGTCTGTCACAGTTGGTGGGAGAGGAAATACATAAACAAAATATCAACTACAGGAGGACGATTAGAACTGAAGAGAGACTTGTAAATTTGTTTGAGGTACATCCTATCAAAATCTGTATGAGACAAGGAAGGGATTCTCGATATCATTGGAGCTACCCTTTTTCTTAGTTAGTGTCCTAGATGGTAACATTATTTACTCTTATTTACCTTTTATTTCTTAAAATTATATATATATATATATATAGAGAGAGAGAGAGAGAGAGAGAGGGAGAGAGAGCGGAAGGCAGTAGTCTATGTCTTTTTTTGTTCAATTAGAATTGTAACAGATATTCGAAACCAGGATCTCCTCCATTCATCACCGATTTCTCTCAAGCAGTCCCAGGACTGTCTGTCTATATTAACAGTAGTTATTTTTTGTATTTTTCCTCATCTTTTAACTCCTGCTGGCTGCTCTTTTTTACTCGACTCTCCTTCCATTTTCTGATCATGAATTAAATTTTCTTCTTCCAGTTTTTCAGAATTATCCATTTCACTTTCATCTGCGTCAGTGAATGAAACTTCAGTTTCAGTTACTATCTCTGGAATATTTCCATAGTACTAAGCCGCAAGCAGTACTCCAAAAAATTCATGAAACCATAAAATTACCATTTCCCTCTCACCGTAGCCCCACTTCCTGACATTTTTCCTTTAATTTTCTTCTTTCACTCATATAATTACTTCTTAAGTTGTGTCACTTGTCCTTACATTTCTGGGAGTCTGAGAAATGAAGTCTGTTTCAGGTATCTTTCCAATGAGGAATTACTTGCGTCTTTGGGATACATTTTTCGAGTTTGAAAGAATACAGTACAGGGCATTGTACGTGACACCGGAAAAGCCGTTTCGAAGGTACTGAAACCAATATACGAGTGTTTCTGTAGTTCTATTTAATGGCTTTATGTCACTCACAAGTTACTTTGATGTTATGTACAGATATTAACATTACAGAAACCACATATTCCTGCCAGTTTCAATATGTATTTGGTACTCAATAAGTGA
>Ga0131853_10028143_pt1 | contig 10072 bp, 6 predicted proteins | sample TergutLab28metaG_FD_92764 | JGI IMG/M metagenome (GOLD analysis project Ga0131853, IMG submission 92764) | Labiotermes labralis P1 segment gut microbial communities from Petit-Saut dam, French Guiana - Lab288 P1 (version 2) (version 2) | ecosystem: Host-associated > Arthropoda: Insects >... | reverse complement strand
TCAATTTATATTTGGACGAAGATATTAGGATTTGGTTACAGAAACTAAAAACTAGTAAATATTTTAAAGAGTTAATTTGCAAGGCACTGTTATTTGCAGATGACCAGTTTATTATTTCTGACACAGAAGAAAATTTACAAAAGGCAGTCTATTTATTATATAACATATCTAAATAATATAAGTTAGAAATTGCTACAAAAAAGACGAAAGTATTTGGTTTCGTTGAAGAGTATTACCTAAGAACAAAAATTATTATAAATGATGAAACACTAGAACAAGTTAGCCAATTTACTTGTCTAGGTTGCAGTATATCTTACCAATTTTCCAATGATGTAGAATTTAAATTAGCAAAAATTTTACAATTAATAGGTACTATTAAGAGAACTAGTTTTAAGAAAGTGAGAACGGAAACTATTTTGAAAATATACAACATACTAGTTTTACCTGCATTTTTATATGGATCAGAAAATTGGACTCTAACAACCTTACAAAGACGAAGAATTGAAGCGGCAGAAATGAAATTACTGAGACCTCTGGCAGGCTACACCCTTTATGACCACAAAACAAATTACTACATACGCCGCGAACTACGGATTACAGGCATACTAGACAAGATAGATGAACACAGATGGAACTGGCTTTCACACTTGCAAAGAATGCCACAAAACCGAATACTCTTGAAATCATACCACTACAGACCACAAGGAAGGAGAACAATTGGAAGACCGAAGAAGCGTTGGCGCGAGCAGCTGTAACTCTGGAGACGGAACGGATTAAAGGGTCCAATCCTTGATGTTTATGATGATGATGATGACTAAGGACAGTTTTAAGTATGATACAGTGTTCTCCGTGATAAATTCCAGCGAACACGCTAATTAAAAATCCGCTGTGTTATTCGACCCAGTAACATCCTCTTCTGATGCTTTCAGTATTTTTCAGTGGTCAGCTGCAACACGCTCAACCTGTGATGGGTCAGTAATTGTGTTTTTGGTGTGTTACATCTGCAAACTCTATGTGCCAGCGCTTCTTCACTTTTGTCATCCCTTTCTGTGTAAAGGGCCTAATGTAATTCGAACTGAAAATATTGACGTCTTATTCTGTCAAAACCACAATAAGTTGTATTTCAATAGCTGTATAAAATATAACAATATTTACTCAATTTTAGTTGATTGTACATTACAAAACACAAGTCAATTTCTGTAGGTCATCTTCAGGTGGAATAAAATAAAATATTTTTTGCTGACAGGAAAAAAATTTCCATTGTTTTCAATTTGAAGCACCTTCTTACTGAAACCCTACTTTAGCTCTTTGGCAAATATATGCTTCAAGAATTGTATGTTTATGGTTCCGTGCATCGCTGACCTATGTTAATAATTGTCCAACGAGATGCAACACAAAGCAGTCTATTTATTATTTTGCAAGTTCACTCTACATGTTTTGGGTGTCAACCACACCCATCACCAGGATTGCACAAAACTGTAACTACAGCCTCCGGTACTGGTCACATTTTTTTGCAGCTACGTGGCCAAGCTAGCTTGGCCACGTTGGAGGGTGGTATCTGCTAGCTGCACTTAACACTTAAATGTGCGAGATTCGGGGTTCTCGCAGCGAAGTTAACAACCCAAAAGACTTGAACCTTCTATATATAAACGCCCTTATGTCCTCCCTTCTTACCTGATTTTTCATGAGTTAGTGACTAGTTGACTTGGTGACACATGGGCTGAATGAGTCATTAACCGAGTGATTTAAAGATTTTTTGGCTGACTGACGTAGCATGTGTGTAACCAGCGATATTTATGAAGTTAGTCGGTCAGTCAGAGTAACATTCATTCTACGTGATGAATGTACTCTACTACACGTATTAGTGTCTACTTCAGTACCTTGGACTCAGAATTTTTAACGTCAAATTGTATGGTTTGTATCCCAACACACCAGACTCAACAGTCACTCGTATTTTGTTGATGGCGACGTCTAACCTGCCGTAGAACACGGTAACATTTCTACTCGCATACGACGTGACATTATAAATATGGAACTTGATATAGAAAAAGCAAGATTTCTGCTCTCTTCCACCATGGTATTATATATTTAGAATGTACCATAGACAGCGGTAGTCGTGTAATTGCCTAAATGCCACACTACACCGAATGAACATGATGTCCTGTAACATAGGCAGTTAGTCACAATTCTTATATTATTTACAACATTTGAGATCTTCGCTCTCCTTTGACTGCCTTGTCGTTGAAGATGGGGCCGATAGGTTGTCCCGAAACGTCGGTAACTTACTATCAATCTACGCTGCGTGACATCCCACAATTGCGAAGACCTCAGTTATACGGCAACGGACGCCTGAAGCATTAGTTGAAAATGTGCGTGGACCGCCCAGCCTTGTCAGTTAAAGCCGTGTTATCACACATTTTATCTCGACATATTCATTGTCCGTATTAGAAACTAAAAACTTTATTGTTTCTTTCTCCCTGTGCTCGTATGTGACGTATAATTATGTCATAATTTTATACATATAAAGTACAGCTTATCAGCCAAAAACACAAGAGTTTTTTTTACACAAACTGCTATTTAGAGCGACATGTTTCGACTCTTTCTGAGTCATCTTCAGGCCCTCTAAAGTACAGAACCAAGAGCCTGAAGATGACTCAAAAAGAGTCGAAACATGTCGCCATAAAATAACATTTTATGTAGTGTTTTTGACTGATACGTTATACTTTATATGTATAGATAAACACAACGCGATGACTAAAGTTAAATGTCATAATTTTATTGAAAAGATTTTTCAAATTCTCTACAGAAATCAAGTCCTTAAAACACAGTCTTTGAGCAATAAATTGTATCAAACTAATTAAAAGCAACGCCGATATAAGCATACAAATGATATTTAGACGTGGTGTAGGCCCATCTTCTGCGTTTCAAGCCATTTCCATCGCTGACTACAAAAGAGGAAGAATGCGTTATCTATAAAAATATTTGTACTTCACGATGGCGTGCTGCTGCAAACAGAGTGGAATTGTGTTCACAAGAAACTACAGGGTCCCAGTAGTACTGGCTTGAATAATCGTAATGTTAATTTCTGTTAATACAAACGGAACTCAACATCTTTTGTTTGAAATTAATTTAGCAGTCCATTATACTACGAAATAACTTAGGGACAATTAAAAGTTACAACTTTTCCGGTTAGAGGAATTCTGTAAAATGAACCTTAATATTAAATACGTCATCTCTAAATATGGACTAGGCCTGTCTCGAGTATTCGTTCAAATTATCTCTCAAATCCAGCAATTTCTTTTCCTCCTCTGGGACAATGTTCCCTGGGGTCTTCGTGTCTGTTTTTTGTGCATGAACGAGACATATTCGCTCCTTATAACACAACTATTGCTCTCTAATCACAAATTTTAAGTTTTAATATTGCAGTATGAAGGGAAGGATTGCAATGCCATAAGGCGTTGAAAACATCGCCCATCGGGCCATGGTTACTGATAAGGAAGGCCCAGAATCGAACCCAGGTCACTTGACGTGAATTTGGTGATGGACAACGTGGCACGGGGTCCGGACTGTTTCCGAGTACTGCCGTTTGTCTTATCAGTTACATTAGAAAAATGTTCCACATTCATTAACCATCAAAGACTTGTACTGTACAACAGCCCCAGTCCTCAATACCAGAAGGCCCATTCTCACTTCTAACTAAGAAGAAACTAGGCAGGCAATGTACTGTACGTACACCATATCATCGTGGCTCTTTCGCATAATGTTTATATCTCGTCGGCTATCCTGACAGTCCGATAACATGTCACTCTAACCGAGTATTTTGCGGCGATTGAAAGTCGCCAGCAACAATAAAATGCACCAAGGTCTTCATGTGAAGTGCCCGATATTTTTGCTCGATTTTAACCAAATTTGGATTTTTCTGGACAGGTTTCCATAGAAGTCCCCAATATCAAGTTTCACGGAAACGTGTCCAGTGGGAGCAACACTGATATTTGCGAACAGATGGACGAACATAAAGAAGCTAATAGGCGGTTCTCACAACTATTCGAACGCGCTTAAAATACCGAAACAGTAAATCTGCAACGCCGGCTTGCACTTGTATCTTGCAGATGAAAGAACCCCTTCTCTCTAAAACCTCGGCGTTGTTTATCAGAATGTATCGAGTTACATCTTACAAGACTGCATTTTTCATAGTTACAGATGTAATATCTCAACATTCCTTTAATATCTACACATTTTATAAGACATGTTTGTTTGTATCGAATGCACAAAATTTGGCGTTACATCTGAAAAATCTGCATGCACCTCATACGCAACGCCTATCTATAAATTGTAGTGATACATAGATAATTAAATTATCTTTAGCAGTTTAGACTTTATATAGATGTGTAAGATGTTTTCTGTTTCGTTACCTACCCCCCCCCACCCTTCTAATATCAGTAGCATATTAAAAGAAAGCTCGTTATATTCCATCTCTGGCCAGCAAATCAGGTCACATTGTACAACCCTACCATTCCAAGAGTCAGTTCCATTTTACCCTCCCTAATATTTGTAGAATTCCTCAGTGAATTCTTCCCTTACACTTTTGTATGGACCTTTTTTTTTCATTTCCTCGCGCTCGCATCAAATTGTCCTGCTTGATTCAGTCATCCTATAAACTGTGAAGCTCCTCTTTGTGTGACAGATTCAGTGCTATAATTATAATTGTGTATGTTGAGTTGCTGTTTGTCCAGATAACTTGAAGGTAGATAGCCTGTCTCAGTGTCACGTGTGTGGAAAAAGATGGTGATGATCCGACGATCACCAACATTATCGAGCCGCTGTGAACTGCGTTCAGCACAGTTTTGTTTTTAATAAAACAAGCAAAACGTTGGTCAGCTGCTGTTGTTGATGGTGATAAAAGCTGAATAACGCGGGGAAAAACTAGACCCTGTCTGTTGCGTCGTCTCAGTACTTGCAAGCGTAATTCACACCGCATAATTACATACGGTCATCAAATTTGCACAAAAAAAATGGAGGCTTATGACTATATAAGCGTGACTTACGTAGTTATAGCTGTGCGGTTTTGTAGTGCACCAGAGTTGTTACAAGGGAGTCTTATTAAATTACTTTCTCCAATTTTGTTTCATGGAAATTTTTACCACGAAGCGTCTAACGACAAGCCCATAGCCCCTTCCAAAGCGATTTCTCCAGAGAATGAGCTGTAGCGCTTTCTCCTTCAAATTCCAGTACCTAACCTTCTTCTTAAGTTGTCAAACAGCTGCTTATATCTTCTTCTTCGTCTTCTCTACGCTTCCATGTTTCCTTCAATAACGTATTTTAGAAGACATTATCTACGCAAGATGTGACCAATCCAGTCAGACTCCTTCGTTTAATTGTATGTGGTATATTTCTTTTTTCGTTGACTGTAGGTAATACATCTTCATTTTTCGCATGACGGGTCCAATGATCTCTTCCATCCTTCTCCAAAACTATATTTCATTTCTTTTAAGGTATTTATAATCCATTTTCCGAAATGCCCATGTTTTAGCACTAAAAAAGGTTATTCTCTAATCTCAGTATTTCATTAGTTCGTGTATGGAAAAGCAATCCCATTACAGGCCTGGACAAGCCCTCAGGGCTCCAGGAGGTTCAAGCTCCCAGAATTTCTAGACAGTCAGCGTATGAATGTGGCCAGGTCGTCAGCCCGAAGCACCAGCCAAAGAGGCACAACACAAATTTTTCTCTTATGCTTATCCATCGTAGTTGGCACTAGGATTGCCAAACTACAGTTCATTAAATTGGAATATTTAAGACGGTTTCGTCAATTGTAGTGTAGGATAATTTATTTCATTCAAGGAATAGGACTCAGTAATTAGTTGCTTATTGATTATCCATAATTTTATATTATTTTTGACGAGTCGGATTGACTCAGAGAAGTTCAAGGAAAGGAAAGAAACAGAAAAGAGACAAAAGAGGAAGGAAAATTACGATATCGCCATAAGTCTGCTTCAACATGCGTCACTTATTACGAGGCACATGTGATGGGAGGGTGGAATTTGCTGTGCCGCTGGCTGTTCATTTACAGAAAGTGGGTCCAGCGTATGTAAGACACGGTTGGTCCATCCAGCACCAGCCCTTTCTGCGTGTACAGCGACTCATGGCCAAGGGGCACTGCGTCTTCTAACGCCGTTTCTAGATGGGCTGGCACATCAGTCCGCGGGCACCGGCCACAACATAATCGGCAAAACAAAACCTGAAAGTTTTGAATGTGCTCGGCACACACTAGTCTCGGCCCAGTTGTGCATAGTGTCTGGAAGCCAGTTAGCATGGTCAAAGGAATTTTGCGTCGCTCGCCATTATTAATTTAACAGTACAAACTTAATACATATATTGAACTGACACTAGGTAGCAGCATCAGAAATTCGCGAATTTCAAGCGTGATCGTTAGACAAGATCTTCACCTAGTTTCACTCACCTGTTTACTGCAAAACCCATTTCTTGGAGATTATATTAATGCTCTTTCCCTTTATTTCTTATTTCCAATACGAATTTCTTCAATTGGCATTTCCACAGTCTTTTTTTTTTTTTGTATTTCTTATTTTTCCATTCCAGCCATATTCCCACCCAATCACTATCCAACTTTTCGAAATACAATTTGTGCCGTCACAATTTTAGTAACTAATTCTGGAAATAAATTATATGCCTTAGTTTCCCTGAAAAGCTTGTCTGTAAATACAAAAGCTAGTTGGAATTATAAATTAGTAATTATGCATTCTTTATTTTGTACTATGACCAACAAATACACAATCATTTCACAAATTATCACACTCCTACATGTTTCGACACTATCGTGTCATCCTCAGGGAGCCTGTAATCAAAATCTTGCCAAGTTACACGAGCATTTCAAATACAGCTGTTGGTACTACAATTTACAGTTAAGATGTTTCACATAGGTTTTATGCAAATTCTCATAATTTAGTCGTTGAAATCTCAGTATTACAAAATCTTTATATTTTAATGTTTTAAAGATTTTATAATATTGAGATTTCAACGACTATAATATGATAACTTGCATAAAACCTATGTGAAGCATCTTAATTTTAAATTGTATTACCAACAGCTGTATTTGAAAAACTTGTGTAACTTGTCAAGGTATTGATTACAAGCTCCCTGAGGATGACACGATAGTGTCAAAATATGTAGGACTGTGATAATTTGTGAAATAATTGTGCATTTCTTGGTCATAGTAAAAAATAATAAAAGATGCATGGTACATATATTACAATTTTAGAAAATAGTAATTATGCAATTTAGTGAGATGAATTGTGCGCATTGTTACCTGTAGGTTGTGGCATCTACCGTACAAATTGTGCGCATTGTTACCTGTAGGTTGTGACATCTAACGTACAAATTCACAGAGTCTTCATGTTTGTAATTTTAAACATGTAACTTCTGATATAATGTCACCTAATGCTATGATGTCCGCACGATGTACTGTTAAATGCATACTACAAATTAATTCAAAACTTAGTAGTGAAGCACGCGCGCATAACGACGTTGTAAGACCGCTTTACTTCAACAGTGAAGTACAATAAAACCCATTTTGTAATGAGGAACTTCGCAATTCATATTCGTCATCTAATATTTAGGCGAGGCCAGTATAGCGCAGTCGGTACGGCGACTCGCTATGGGCTGGACGGTTTGGGGATCGAATCCCGGTTGAGGTGAGATATTCCACACCCCGTTCCCATTGCAGGGCCTACCCAGCCTTGTGTACTATGAGCACCGGGTCTTTCCCAGGGGCTAAAGCAGCAGGGGCATGGCGTTGACCACCAACCCCCTCATATAGCGCCGAGGTTAAAGAAAGTGTAGAGCTTCAACTACTTCCCCTCCCGGCCTTCACGGCCGGCTCCAGGCTTAACTTTACGTTTTAACTTTCGTAATGTTGTAGTTTTATTATCGATCCATAAGACAGTTTTCTAAGAGGTTGTGTAACTAATCGTGGTACAAGCGAAACACTTTGCTGTGGTAAAAAGGGGGGAGGGGAGGCTTTTGTAGCAACTTCGCTGTTGTATGGGAGAAAAACTGAAGCCGTTGTTCGGTAAAACGGAGAGAAAATGTTGGGCGTCATGTAAAGGCACTGCTGAGAGGAAGGTATCTGAAGATTTTGTCCAGCGGCAAACTTATATTGCCAGAATATTTTTATTACTATGAAATTAGAGACTTTATAAACAAGAAAGAAGGAACGACTCGGCGACCAGATGTGACCCAGGAAACTCTCGCTGAAAGGAAGGTAAGTGGATAAGAGGTAGGCTTGTATTTTCTACACAATTTGCAGGAATGGGCAACATAAATTATCACATTTGCTGCAACTACAGCATCGTCTTAAGAAACGCTATTTCAAAACGCACAAGACTTTATCCCGGATACCAGTATCCAGTACTCAGAAATATGAACATCTCTTTGTAGGTGCGGCAGGTATGAAATATTTTATTTTGGTTCTTCTCTTTTGTGTATAATGAAAACACGCCGGCAAGCATTTCAACAGACACATTTTTCGTTACATAAAGTATACAGAGGTATCGGAATGCTTTGGGGCACCCGGTTGTTCTTACTGTTGTGAGGGCTGGAATGACCCCCACCCCCCTATAGCACATACCACAAAACCCTACACTTACATACATATATATGTATGTGTCTTATGTAAATATGATGTAGCCTCTGGAGCAAAGGTAGCAGCAGTCGGATGAGTGTGTGTAGCTGGTTGCAGAAGGATCCGTGAGTCTTCTTAAAAAATAACACTGAGAACTAACATCAACACCAATTAAACCATCGTAGAACGAGAAAATGGTTGCCAAAGTTAATACGACCATGTTCTTTCTGTTGTACAAATATTGTCACTTTGTTTGTCCTTTCAGTTTTTACTGTTATTCTAACCTTCCTGCTACAGAACGCTGATTGGCTAGACACGTGCAGACCCTTAGTATCACCGTGTGCTTTGTGACTGAGACAGGAGAGTTCACGTCCTCTTTCGATGTCAAAGTTTAGCTTCATGTTTGCTGACATGATCTACACACTTCCAAAATTAATGACAACAAATTAACAGGGCTGCTATAAAATTTTTTTGTTCTCAATTCAACATTTTACAGCCCATATTGCTTTTTATTCCACTGCTCCTGCCGATGGAAAAATCTATTTTTAACTGATTAGATCATTTCTAGCAGCACCATATATAAAAAATTAGCGATTCAGAAGTAATCCCACAGCTTATTAATACTGTTGCTATCAAATAATACAATTTCTCGATACACCAAAAATTGCTGCCCTCAAATTGTCGATCTCGTAGACAAGAATTCAACCCGCATATATTTTCTACTTCTTGTATTAAACAACCAGATCGGTCGCCAGAACACCCGTGGCCAAGTTGACACTGGAACAGGCCATGAAAGATCAAAGGGGGAGGGTAGAAGTATAGCCCTACTCTTTCTTTAACCTCGGCGCTAGATATGGTGGGCAAGGCCACCTGCCGGTCGCTTTTCCTCCGGGAAAGAGAGAGTACACACATTAGAGCATCCATGAATATTACTGAAATTTCGATCTTGACGAAAGTCAAATATAGACAGATAGATAGATAGATAGATAGATAGATAGATAGATAGATAGATAGATAGATAGATAGATAGATAGATAGATAGATAGATAGATAGATGGATGGATGGATGGATGGACGGATGGACGGATGGACGGATGGATGAATGGATGGATGGATGGATGGATAGATAGATAGATAGATAGATAGATGATAGATAGATGGATTGATTGATTGATTGACGCATGGACGGATGGACGGATGGATGAATGGATAGACAGAAAGACCCACCCGGTTATAACGCCATCGGTTTTTACGCCACCCTTTTCGTAACGTTAGATATTCTGCTGTACGAATTAATTTCTCACTGTTAACCACAGCAGTACACTGCTTGGTTATAACAACATTTGTTTATAACGACACATAATATTCAGTCCCTTTCATGACACTGTAACCGAGTTCGATTTTATACATACATACATATATATATATATATATATA
>Ga0131853_10028142_pt1 | contig 10072 bp, 11 predicted proteins | sample TergutLab28metaG_FD_92764 | JGI IMG/M metagenome (GOLD analysis project Ga0131853, IMG submission 92764) | Labiotermes labralis P1 segment gut microbial communities from Petit-Saut dam, French Guiana - Lab288 P1 (version 2) (version 2) | ecosystem: Host-associated > Arthropoda: Insects >... | reverse complement strand
TGCGCGAGGGACTACCCGAGGCCGGCTTCCCTGAATACTGGTACCCGGGCGTCCTGGATCGCGCGGTCGGGCACAAGAAGCCGAAAACGGCCAAGAGACCGACGTGGTGTTCTTCCGCGGCAAGGACGGCACTGTTGTCGCGACCGGTGATGCGTGTCCGCACCGCGGCGGGGCCCTGAGCCACGGCAAGTGCGAGTTCACCGGAACCATCACCTGCCCCTACCACGGCTGGACTTTCAGTGAGGACGGTGAGTGCGTCGCCGTGCTGGGAGAGGGACCACAGTCCCGAATCCCCGGCATGCCCGAGGCCCGGGTGCGCACGTACCCCACGATCACGCTCAAGGGCGTCGTGTGGGTCTGGATGGGAGAAGGGGACCCGGCACCGCCCGAGGAGGACATCCCGCCGCAGTTCTTCGACGACGGTGTCCAGGTGCAGAACTCGGTGACAATCTGGGACTGTAACTGGCGACCCGCGTGCGAGAACATGATCGATTCCCACGTCTTCTATGTCCACCGCAAATCGCTACTCCTCCATCTCACACCGACCCGGCTCCTGCTGCAGATGAGCAGGCTCGGCCCGCGCCGACCCGCGGCCGCGTGTGATCAACGGCCGCGCTGTGGCCTACAAGGCCGGCGATCTGGCTTTCACACCCGACTCCGACGCCCTGGCTCGCAGTTCCGGCGCATCGACCTCGGGCCGGAACGGGAACGACCGCGCCAAGCAGTAGCTACGCGAGACTCCTACGAGGAGAGCTACCCGAAGCTCGGTGGCCAGCAATGGCCGCGCGATTCATGGCGGCTACCGTGGCATCGCGTCGTCGACAAGGTCAGCAGCATGCGGACGGCGCCCGGCCCTCAGATCGCCGACGAGGAGTGGCACGACTTCCATCTGCCGGCCACCTTCCAGGTGGATTACCTGCGTTTCGCCTACAGCCGACTGACCGTGCCGATCGACAAGGACACCTCCCGGATCTTCTACTTCCACACCACCCGGCGCGGAAGTACGCTCCGAAACCTTTGGGACAAAGTCTATTTCGAGGTATTCCACAACTGGATGATGAACTACAACTTCTCCGGCCAGGACCTCGAAGCTGTCGAGGGGCTGCATTACGACACCCCGGAGCACCTGGCGGCGACCGATGTCTTTCCAATGACGATCCGGCGCGCCATGATGGAGAACGCCCGACAGCTCCCCAGTAGCACCTCGGCCGGCAACCGCAACGGGCGGTCCTGACATGGAAACTCGTGTCGACGGTGTGGCCGGACGAATCACCCGCACGCTCGGCGAGTTCCAGGAGGTCACATGAATGGAAGAGCGCACGCTCGCGGGCCGCGATTCCCGAACGCCGAACGTCCGGCCAACCAGAGCTCGACCGGATGGATGAGCTCATACGGTACGCGGACCACAACGGCACGACTCACAGTGTCTCCCTGGGTGGCTTGGGAGCGGGTGATCTCTACGCTCGCAGGCTGATCTCGAGCGACGAAGTGGCCGCGATCGGCGACCTGGTGACGATCGTCGACGCGGGCGGACGCATCTGCCAGGACACTCGGCCGCTGGACGCCTGGCTCACCGTGTTCGAGCTTGTGACCAGCCTCGACACGACTTACCCAGGTCAGTGACCACCCCAGTCGGGGTACCGAAAGGAATGGATGGAATGGGCGCAATCCTTGAGGTCGGGCTCACCGACAACCCGGTTATCGCTCGACGGGACGAACTCTGGTCGTACTCGCTACTGATAGCGCTACGTAGTGAGATGATGCCGGAGGATCGGAAGTCGCGGAGCGCATGGCCGGTACCCCCAGCACGATCGTGAGTGTAGCGAAGGCACGGGCATCCCAGTCCAGATGGACCCGCGCACTGGCCGGAGCGTGCGGCGCAGTGACCGACTCCGCGATGCGGTAGGGCGGATCGAACCCGTCGAGCTCGAAGAGCACGGATGGTGGGAGCACAGCATCTGGGCCGTGCTCGCGGGAGCGATGACCGAGACCGGGGCGAGTCTGAAGCACAGTTCGTTGCAGACGAACTGTCTCTTGTTATCCAACTGGGTGACGTCGATCTTCTCGTCCAGCGAATAGCGATACACGAACCGACGCGTCGGTATCCGGGGCCATCTCGTCAGGCCCTGATGTCTGTAAGCAGCGTCGTAACTCGCGTACTCTACCTGGCATGAAGTTCGGAGTAGGCGATAAGTAACTTGCCGTCTGACCTGACGACATTCGTCGGGCGGCGGGGTGAGATTGAGCGCGTCAAACAGCTCTTCTCCTCCACGAGGTTGGTGACGCTCATCGGCATCGGCGGAGTAGGGAAGACGCGTCTGGCGGTGCGCGTCGGGCGTGATTTCCGGCGCGCACTGCCACAGGACGTCTGGATGGTCGATTTGGCGCCGGTCCGGGACCAGGATCAGCGCCAAATCGTCTCCGCCGTCACGATTTCCCTCGGTCTGCGAAGCCGCAGCGGCGACGCGTCGGTTCACGACCTGGTCGACCATCTCGCAGACTGGGAAGCCCTGCTGATCTTCGACAACTGCGAGCATTTGATCGAGCCTGTTGCCGAGCTGACGGAGTTGTTGCTTCAGCGATGCGCTCGATTGCGGGTTCTCGCGACGTCGCGCCAGCCGCTCGGGGTCCCGGGCGAGTTCACGTATTCCGTGCCTCCACTGCCGATGCCGGACCAGGATCAGCCTTTGCCGCCGGTGAAGGCCCTCGAGTCGTACGATTCGGTGCGCCTGTTTCTCGACCGGGCCAGAGCCGCCGCAGCAGAGTTCGCGCCGACCGAGGAGAACGGCGCCGCAATTGCCAAGATCGTGCAGCGCCTCGAGGGCATCCCGCTTCTGCTTGAGCTGGCGGCGGCGCGCGCACAGATGTTAACGCCGCAGCAGATCCTTTCCCGCCTCGACGGCTCCTACCGCCTGTTGAGTTCGCGTAACCGGACAGGTCCCGCCCGACACCGCAGCCTCGGATCGCTCGTCGACTGGAGTTTCGACCTGTGCAGCCCGGAGGAGCAACGGTTGTGGACGCAGCTGGCGGTCTTTCCGCGGGATTTCGACGCCGATGCCGCCGAACAGATTCTCTCCGATGATGAGACACCGCCCGATGCGATCTTGGATCGGTTGACCGGACTTGTCCAGCATTCGCTCCTCGTTCCACGGCCTCACCCGGAGCAGGTTCGGTACTCTATGCCGCAGGCTCTGCGCGAGTACGCTGCGGAGCGCCTACCGGAGTTCTCCGATATCGCCAACTTGCGACGGGGACACCTCGACTACTACCGACAGCTGGCGGAGCACGCAACGTCCGGATGGTTCGGTCAGCGTCAGGTCCACTGGTCCAGGCGGCTGGTAGCCGAATACATCAACCTGAGAGCTGCCCTGGAACACGCCTTGTCGGTCGGGGACGTCGCAGCCTGTCTGACCATCATCGAGGCGTTGAAAAGTACCTGGTTCACCATCGGATCGATCGGCGAAGGGCGGCGATGTATCCAACTGCTACTCGAGATCGAAACCGGTCCGACGCGGGCTCGGGCCAATGCGCTGTGGATGAAGGCCGTTCTCGACGGGTACGCCGGCGACGCTGTGTCGACACGCGAGGCGAGTCAGGAATGCAAGGAGCTGGCCGGCAAGCTTGGCGACGAGTGTTTACTCTCCCGATCGATACAGCATCTCGGCGTCACCACCCTGCTCACCGACGGCCCGGCCGCGGCCGCGGTCTACTTCCAGGAATCACTCCAGCTGGCCCGCCGGACCGAAGACAGTCCCGACATCGTCGCCAACCTCCTGCGGTGTGGTCAATGCAAGCTCTTGCTCGGCGAACCGGCGGAGGCGCAACGCCTGTTCGAAGAGGCCGTCGAACTCTGTAAGAGACAGGGAGAGAGCTGGTTCCGATCCTATGCGCTGTGGAGCCTCGCCGCTGCATCGATGGCTCGCGGAAATACCTCCGACGCAACGGGGGCCATCCGGGAGAGCCTTCGATACAGCCAGGAGGTAGGCAATCTCATCGGCATCTCACAAGCACTCGAGGTGCTCGCTTCGATACTCGCTGAAAAGTCGTCACTCGAGCGGGCCGCCGAGTTGCTCGGCGCAGCATCGGAACTACGCAAGCGCCTGGGCGGATCCCTGGCACCGGTGCTTGCTCCGCTGCACGAGAGGACGAGCCGGATCCTGCGTCGAGATCTCGGCGAGCGTCGGCATGCCGCCGCAACCGCGCGGGGGCGGATGTACCGCCCCACCGATGCCGTTGCGATCGCTCTCGGCGAACCTCGAGAACCTGCGCGTGCGGCCGGCGACATCGCGAATCTCACGCGGCGAGAACGCCAGGTCGCTGACCTGGTTGCCGAAGGCCTGTCGAATCAGGAGATCGCGAGCAAGCTCGTCATTGCCCGGCGGACGGTCGAAGGGCACGTGGAGAATCTGATGAACAAGCTGGGCTACAACGCCAGGAGCCAGATCGCTGCCTGGGTGGTCGGCCAAACGAACAGGTAGGAATCCCCGAGGCTGCCGGCACCGCGTTCACCGAACCCATCGACCCCTTGCTGGGACAAGCAATCGAGGCATGGCAGGCCCCTGCGAGCTCGGCAGCCAGCGGTTCTCGATCCGAAAACTGTTGAGCACGTGCACTTTCTGTCCGCCCACCCGACACGTCGAGTCGCCGAGCAGTTCATCAACAACACGATCATCCCGATGCTCTGCCGGCGGGCGCCATACGGTTCCCCACACCCAGCCTTTCCTCGGCGAAGTCGGGCCCGAGCATGCCGAGTTGCGCACTGCCAATCGAATAAGGCAAGTGCCTGCCACCGCGTGGGGCCTCGGCCGGCGCCTATGACCGACAAGGGATCCGCGTTCAAGTGCTGTCACCACCGCCAAACCTGTTCGCCTACGCCGACGATTCGGCAAAAGCCGTCGAATGGTCCCGGGCAGTCAACGAGTGGACCGCATCAGCAGTCCTCGCCTATCCAGATCGATTCGAAGGACGCGCCATCCTGTCCCTGCAAGATCCCGAGGCGGCAGCGCATGTGCTCGACGGAGCTGCCAACGGTCCGCTCTCAGGGGTGCAGCTCGGCACCAACGTCGGCGGGAAGCCTCTCACCGACCGGTGTTTCGCCGAGATCTTCCCCCGGAGTGCACTACTTCGCCGTCCAGGAACAGCTCGGGAACCCCGCTCTCGCCGTAGTGGCCGGACTGCCCGGCGAGATCGCCTGCAGAATTCCTCGCGATAAGAATCACCTCGCCGGGTGTGGCACAAACACTTTGTCGGTACGTCGCACTCGGCGGGTTCTCGACGACACACCGAGCCCACGTACCGATCTGGCTTTGGACGCGCTCGATATGGGGCTGTGGAATGCGGGCGTGGCAGCCACGGTGTCACCGGCTTGGTCCATCACTGCGGGTGTGGAGTCCAATATCGAGAGATTCGCTACGGCCGAGCAGCTCGCTGAAGCCGACGCTGTCGCGAGGGTCGACTCGAAGGGCGACAGTTACGGCTCTTCCTACTTGAGGTGGGGGTGTGAGAGTCCGCCGCCGATCAGGAACATGCGTAGCCGGTAGTGGTCGCGGTTTCGGAAGCAGCGTGCGACGCGGCGGTGCAATTCGATGAGGCCGTTGATGGCCTCGGTGCCGCCGTTGTTCGCGCGGCCGGTGGTGTCTCGCTGGATCCGGCGGCGAACCTCGTCCACGGCTTGGGTGCCGAGCTCGACGACGTGGAAGGAGTCCAAAATGGCTGTGGCGTCGTCGAGTTCGTCGGCGATGGCGTTCTTATACCCGTGGAACGGGTACAAGGTCGCGACCCGGACACCATCGCGGAAGTCCTGACCGCGCGGTCAGCCAGTCGGCATAGACCTTCCCGAACCGGCCCGGGACCAGTAGTCGGTCCCGGGCCGTGCCGTGCTCATCGGGTGTCAGGTCGACCATCCCGGTCAGCATCGTCGGGCCGCGCCCACCCTGGTCGGCCGGACTCTCGGACAGGTGATGCCAGTTGGGTCGGCTCGAGGCGCGGCATCCGGCTTGATCCGCGTCCATTTCCCCTAGCCGCCCGCTGAACTCAGAGCCTCTACGAAACCCCGGGCGATACAGGCGGCGCGCAGAGATGAGACACGCGGGTATGGGACACGCGGAACCCCGCCTGTGACGCGTGCCTCTTGTCCAACGATCCCGTTGCAGCCATCCAGCACTTCGAGGAGTCCCTTTTACTGACCCGCCGCGTCTAGGCATCGTCGCCAACTTCCTCAGTTGGGGCCAGTGCCAACTGCGTGTCGCTGATGCCACGCCCTTCCGGGGCAAGGGCCCACCTCAGGAGGCCGACGCCGTTTGCAGCCTCAGCGGTCAATACCGGTTCCGCGCCTTCGCCCTGTCGTGTCTAGCTCTCGCATCTTCGCTGCTCGACGATCCCACAGGACGGCGCGTTCGCGGCGGGCGAGGCTGCGACTTCGCCATACCGTCGGCAACATGATCGGCATCTCGCTAGCGCCGGAGATGCTTGCCTCCAGCGTTGCCTCCGACTCCACGCCCCAGCGTGTTGCCGAGCTCCTGAGTGCCGGAACGAGCTCGGCACACACCTCAGAGATCGCTGGTCCAGGCCGCCCTCGCGCAGCTTCATGTGAAGACGAGCGACGGCTCGAGGCAACGACTCAGCGATCGCGGCTACGCCGCCGCAGTCGCCAAGAGGCGGACGTACCGCGCTAGCGATGCCGTCGCCGTGATGCTTGCTGAGCACAAGCGAGCGCGCAGAACCCTAGACAACGCCACTCCGACTCCAACCAGGCGAAAACCCGAGGTGTCCGATCTCATCGCCGAATACGGGTCTGTTGCGTCATCAGGTCTATCCGACCGAGTTCGGGCGGCGCTTAGGTCCCCGTCCAGTTCGGTTCGCGCCGGTCGCGCCAGGCTGCGACGCCTTCGCGACGATCGTTGCTCACATACGGGTTCGGACTCGCATCCAACCGAAGGGCCGCCGCAACGGGTAGCGAGAGCCCCTTTCCGATCATGGCCTTGTAGCGCTGCAGCGTCACCGGCGCGTTGCCGGCAAGAAGGCCCGCGTACTCGGATGCCGCGGATGCCAACTCTTCGCTGGGAACCACGCGGTTTACGAGGCCTATCCGCAATGCCTCGTCGGCATCGACTCGACGCGCCGTGTAGAGAAGGTCATAGGCAATCCCCAAGGGCACCACGCGGGGTAGCATGACCGACCCGAAGTTCGCGCCGAGCCCGACTCTCGCCTCAGGGAACCCCATGGACAGGGTGCTGCCGGCAATTCGTACGTCGCAGGCCAGTGCCAATTCCGCACCGCCGCCGAGGGTGTAGCCGAACACCGCCGCGACAGTCGGTTTGCCGCACTCCAGGATCGCCTCGAACATGTTGCGTCCGTGACCACGCATGCGCAGCTCGGCTCCACCCGTGTCGCCGTCGCCCGCGTCGACCAGGTCGCGCCCAGCACAGAAACCGCGAGTTCCCTTGCCGGTCAGGACAACTGCGCGAATCGCCGGATCCTGGTGAAAACGCTCGAAGAGGGCTACGAGCCCGTCCATGACCGCGCCGTCGATCGCGTTCAGCTTGTCCGCACGGTCGATCGTGACTGTGGCTACGCCCCTCCCGTCGACCTCCCAGATCACGCCGTCGAACTGCGGCAACCCCACTTCCGCGCTCATGCGCGATCCTCCCCGGATTGCCGGTCGAGGGTCACCACTGCGCCACCCTCGAACAGGGCGTCGATCTCCGTCGGCTCGAAACCGAGCTCGGTGAGAATGTCGACCGCGTGCTCGCCGAAGAGCGGGGAGGGCCGGTCACCCACGAACGGCGTCGCGCCCATCCTGATCGGCGCGCCGATCGTGGCGTACTTGCCGAGCGTCGGGTGTTCCACGTCGCGCACCAGGCCTTCGTCCCGGACATGCTCGTCGAAGAACAGCTCCTCGACGTGCCGGACCTCCGACACGGGCACGCCCCTGCCGCGAAGCAACTCCACCAACTCGTCCGATGAGCGTTGCTCGAAGGCCCGGTCGACGGCTTCGCGGGTCACCGTGCCGCCATCCTGGTGCAGGCCGAGGACGTCGAAGAGACTCGCCCGGATCGTGGGGCTTCCGGCACCGACTGCGAGCATCCCGTCCGACGTGCGAAAGACCCGGTAGTAGGTGGTGTCACGCGGGTCCGGGCGCAGATCGCGACGCGCACTCGCGATTTCTCGAGGAGTCCACTTCTCTGCGCGCGCCCGTGGCAGGACGTCGTTCACGAACTCTTCTCGCCACGCGTCGTGATCGACGAAATGTCCGAGCACGTTCCCCTGGAGGGCCAGAGCGCCGCCGATGAGCGAGACGCCGACTTCCTGGCCGAGCCCCGTCCGCGACCGACTGTGCAACGCTGCGCCGATACCCGCCAGCATGAGCAAGGCGCTCGAGAAATCCGCGAACTGGACCTCACTGTGGTACGGCAACCCGTCTTCCTCTGCGCCGGCGGCGTACAGGAGTCCCGACCGCGCCTGCGCAACGACGTCCATTCCGCCGAACCGGGCCTCCCGGCCCACGAACCCGAAGGCCGAAGCGGCAGCATAGATGAGCCGCGGGTTCAGCTCGGCGACGTCGGCGTAGGCGAGCCCGTGCCTGGCGAGAGTGTCGGGACGGGCGTTCACGATGAGGATGTCCGCACGTGCGATGAGACGCTCGAGTACCTCGGCAGCCCCCGGGTGGCCCAACTTGAGCGGCAGACTCTCCTTCCCGCGATTCTTGATGGCGAACTGCCGGCTCTCCATCGTCGCGACCGGATCCTGGGTTCGGTACGGGTCGCCGGTGGGAGGCTCGACCTTGATGACCCTGGCCCCACCATCGGCCAGGTACTGACTGCACACGGGAGCGACGACGAACTGTCCGATCTCGATCACCAGAAGATCGGAGAAGGGTCCGGTCTGCGAGGCGGCCTCGTCCGTGGCCGCAAACGTCTCAGGCATGGCTTCCCACCTTTTCGTTGTGCAATGCGCGACGCCGAAGCGACCACATCTGCGTGGCGCGTTCAGCCGCGACGGCCGCATCCCAGCTCATCGCGGGAGGGCCGGCGAGCATGCGGAAGCTCGCCACCGTGGCGCGCGCCAGCTCCGGATCGGATCCGGGCCGCGCAGCGATCTGACGTGCTCGGTCCACGACGTCGTCGCTGTCCAATGCTTCCCAGGCCATTCCGATCTCCGCTGCTCGCGTGCCGTCGATCTCCTCGGCGAACACCCCCATCGCCGCCGTCGCCTCTCGACCGGCCGCGCGATTCATCAGCGCGAAGTGCCCGCCACCGGGATGGATCCCGATCCGGAAGAAGCCGGACAGGATGCGCGCATCCGTGGCCACTATCCGGAGGTCGGCGGCCAACATCAGATTCAGGCCTGCTCCAACCACTGAGCCTTGGACTGCGGCGATCGACGGGACCTTCAGCTGTCCGAGTCGCACGAAGGACTGATAGGTGACACCGAAGTCGTCATAGGACACGGGATCCGTGGGGTCCTCGCCTGCAAGATCCAGCTGCCTCCGATGGGCTCCAGAACAGAAGTGGGCGCCTTCGCCACGTACTACGACAGCCCCGATCGTCTGGTCTGCGTCGATCTCGTCGCAGACGTTCACCAGGAGTCGGGCCATTTCAGGTGTCAGCGCGTTTCGCCGCTCAGGGGCGTTGAGGCGGATGGTCGCGACTCCCCTATCGACGTCGAGCTCAATTTCGGACAACTGCATGCTCACTTTCCTTGAGGACGGCGTTGACGCCGGGTGATACTTGATCCGAATGCTGGCATCCGTCTCGGTAAGTTCTGGTGCGCCGAGAGCTGGCGCGGTGGTCTTGTCCCTGTTCCGGTAGTCACGGTTTGCCTTCAGTGTCATCGAGTTCGCGCTTCGGAAGGCCGTCTTGAAGGGAGCCGACCCGAGCGGTGTCTGAGCCAGTGAGCTGGGATGGGGCAACCAACGGGCTAGGCCGTGCCGGAGTGGCGCTTCACGTGCAAGCGGCGGTGGAGGCGCGACCGAGATCCGAGGAAGGCTGCTGCGTTCACGGCACTGGCCCGCGCCACCTGGTCGGGCCAGTCGGGAAGGGCGGAGGGGTAGTCCGAGCCGGCGAGGATGCGG
>Ga0131853_10028141_pt1 | contig 10072 bp, 8 predicted proteins | sample TergutLab28metaG_FD_92764 | JGI IMG/M metagenome (GOLD analysis project Ga0131853, IMG submission 92764) | Labiotermes labralis P1 segment gut microbial communities from Petit-Saut dam, French Guiana - Lab288 P1 (version 2) (version 2) | ecosystem: Host-associated > Arthropoda: Insects >... | reverse complement strand
GGTGGGGGGGGGGGGGTGAGTGGGGGGGTGGGGGGGGGGGGGGGGGGGGGGGGGGGGGGGGGGGGGGGGGGGGGGAAGAAGGAGGAAGAGACGGTATTTGTTGTGTGTCTGTTAGAATTTGGCGGGGCATGAGGGGGAGAGAGTAGGAGGGCCGGTTGACTGAAATGTGATTCTGACAGTTGTCAATCACGTACCAAATTTTGTAATTCACATCGATTCGGCTTGGAATCGAAGGCGGATTGAGTTCTCGGTGCGTGTGTCAGTTTGATACAGCTGTTGAGCCTGAACAAAACAACAAACGACCGACATACTGCAAGTCAAACACAACCGTCTACTTTGATGTTTGTTGGACCGTACATCATTGTGATAACTGAAGAATAAAACCAACCAGATGCCACGTATTATTTTATTGTACTTCTTATAGGCCTGTAAGAAGTACAATAAAATAATAAGTGATATCTGGTTGGTTTTATTCTTCAGTTAACAACCATTTACTATTCAGTCAGCTGCAATATAGATTTGTGTTCGGCTCAAGTATATTCGTCTTCTATTGGCACTCTCTCCCGTTTTCGCAGCGTTTGGTCCGATCCCTGTCGGACTTGTGGTTCACAAAGTAACAGTGGTGCAGGTCTTTCCTCCGAGTAGTTTGGTTTCTCCTCTGTCGTTAGCATTCCACCAACGCTCCCTACTCATTGATTCACCTATCAGCGACAGGCCCGTAGCCAGGGGGCTGCAAGTGGGTCCACCATTAATGTGGTCGATCCCAGGAAGTATCCGCGCGACACGCTACTGCAGCCACGTGTCGCCACTGTTGACCCAAATAAGTGAAACACAATCCACTGTCACCATTTCACTCTGCGGCTGACCGAGCAAGCGAGGCATAAGACGTAACGATGAAGTCACATGGCGACGGATCAATCTACTGCCAATTTGCAGCATGTACCTACGCCCCGCGTGGTCACAGTGCTGAATCATCTTCGTATTATCTTGCAGCTGCTTGATATGGCAGTGCTGAAGTTGAAGTACACAGGAGTATTCTGTTCGCGCAAATCGTGTTTTGTGCTTGATTCTGGAGGAAGTTATCGTTTGCTGGAGAAGAGTACAATAACAAAGTAATCCAAATGTGTTCATCGTGCTTCCTTACGTACAAGATGTCTTCGAAGGCATTTCTCGTCATCATACACGTTCATTCCAGTTGGTTCGTGTAAGTGCTCCCGCTTGTAAAGTAGTTGCAAGTTCTTCGAATCGCTCTCTTCAAATTTCGCGTGGTGAGACGTGCTTTTACAGACTCTCTGATGAATAAAATTAGCTGTTGACGGCATTCAGAGTGTCAAAGTCACCGGATAGGTCGCGGGAACGTTTTTTGTTCCTCTCCCTTACGCAAAGAAGATAAAGCAGCTCTTGAAATATTGGAACACTCTCTCTATCTCTGTAGATAATAGTTTAAAAAGTAATTTTTTTTCTGAATTTACAATACAAATTTACAAAACCATAACAACAGCACTTCCTGTGTGTCTGTCCACAACATAAACCTTCGGATGTTACACAATCGTGAAGGTCATCGTGCAGTTTTTCCTTTGGAGGTGTTCTTTAAGGAGTTCATGTTTTATAAATGGCCGACCATCGGTCCGTCCTCAAACTTTTCGTTTTGTATCGTCAGATCAGTGAGGTAAATTTTGGTCAAACTATTTATCCAAAAACTGTTTTGACTTTTTTTTTTATCAAGACATAGAGCAAGGACGTTCTCACGTTATGATTTTTGTATGTCGTGTGTTTTGTAAGGTCTTTATTCCGCGCCTGTCTCTATTATGTCGGGAAAAGCCTGTGTACCACTTTATCCATCACGAATCCCACTTGGGCTGGCCTAGGATTGAAGCCGGGTCTCCGTGGTGAGAGCAGTGGAGCCAACATGTGCAGTATTGATAAACTCTTGCAGTGTAAGAATTGCAGCCTGATTCATTATAGTTGCTATATTCAATGTCGTCGAGCCGTGCTGAGGCAAGGAGAAGACACAGCAGCGATTATTACTCTCGAGAGCATTATTAAAATCACAAAAAGACGTGCACATTGTCAGCCAACTGGGGTCCGTACCAGCGGGGCAGTGTGGAGAGGCTTCGCTGTATGCTACATCCGACAATACCAGCACAGTTCTTAGTCGAAACACACCGCTAGATGCCATTATTGTTGGATGTATTTGTTATGTTTGTTAGTTCAATCGTAATAACTCCATGTGGGCAATTTTTGGATTGTGTCGCTATTGCGTTCAGTTGGCTATATTGTCTTCTGTGGCCTGTCCGGCTCTACGACACTTTTTGCACATTATCTCATAATCGGCACGATTTTCGGAAAACAGTTAATGAGCAGAAAATGTGTGCTTTGATTTTGCCTACAACGTCTGTGTGCAATTTTTCACATCCTGAGAAGAATTCAGGGAGATGCATTCATGTATGTACAGGGGTGCTGATAAGTTCTTAGCCCGACCAGAAAGAAACAAGCTACACTCCCCGCATTTTATGGAACTTGGAGGTTCATTACCACATTCACAAGAGTCAACCACCTGTCCCTATCCTAGCCAATCCATTCCTCTGCCCATAACGCTTTTGACAGGCGCAGCTTGTTTCCTTCCTGGAAGGGCTAAGGACTTATCAGCACCCCGGTACAGAGGTTTTTATGTAAATTACACGCTATTCTTGTCACATTTTAATGAAAATTGAGTTTTCTTGTCAAATTAAATAAATAAGGAAATATCAAATTTTATGAAAATCTTCTGGTTTGCAAGTGCCCGGTGAGCCGGGGCATTGTCATGCAAGAACAAGACCACCTTGGTGACCTTCCCGCGTCGTTTTCCTTTAAAATGCCCTTCAATTGCACCAGCAGAGATGAGTAATACTCCGCGTTGATAGTTTGGCCCTTTGGAAGATAATCAACGAGGAGTATGCCATCTTGATCCCAAAAAATCGAGGTGAGAACTTTTCGAGCGGATTTTTGCACTCGGATTTTTTTGGGGCGGGGGTGAGGCGCTATGCCGCCACTCCATTGATTACTACTTTGTCTCCCGGTCATAGTGATATAACCAGGTTTCTTCCATGGTCACCAATCGCGACAGGAAATCATTTGGATCGCGCCGAAAAAATTCCAAATTTGCTGAGACGACTGGCACCGTTGACTTTTTTGATCCGCGAGCAGGCATTTCGGGAACCACTTCGCGGAAAGCTACCGCATGTCCAAATCTTCATGAATGATGGACCCAGTCCGCTCACGTGAGATGCCCAGTTGCTCAGCTATTGATTTAGCCGAAATCCGGCGGGCTTCCAAGATTAGCTCGTGAATTTGATCAATAATCTCCGGGGTGGTCACTGTTTTGGGTCGTCCAGGACGAGGCGCATCACAGGTGGAAAAATCACCACGTTTAAAGTGGGTCACCCAGTTTTTGACGGTGGCATACGATGGTGCATGTCCCCCTAATGTTTCTGGCAAAATTGCGTGAATTTCCTTCGGCGCCTTGCCTTGCAGAAAAAAACTTGATGACAGCTCGCGTCTCCATGTTGTTGAAATCGCGCGCGTTGCCTGACATGCTTCCTTTCAGCCTCTGTAACAAGAAAAGACTTGCAATTTGGCACATGACCGGACCCCTCTTTCTAACGACACTATCGATTCCGTCCTACGGCATCGGGAAGTAGGTCGGGCTAAGGACTTATCAGCACCACCTCGTACATAGTTACGACTGCAAATCTAGAGCGAGCCCGACAAATTGTGTGAATTCTTATTTGTAATTTTCACGTATTTGCAGTGTTGAGGTTAAAAAAACGTGGAGTTAACTCCACTTCTCCAAAACCTCTTTCTGGCGCAATGCATAAGTAAGCCCAAGACGGTTTCACCTTATATACAAAAGAGAACCCGTGTTTTATATGACGACCGTCATTTGTCATCTCCCGCTGCGAAACCTCTCGTGGTTGTGCGAGTGTTCTACGTTAGTGCTATAATTGAGCCGACAGGAAGTAGCAATCCATAGTTGTCCGATACAGTAACCCAATGTTATCTCGTTATTTGCTGAAGAGGGGTGAGGAAAACGACATCATGTGTGGTCTGTGATTGAAATGAGGGTCTTTGCAAATGCGGCGAATTGTTGTCATTTTGTGGATGCTGATTAGAGTGGAGATGGCATAAAGACCTGAAATATTGCTGACAAAATTCAAGTTGATAATGATGTTTCGTCATTGTACGGTGATAGTTCCCACTTACTCTCAGCTGAGTGTTCATAAAGCGCCCTTGTACGGTTGATTCTTTTGTGCACCTCAGTCATTTAACCTACAGTAATGCTGCCCATTGAATGGACTGTAGTACTCTGTTGACTGAGACATTGTGACAGTGAGCAATTCAACAAGTGTGCACCAAACTGACAGTATGTGTCCCGCAAAGCACTCCCAGGGGTGCAGTACAAGTAAGACCATCATGACAGGCTTGACACCTTCCAGACATGAGATTCTAAGCTAAGTCAAATTTTTGTGTAGGTTCCTTTGGTGTGAGAGTGAGCTTTTTAGCAGTCCTGTCACAGATTTTAACAGGTTCCTTCACGATTATATAACAGACTTGTTTTGGGATTGTTACTTGGCAGTCTTCGAATGCGCGCATGCTGCTGTCATGAGTTCGGATCGTGTGTGTACTGTGAGAAAGGTGGTGTAGCTATTTTTGTCCATAATAGCCTATGTTTCTCAAATATGGGTATTGTTCAACATTATGAAGAACAAGATATAGAAATATGTACTGTAAAACTTTCATTTAGTATTTTAAACGTATGTGTATTAACACTGTTTATTCAGTTTCATTAACATGTTTATTCAGTCCCCTTCCTGGTGTGAGATTGTACTGTGAAACATAATTCATTCATATCCTGTCAATCTGCTACTGAAAGTGTTTGATTATTCTGATGATACTTTTCTTAAGCAGTGAGCTCATTTGTAGACCTCCAGTTCCTCACATTTGTAAATGTGTGTTTCCAATATATAGAATCTAGGAGAATCACAGAAGAAGAGGACATCCAAGATGAAAATGTCTACATGGGCAGCACTGGAAACAGAAGTAGCTTCAGAGAGCAAAAGGAGTTTGAATATCAACCAAAAATGACAGCTGATCATGGTAGGAAATGCTTTTGAATCCATGTAACGTGTTGCTCTGAGTGGATGAAGAACTGTAATGTTCTTCACATTCAACTTTGTTGGTAGTAATGTTCCCAGAATGCCACTGAGCTGAAATTATCAATTCTTGAGGCTGAAGGTGTGAACCTTCATGTTTGGACTTCAGCCTGCTTTGTTTCTAATATACACAGAGTAAGCTAGTGGGATCATATTACTGTTAGCCTTGTCTTTCGGCTGCTGAGCAATGTGACCGACTTGCATGAAAGTTCATGTGAATATGATGGCATTACAGGGCACACAAACCTTCCCCTTGTTAATGTCTTGTAATTGGCAATAAAAACTTGACAGATTTCATAGCATACATCAACATCTTAATATATAAGAGAAGATCAGTGGAGGACTGTCTGTGGAAATTATAATTAGTATTGGGAATAGCCAGACTTTCCCATTAAATTATCAACTTGCTGTGCGTTTGTAGGTCAACAGTTATGAACAGAGCTATAGTGAAGTCACAACTGACAGTTTTAGTGTATGTACTACTAGTGTAATAAACCTTGCTCTGAAAGGTGATGGTAGTGATAAAATGTCTCATATAATTGCAATTCAAAGAAGTTTAAAAAAAAATTGTTAGACCACAAAATGTAATCTTCTGAACAAGTATGTTTGTTTTTATGTGTACAGGAGCACAGGTGCTTAATGCATGTGAGGGATGGTGGGGTGAGAAGAGGGTGTAACAGACCTTTCTCTGTCTCACACACACACACACACACACACACACACACACACACACACACACACACACACACACACATGCGCGTACCCATGCACACACACCCACGCACACACGCATGCATGCACAAACACAAACACACACACACACACACTTATTGAGGCAATTTTTAAAAACTTTCAAATCCTTTCTTACCAAGAAGTACTTTGTCATGTGGCAAATAATTCTTCCTGAATATTGGCCCTAGTGAATATGGAAAGAGAGTCTCAGCCACACATTTCTTTTATTTTGTTTATCAAAATAATTCAGATATAAGATGACCCTAGATATAAGACAACTCTTCTTTAGGGACTGGAAGCTTAGAGGAAAATAATTGTTGTAATTTTCCAAATCATATACACGTACTCTTCTAACACACTTCTCATTATAATTGCACATTTAGATTCACACAATACTTTGCTGGGAAAACCAATAATTGTGCTTTGATCTTCTGTCATTTCTGCTTTTTAGCCTGACCAGTACAATATTTCTTCATTGTTATGAACTTAACTGTCTCCTCACAGTTCCTGACAGCTGTTACTTTAAATTTAGCCTGTTATGGAGGGAATGAGCTTGAGACAGTCTGTTCTGCAGCAATATCTCTTCTTCCAAATGTTTCTTATTATCATGTCACAAGACGTGATGAACTTTTGTTTTATAAGTATATTTTTTATAATTCATAAGATTGACATAGTGCTAATTATGTAGCAAAATGTGATGTTTGCACACTAAGAGAACATTTCTAAAGAATCTGGCATTTGTGCCACAAGCATGAACCTTTTTGGGTGAGAAATTGCTTTTGACAGGTCATGTGCAGGTATGGGTTTCAGAAATATAGAAGTGGATAAATTGCTTGTTGGTTTGGTGGTGATATAATGACATTTCAATGATTACTGCTTCTGAGTTACCTTAATGTTGATAATATTGCTTGACTCTTTGTGGATCTCTACATACACTTCCCCATATGCCTTCATGACATGCACAGGGACCATGTTTACTCTTTGCTGACTAGTATGGGAACCCAAATTTTGAATGAAAGTAGTGGTAAAATACCCTCATATTATAGCAAGTAACGTACAGTATGTTAATACATTTTAAGTGCATAAAATATTAAAAGTACAGTGGGAATCACAAGGGATGGAACAGTGATGGTAATAAACTGGGTGCTGTGCTGTGCATACAGTTGACCGGTCATAGTCCAGGAGTGCCAAGTTATTTGGTAGTGGAATCGTGAGTCTCTGCACCATCTCATGGAAGTGCTGGGGATAATGCAGAACCATCTGGCAGCCCAACTGCAGTGGCAGTACCTGTTGAGTCATGCTACTGTGTTATTAAAGCAGATAGATTGAAGAACATTGAGGCATCACTTAGTTGTGGCACTTGGACATTTATGTGCAATACAGAAAGGAAGTTGACATGTGTGAACTAGGTGAGGTGTGTCTTTATACTGTAGATGAAGAGCTTTCAATTGAAGTTCTTTCTATGCCTTGTGTTTACATATTTTTGTGACACTTAATGTCATAGAAGGGCAAGCAGGTGATCTGGTGTTGTGTCCAAGGCAGTGAACACTTCCAAAGATATGCACATCTTGCTGGAGACAAGCCAGATCGCCAGAAGGGCACAGCAGACCAGTTCTTTGATATGAGTGGCCCTAACCTCAGTCCACCACTCCCTGTTGATTGGATTAAGCAAGCCAACATTCCCTGTCAGGCAATTTGTTATTTACTTAATCCATACGATGACAACAGGCCAGTTCAGAAAAGTCATGATGGACAGGTAATGTTAACTTAAAATGTAATTAATTTTCTGCCTTTTAGTGTCAGATTTAAACAGATTTATGCTGTTATTCAGAGAGAATCCATTACTGTTCCTAATTTTTTGGGCTTACTTAATCATAGTTATGTACAAAGAGTGGCTTTTAAGTTATTGCAAATATTTCTTTAGACATACGGCTTCATGAAAGGGGTCACTAGGTTACCTTCATCTTCAAAATAGTCCCCCCTGGTAGCTGTACACTTAGCATAGTGATGCTGGGACTGTCAGAAACTTTTATGGAACTCCCCCTTTGGAATATTCTTCAGCACTGCTGTCACACTTTTGGTAAGGTGAAATTTAATGCTAGGAAGCCAGAAGTTATTGGGAAACACCTGTGGTCAATAACAGGGGTGTTCCATTCCAACAATGGAGTTATTTTGCCATAAACTGCTTGACAGTCCTCACTGAATTGGAGCATTGTCATTTTAGAGAAACCATTAGATATTGCAAACTGAATAATTTTTCTTCCATTGTTGTTAGTTTCATTATGTAAACTTTCATTGCTGATGGTGGGTTTGTATATGCTTTCTCTACCAACTTTTGCACTAAAATCTCCAAGTATTATTTGAATGTCTGACTTAGCTATTTGATTTATATTTTGCTCTAAAACATTGTAAAATTCTTCTTATATCTCTTTCGTTTCTTCATTTGTTGGTGCATGGACATTTATCAGAGTACATGAAAACCATTTAGCATTTAATCTCAAACAGCATATTCTTTCATTTATAATTTTGAAATATTTAACATATTTTAAAAATTCTCCACTCCCATAAAAACCGTAACCAAATTCATGTTTTATATTTTTTAACCCACTACTGAATAAAGAAAAGTTATCAAATTTTTGGATACCACTTTTCAGCTGAGTTTCCCGAAGTGCTATTACCTCAAAGTCTAAATTTGACAATGCATTATGGAGCACTTTTAGTGCTCCTGACCAAAATAGGCCTCTTACATTCCACGCTCAAATTTTCATATTCCTTTTCCAAATCCATTCATCATCAGTTATCCCTTCATTCTGAGGCTCCTTCAAGAAATTCGTGACGGTATATTTTTACTTAGCTGGGGGGTTAACCCATTGTAAAACCCTCAACCTGAAGGGTCAGGATTTTTGATCAGGGTTTACTCCTTTATACAACTTGCTTTCACCACAGCTTCCAGAGTGTCGTCTACCCTTGGTCTGATTTTGGAGCGTCCTTCTCCTAGGAGGGTTGCAACCAAGCTTCAGGGTCTCTTCTACCCTATCTTATAGACCCTTATGATCAGGTTCATCAGACCCCTTTGCTCTTTCTGTTTGGTGACCCATGCTTCCAAAGGGGTTGGTTACCTCAAACAGAGCATGGGCTACTTACCTTAATAGGACCCACCATTAGTAGGCAAGAGTGGAGAGGTTTGTAGATTTTCATCTTCATATTGGAAATCTTATTAGGTATCATGCACCTTCACATCAACCTCCCCCAAGGTACTTGATGTTTCCATTTAGGTGTATATTTTTGTCTATGGCCTCTTGAATACCCAAAAGGAACTCCTGAATCACTGTTGCAGTTGATTTTCCCTCTGAAATCATTTTGAGGCTCTGTTAAGTCATTTTTGATGCATTCACAATGAAGAGATACAAAAATGCAACTGTTAGCTTCACAATGTCTAACAGAGCTGGAGAACTGCTGAATGGCTTGTATTCAAGTTGTACTGTGATGTGGTGACATGTGATGTTTGTCAAAACTGGACCAAAGCAACTTGAGTGTAAACTCAGTAATTGTTTAACATAGCAAGAAAATTTTATGACAAAGCCTGTGGCAGGAAATGTAACAATGTACTGTTTCCATGTCTTATGATTGTGGAGATAATTAGACAAAAGTGAGTGAATGCATCAGAATTGTTACACTGCATGTGTGCAGTTCTTAACTTGTTAATACTTGGAGTCATTTGGTGCTGTGCTATATTGAAGTAGTGATGTGCACTGCACAGTAGATAATCTTATGGTTACAAATTGAAGGAGAGTGAGATGGGGAGGGCATGTATAATTCATGGGAGACATCAGAAATCAATACAGAATTTTGGCCAGAGAAACTGAATTGCAGATCCCACGTGGGCATCACGGACCTCAGTGAGAGAATGTGAATCTTTAATAAAGTGTGAGTTTGCTGATTAGATTAAGCTGGCTTAGAATAGGGATGAACAGTGTTTTTTTTTGTGACTAGCTGCAAATCAGTTAGCTTCTCAAGAAGGACTGTGCACCATGGAGTAAGTAAATAAGTAAGTCTTTTTCTCATTACACTAAAAACAAATCTACTTTTCCTAAGAAGTTCATATTTACAATTTCATACATTTTATTATTATTATTATTATTATTATT
>Ga0131853_10028140_pt1 | contig 10072 bp, 9 predicted proteins | sample TergutLab28metaG_FD_92764 | JGI IMG/M metagenome (GOLD analysis project Ga0131853, IMG submission 92764) | Labiotermes labralis P1 segment gut microbial communities from Petit-Saut dam, French Guiana - Lab288 P1 (version 2) (version 2) | ecosystem: Host-associated > Arthropoda: Insects >... | reverse complement strand
CGGTAAGGTCATTACACGTGACCCGAAAGGGCGCCAGCACCAGCCACTTCTCTGTGAAGCGGTAAGGTCATTACACGTGACCCGAAAGGGCGCCAGCACCAGCCACTTCTCTGTGAAGCGGTATTGTTATTCATTGAAGCTGTGATACTTAACGTTTTAAGATACGGTATTTTGTCGGACGTCACTATGCCAATATTGATTGCAAATGCTGTTTCTTTCGTCCGTATCTATAGTGTTAAGGCAGCATATCTGTAAACTGAAAATACATTACTCGTATGTATACATGAAATTTTTGGGCCCTTGTTTTTGATGGATTGATATAAGAAAATCAAGGAATCCATTAGTACTTGTAAGTAACAAAGATAAGAATAATGATATGTTGAGATAAATATGGACAGGACTGACGAGCTATGTCTGTTGCCGTAAGAGAACACAGGCTAAGCGAATGGTAGAACAAAGTGCTGAGGATTATATTATGTGTTGCAGACGGCAGAGGGAGTAACTGCATAAAGGCTAAGGCCTAATAGATATCTTGCAATCAACTCACAACAAAAACGCAAACGATACGGTTGGAAGCAACGAGATATTTCAGTTGAGGACCTGAGGGGAAGACAGGTGTATGATCAGTCGGCGAAGGTGGAACGACACCCTTGGGACCCTGACTCATAGACGGGAAAGGATATTCAGGAGCCTTAGGAATAGATGAGTAGAGACATTTAAGAGCCGTAGACATTGGTGGGATGAGACCATCAGTTGAGTTGGGTATAGGAAACAAGGTACATTTAGGAGCCTTTGCATAGCTGGCAGGATGGCATTGAATGCTTTTTATGAAGGTTAATGACCGAGGTTCCTACTTGGGAGGTCAGAGCATGGCTGTTTTGACAGATTGTTCGTGGTTTCCCCTACTACGTCCAGAAAAATACAGGAGGTGTACCTTAAATTATGTCATTACTACTTTTTTTGACGTTCATGTGATCTATATCGTGGTAAATTCCTGTAATAAAACCAACTAGATGCACTAATTCCTCAAATCTATTCTTGGAATAATACTCTACATGTTTCGGACAGTTCTTCTGCCCATCATCAGGAGTTCTTCACAGTACACACAGCAATGGTATATGTCATTCCTGTGTGTACTGTGAAGAACTCCTGATGAGGGGCAGAAGAACTGTCCGAAACATGTAGAGTTTTGCTCCAAAAATAAATTTGAGAAATTAGTGCATCTATTTGTTTTTATTACAGGAAGTCATTACTACTTCCCCCCACTTCCTTTACATTTCATATTCGTTAAGCGCCTCTGTGATTGCTACCTGTTGTTAGCAGTTGAAGGCTTCGTTAAATAAACCGATAATGTTTGAGAAGGTGGCATTATTGTTTTTGTTCATAATGATAATGAGACGTGATTTCCATTTGGAGGGAATGAGAAAATAGCAAAGGTTTCATAGCGAGTTTTGACTCGAAATAGTTCATGGTATCTTCTAAATGAGATCGATAAGTGCCGCTGGTTAAAAACATTCGCTCATAGTATGACCATGTATCTAATGGCAATTGGTTCATCATACTTTACATTCACATTGATGAATGACACATTTCCAGCTACCAGCATACCAGCTGAGGGCACTGACCATATGAACATTCCTTACTACACTAAATACTCTAGACGTATTGTGTAATAACAACTGAGCTACTGAATGGTGTTGATACACTTTCGCGTTAGTTGGTTGATTATATAATTTTTTTTTTAACAAAGCGGCTGCATATGTCTTTTGCAGTTTTTCCTTTGTGTTTTTATAAGCGTAAGTCATTCTTGCCTCTTGGGTATGTACACATTTAACGTTGTATATATATTATATGCAATAATATTCTATGTATATTTAATAGGCCTAACAACTAATTGCTCATATGTGATGCTAGATGATATGAAATATATATACAATTGTATTAATGCACGGAATATTACAACGTAAATTCTAGACATAATTTTTAAGGATTTCTTATAAAGCGCCACAAACTATATAACAAGAGAATTTACATTAAATATTTGTTCCGTGGCAACGAACCGTAAACAACCATCTTGCACATCTTCAAGAGATTCATCTCCATATCTGTTCTCCCCAGACTGAACTTCGTACTTGCTCTGATGCCGCATGAATGAACACTCCTGGGAGCTATTCCGTTCGGTCCCAAGTCAAATTGTGTACAGACTGTTAATGTAAGAAGGACACACCAAGCTCTTTAGGCACTCTGAAATGGGCATCGTTAAAATGGTAATTGAGTTTAATTAAGTTTTAAGCATCTGTGCTGTTTCATGTTGATAAGACAATAATGTTCACCTTTCGACTAAGACCTAGTATACCTGTTGTGCCTATTCAGTGTTGTTCAATTGACGTCGGAATTTATGGAAATTATTTACGGTAGCAAAATATTTTTCTAGACGAATCTAGGGGTGGGTTATAAAAAAAGTGATCAATTCTAACTAACTTAATCAATCATATTGGATATTAAAACATGATTAAATCAAGAGAATTGAAAACAACAGATAGAGAGTATTGATCTGCAAGGTGGATTGAAGAAATGTTTACAGAATGCGAAGTTGTTGATTTGGACTTACTGTGGAACTAAGGTTGTAAAATTAAGTTTGTGACTTTCGGAAGACTGTTTACATACAAACAAATACAAGCAACTTAACTAAGTAAATCAGCGTACTCATGAAAGAGACGAAGTAAAAATCATCCATCTTATAAAAACCTCAACACGTATATATAGCTAAGGCTTTTTATCTTATCAAATTTCTATTTATTCACCAACTGATGCACCAGTGAGTTGTCTTAAAAACGATAGTAAAATAGATTGATCAACTGACATTAAATTTAGAGTTATGCTCTTCTGTAAAATATTCACCGAATTGAGAAATCTTTGAGATTGGCTAAACTTTTGTAGTGTTAGCGTAAAAATATTTTAAAGTATTAGAATTTTTTCGGTGATTTCAGTTAATATTCGGATTAAAGCACGAAGTAGTACTCTTGATCTAAACACACTGACAGGCGTAACCTGCACACATTTCTTCGGCTCGTACGCTTCATTGTACCGTATTCGTTGTAGCCTTAGTATAAAAAAGTATCGAACTTAATATCCCGCAGGGAGCGAGCAGTCCAGTAGTTAGAGTGTTTCGAGTTGCCATAGAAGATGATAAAACGACACTCCTTCTTCTGAAATGGTAAGTATTATGTCACACTTCTTACCACAATGACGCCTTTAAATTTCTGCACGTATAGCATTTAGTTGCCTCTGGTTTCAAGTTCCAGGTATTCTGACAATACTCTAGTACATCATTGCTATAAGATACGTGCTACTGGCGGAGCTGGATGTTACAGTCGGTGAATTTATACTGATTTTCCAGGAAACAAAGCCGCTGGGAAAAAGTTTCCTCAACCATTCCGTTGTTTACTCTGTAGTCCTGCTGTACATAATTCTAACTCCAGCGAAGTATAATATCACAAGGTAGGTTTCAGTTTGCGATTTCGTGTTGACAGGTGAGGTGTAGAGGACAACTAAGAGACTGAGACTGTTGAGAGAAATGCGATTGGAAGGAGAAGCGTAAGGTTTTGGAGAAATGTCTGTCCAGATGTCACTGTCGTCACAAATCCCGCGCAAACTTTCTCGTGATTGAATCCTGGCTTTTGCGGCGAAATCTCGCTATAGAACACACTTTTTATTTTGTAGCGACATTTGGCTGAGCTGTATTACGACTTGTCTCTTTTGAAGCGACATAAAGCTGCGTCAGCTATAGCACGATTTGTCTAGTTTGTTTCGACACGTAACGACCTGCCTATTTTGCAGAAACGTATAACCGTGTAGCTGCCTCTGTCTGGTCTGTGGCGATGCACAACTACATGAGCTGCAGCGCGACGTGCCCACTGGGTTAGGCTGCAGCCGCACTTACGCACAGATACTGCAGTTATGGCCGTGCATTTTGTAGCGGCATTCAGTTGCCTGCACTACAGCATGACACCTTTACATCAGCCTTAGAAATGTGTACATGTGGTGTCCTTTAAAAGTATCTCACATTATAAAATTACACTTACTTACTCCATGGTGCAGAGTCCTTCTTGAGAAGCTAAATTACACTATCAAATTAAAATATTCAAAACATTGTTTTTGCTACACTGACTTCTCTTACTGAGGACTTACGGCTTTTCTCAGACCGCCCAGGTACGTGCCCAGAAAGCGTCTCGTAAAAGGTCACGTGACTTCCTGAAGTTGTGTCCGAAATACTCATGTTCGTGCTAGTGACAATCGCAGTAAGTATTCCCGGCTGTGTACTGACCGTTCTTTCAGTCACTTCAGACATCAAAAATTGCCTTATTGAGCCTGTCTAAAGCCTTTGAGCTGACCCTCTCAATTCCACGGATCCGGTGGATCTTTGGGCTTAGGCTCATGTAAGTTTCCACATTGAGGGAGACCCAAGAAAGGCGTCATTACCATGTCATCTGCAGTGGGATCCTGTGTACTTGCGTTAAGACTGAGGAGCGTTTATAATATGAAAGCTGTTCCCACTTAGTCGCATAGTGTACTTCAGTCGATATAACTTAAGTCATTTAATTACAGAACAAAAATATGGCTACGGGAATCAATCTTGCTTTAAATCCGTCATAAGGACGAATGTGGCATGAGATACTCAGTTGGCAGTACCGTGTAATATGTGTAAAGTTTGGTTCCCATGTTTCATGTGTCAATACTGACATGTATCGCCATGTTTTTTCTGGTTTACTTTATAAAAAGTACATATTAATTTTTACAATGAAAACAAATTATGTACCTTCTTTTTTCCCCTTCACACAACACTTTTAACAGGCGTAGGTTTTGATGTGTTACAATTATTTTTAGTCGTTGATAACCCCGATAACCAAAGAGTTCCTTTCGCGTAGGCAAGAAACACATAACACAACATTTTGCTTATAGCAGTCGGAAACATTCCTTTGACGTCACTTTTATCATTCACGTGGGTAATATTCTCTTCACTTGTTTCTAACTGTTGAAACATCCCGTGCAAGAAATCTAAGTTTGCTTTAGAACCAAGTAGAGAAACGCGCACGAATACAACAAGACTCATGTTGCCAATTATGCTAGTCCATTCTGCTGGTCTCAAAGACGTGCAGTTTCAACGGCTGTATTAAAAAGATATGGAAAGCGTATGAACACATTATTTCATATTCATCGATGACTGTATATGTTTATATGTATCTAGTAGGCCTATACATGTAATTGATTAACTTAAAAATCTTACATTGGTAAATATTTGTCTTATGCAATACATTAATATTCTGTAGATAGTCTGTGTGATACTGTAGACAAGTAATATCCAACGTCGATTATCATATTTCAGAAGTTTTTAAATATGCAGAGGTATCTATCCATGACACTATAGTGATGCATATGGTACTGTACCTGTCACATATGCGTTCAGTAGGCTAACAGTTATGAAATGTTTATCTTCATAGACAGTTTCATTATCTGAGAGAAGAAAATTTCTCTTACTATCGTAACATTTCATGGCAATTGAGAAACTATGGGACATTCCAAATAACTTTCTTCGGTTTGGTGTTATATGGATATGAACATCATGAAAATTTAAAATCGGAACAGATCGTATAGAGTTACTTTCCGTGTCATTCTTGTGGAACTTTTTCACTTTGCGTGCTTTACTCTTTTCATGTCAGGTTTGTGGCATTACTGCACTAATATTTGCCATGTGTTCAAACGAGTCGCTATCTTGAGATTGTTTGTCGCTGTTTTTGACTTGTTTGATAATTATTATTAATATGGGGGAAGCGACACAATCAAGATTATGTGAATTCGTTCTGCTGTTTCTATTAATGTACGTAGTTAGGTTCATTAGTACTGTACATGAATAAAATATAGAGGATAAAAAAATCTGTGCGTTACAACTGTTTGACTGTCGTGTTTTGAAATCAACGAAGCCGTTATATTTAAGCGAGCTTAGTTTTTTTATTCTATCAAAACAATACAAAGCTTTGCTCTGCCGTGTATTTGAAATATAACTCACATATTCAAAATTCTTGTTGGAGGACAAGAAAATTTATACTGCTTAAGAAAATGCCCCTGCTTTGTTTGTCATCTATTATTCACCCAAACTAATTACAAGCAAGGGAATTCAAGTAGAGATTGAGTGTAAGTGAAGTGTAGTGATGTGGAGTGAACTGACGTGATTTACGTGAAGTTATTTTATTTTGAAGTGAAGTGAAGTGAGTTACGGTGAAGTTCCTGGAGACAAATTACCATGTATATTAGGGTCATACTGAGGGTACTTGTTTATATTGTGACTATTTAATTTGGGTGTATCTTGTACTGTGGTTGTTTTAACTTGTTTTGTAATGTGTGGGTGTGTGTGTTTAAGTGTGGGTGTTTTGGTATTTGTGCTTGTATTTACTGTGTTTTGTATTGTTTGTACTGTGTTTTTTGTATTGTTCCGTTTATGTGTATTTATTCTTATTTGTTTTGTCTGTACTAGTGTAAGAAGTACTGCCACCGAGTGATTGTTCAATTGTAGTTAGTAATTATGATGATGATGATGATGACGATAATAATAATAATAATAACACTTTAATATTTTGATGTTTTGCTGACCGTGCATCTCAGTATATTTATCTTAGTAATTAACCAACTTAATGCACAAAATTTTTGTTTTACAATAAGTTTATTTCATGCCTCTACATGTTTCGAGCACCATGTGCTCATCATCAGGAGGTCAAAATTGCATTACACAGCCTCTGGTATCATCACACTATAGGTGTGATGATACCAGATATTGTAAAACAAAAATTGTGTGCATCAGGTTGGTTAATTACTAAGATAAATACTCTTTAACGTGTTGTCACACACAGAGAGGCACCCAACAAAGCTTAACACATAACTTTCAAGTGCTTGCTCTGGGTGGTGTTCGGTGTTGCTTCAGCTTTAGACTGTAGCATTTGTTATTGTTAATAACACTCAGTTAAAAATAATACATATTAGCTGCCCCAGGAACGACACTCTTACGGGACCGACTTAAATGCAAATATGCCTGTTAGCGTGTGTAATATCAGAGCTTAAATTTTAGAAGGTGACTGAAGAACGGACATACACTTGGCAGTATGCTAATATAATTCCGAAGGAGAAACCGTAAGTGGTAGAACACTATAATTGTAGTATATATGTCATTGGAAGCTGCGGAATATGAAGGCAAGCCATCAAGATCCACTGGCCGTCCTTTACCCCCTGCAGGCGTAAGCCGTCTTGTAATCCCAGCATTGTTGAACGTACGCAGAATTCCCCTTGACGGCATTAACCAAGCGTGCACTAGCTGGTTAAATGCTGGCATTTTGTTCTAAAGCCTCCTCTTTGCCTGATGAGGTCTGAGTAAAGGCGATAGTGGGTTAGTTCCAGATGTTCCGCCTACAAGGAGTGCTAGATAACGTCTTGAACACTGACGTGTGTGTTTTACTGAGGCCTGATTCATTTATTATTTCTGTAAGTAATGAACGATAAATTATATACATTAAACGTTAGGCAGTAAAAACTTCCATGTACGTGTGTTTATCAGCAATAAGCAATAATGTATGGCCGTATTTTGTAGGCCCTTGCCGTTCTGTTTCGTACAACAATAGTGTCCACCATTGATTTCAGTATTTGCTTAAGGAAAAACAAAAGGAAATTAGGAGTGCTACGTCGTGTGTTGTGTTACGCCGTGTAAACCAGTCGTAGAATGTAGGGCAACATACTGCTGGGAATAAAAGGAGTACAAATTTTCGAAAAAGTCTGTAACTCTTCCTGTAAAGTAACAGAATTCATACCGTTGTGTCTTCGGAAGAATATTTATAACAATATTACATTGCCCAATACAACTGCGTTTTACGTGAAAGTTACATATTTCGGTATTGATACCATCTTGATCAAGCTGAAATGTACAGTCATGAAAAAGGAGGTAAAGGTAAAGCAGTCCCGTTACAGGCCTGGACAGGCCCTCAGGGTTCCAGGAAGTTAAGGTTCCCAGATTTCATAAAAACGGCACAGAATGGTGGTAAGGTTGTCAGCCTTATATACCGGCCGCCTTTACCCCCAAGAAATGCTTCTGGTACTCATTTCCGTTAGAAGCTGTGTCGACTCACGGCCATAGTGCGATCGGAAGGGTTTTATGTCAATGAAAAATTCCAATGACACCAGCTGAGATCGAACCAGCGACCTTCCGATTTGTAGCACGGCACCTTAACCATTGTGCTACCGCGGTCCGCCGAAAAGACAGGTAAACAATTCAGTATACAAAACATCATAACGTATTATGTGAGATTCTACAGTTACTCAGTACTTTAGTTTTTCAATACGTATCACAGGTTACAGAAAATTCTAAACCAATTTTTCTTAACACTTAGAAGCGCGTTGTTAGTGTAACCACGTGTTTCAGAATTACGGTTGTTCATTTTACCCACGCACATTATTCATGTGTTCTGTGTGATCCTGACATTAAACAGAGATAATTGCCATTTTTTTAATTCATGGACTGATCTCTATAGTAGAAGTTGAATCCGTTGTCTGTTAGACACGGACTGAAGCTTTGTAAACCGTTTAGATTAATTTTACTTTCCATGGGTCTACTAGAATTCACAACTTTAACCGATTTTCCGGAATAAAATTAATGAAGAACTAAGCCAAGTCCGTGTAGCACACGGTCAAGCGTGCTGTAAGTGAAGTCCGTCTGTGACCAAGAGCTGGTACATAGACCGCTGTTGTAGAGGGAAGGTGTAACTTGCTCTGGCTTCACCAGGAACTGGTTGGCAGCTGGCCATATGTAGGGACACTCGTCTCTGCAGTGACCGCCCTCAGTTTTTGGGAAAGAATGTGAAGAAACTACAACGATGAAAGTATATATATATATGTGTGTGTGTGTGTGTGTGTGTGTGCGTGTGTGTGCTTAATGCTAAGAGTCCGTTGTGAACAGAATTGACTTAGGGCAATGGTCGTTTTCGAAATACGACCGTGAAGAAATAAAATCAGTGTTCTTGCCAATATTAATATGTCTGTTCCTACTTGAGAATTATGCATCAAAGTGATGGAACTGTAAGAGATCATTTTAAGCTCATGGTTCCGTGCATGGTAATTCAATGTTAATAAAAATCCAACCATATGCAACAGTATGCAGATATTTATTTACTGGCAGTCCCGATCAGGCCACGATGGAGGGAAGTAGCTGTACCAGTATTATGACCTGTACCGGAGGTTAGAGTTACAGTTTTTAGTACTCCTGATGATGGGTGCTGTGACACCCGAAACATGTAGAGTAACTTTGCAGTAAATAAATATCTGCATACTGTTATATCTGGTTGGATTTTTATTAACATATAAGAGATCAGTTAAGTTGCTGACGAACAATAATTATAGCCGTGTAAGTTCTCATCCGTTCTCTCTACCCACTGACACAGCCTTACGTTAGAACTGTTTACTCTTAACAGAATCAAAGTCACCAACACTCTGTAGGTGGCCGCCCCGTGCACGGGACAACCACCTACAGGTGTGATGATACCAGATGCTGTATATACAATTTTGACCTCCTGATGATCAGCACAACTGTGCTCGATACATGTAGAGGCATATAATAAACTTATTATAAAACAAGTTTTGTGCATTAAGTTGGTTAATTACTGAGATGTCGGAGCTATTTTAATGTAAATTTTAATATTGTTTTTAAGACAATCCTTTGTGCCTTCGTTGGTGAATAATAAACTTGGATTGGAGCTGTATGTAGAAAACATGAGTTTTGACTTTCTGGATTATGTGAAGATGTGACTTACATGAACGTTTCGTCTTATCCTTCGAAGGCCCTTCGACAGTGGAAGAGGGGGCTGGTATGCCTTCTGTAAACGATGGTGAAGGGGAAAGTCCTGCTACCGGTGCTAATCCGACTCTAGTTGTTCAGGAGAAGTCCTGTCACCGACTGAACCCTCGCAGCCCACTTATGCCATGTGTGTAATTTAAAAGTTTTTGCAGTAACAATTTGCTCATGTTCACCCTATGTCTG